>LFIK01001295.1_pt1 | contig 19731 bp, 16 predicted proteins | sample 643401 | NCBI WGS metagenome assembly LFIK01 (sample SAMN03777447, study PRJNA286221) | soda lake metagenome | biome: soda lake; feature: Kulunda steppe; material: water; isolation source: sample T5-Br brine of Lake Tanatar-5 | place: Russia: Kulunda steppe | collected 2010-07
CCGTAAAAGGAGATTTATGCGCAGAAGCAGAAAATAACGCCGCCTCGCGCGGCATAATCGCCCGGCCCACTTGGCCGCACGATTCTGCGCATGATCAACACTACGGAACCATCATGAAATCTTCAGATATCTCAATCCGAGCCTTCGAGGCATCGGACCTTTTCCTCTTGTCCGCGATCTGGCTTGAAGCTTCCCGAGACGCACACGCTTTCCTGGGCGACGAACGTCTGCGCAGGCAGAAAAAGCTGGTCGAAACGGATTATTTGCCCGGCTCGGAAACCTGGGTCGCGACGTGCGATCGCGAGCCTGTCGGATTCATCGGGCTGATCGACACCTATGTTGGCGCCCTATTCGTCGCGCCGGCATTTCACGGCAAGGGAATAGGCCGCACACTCATCACACACGCCCTCGACCTAAAGGGCGAGATCGAGACCGAGGTCTACGAGGCCAATAAGCGGGCCCACGCCGTCTATGAAAAGCTGGGCTTCGTGGAGATCCGCCGCAATGCGAAAGACGCGGAAGGATTGCCGTTCCCGATCATTCGACTGCGCTTGAATAGCTAAGGCGCTTGGCGGACCCACCAGGATCATTTCTGTGTGGGTTCGCCCAGCCATTGTTAAGTCGTCGCTCCCTTGCGGCCGCCGTATGGAAGAGGCCAAGGCCAGTACGGAACGCCGGCTTTTTTTCAGTTCTCAATACAGGCAACCTTCTATCCCTCGGCCTCGTCCCGAATCTTAAGAACCAGATCGCCGCCGGCCAGGCCGGATGATTTCAGCGGAAAGCGGATATTGTCCTTGTCCGGAGACCGGGTGGCGCGGCTGGGCATCTCTTCATCCATTGACGTCCACCGAGACTTAATCAGCCAGCCTCCACGGTCGTCCGCGTCACCGATGGCGACGGTCAGAACGCCCTCGAACAGCCGCTCACCGAAATAATGCCGGTCTCGCAGCACCATCCGATTCTGGACGAAATGGGGCAGAATCCGCAGCCTGATCTGGAAGTTGGAATACCGCCGATCGTCTCCCGGCCGTTTCGCGCGCATCAGATAGGTGCGGAAAAAGGTTTCGCCGCTTTCTTCCAGATCGCGGGCGCCGACGGTCAATGGAGAGCCGTGCTCCTCCCGCTGGTCGGTCATCACCGTTTCTTCGCCCCGGATCACGACCGTCGTCTCGATCATCAAATAGCGCAGGGCGTCGTCGTCCCGGTAACGCCCTTCAAGGCGCAAATTTTCCAGCCGGATCTCGACGCTGGTATCGCCGAACAGGAACCGTTGAAGATTCTGATAGCCCTCCTCGGAATTCACGATGCCCAGAGGTCCGCTATGGCCGCGATAAACAAAGGCGCGGCTGCTGCCCTTTACATAGGCGTGGTCCACCTGCACCAAACCGTCGCTGCCCGGTCCGACCGCATAGCGCGCCATATTATAGTCGGTATGGTTCGTCCCGATCAGCGAAAAGACATTCGCCACCGAAAAATTTGGGCCGATCTCGTGCAAACGGTCTTCGTCCCAATCCTCAGCGAAACCCAGTATTTCCCGCAAACGGCGCGGTCCGAAGGTGTCGGATTCGTTCACACCCAGAAAATCACGGATATCGGTCAGCGCGCCCAAACCTGATCGGAAATGAATGCCCCGATGAGGTGTCGCATAGGTGAACAGGCGGGCGATGCTGTTTCGCGCCCGATCTCGCGGCCCGCGCTGGATCAAGGACCGACAAATAAGGCCGCCCATGGAATGGGCCACCAAATGAACCTGCGGCGCGCCGGTTCTTTCCATGACGAAATCGATGAGCGTCTGCAATCCGTCGGCGATCGTCTCAACACGGTCACGAATGCCGCGGCCGGTCACTTTCGAGGTTCGGTCATAGTACCGATAGATCCACAGCGACCGTTCGGGATAGGCGTTGTTTTCGGCGGCGGCCCTGTTGCTGAGGATCTCGACCTCGCCGCCGTCATCGATCCGGGCAAAGATATCGGTATAGCCGTGGTCCTTCATCAGCCGAACCAACGGGCTCTCGAAAATGGCAAAATCGGGATTGCCGTCGGGGCCCGTGCGCACTTTGGTGCTGCCGAGGTTGAAGCCGTAATAGGGCAAGTCGACCGTACTCTCAACCGAGCTTTGCGATCCGGCATACCCGCGAACATAGATGATCGGCAAAAAACGAGACATCGCACGCGCCTTTCCCTGATTGAATTTTTATGATTTCTTGTCGCTCAGGGTGCAAGATTACCGCATTTGGCCGGTGGTTGGAATAATCAAACAACCATTTGGAACTGCCCATTCTTCATCCCGTCAGGCAGCACATCGACCACACCGAAAGACTCCGCTGCCGCCGTGGTCAACGACTTCAAGTCAAGCCATCGCAATGGTGCTGTGCCAGATACCTCCACGATTGACACCGGACGCCAGCAGGCCATACTGGCTCAATCTGTCTATACAAATCGGAGAACCGGCCATGGGTGATCGGACGAACACAAGTCCCGCGAAATCCAACCGCCGCGTCGTGCGCGCACCCCATGGACCGGAGCGCACCGCAAAGAGCTGGCAGACCGAAGCCGCGCTGCGCATGCTGATGAACAACCTCGATCCCGACGTGGCCGAGAATCCCGACGAATTGGTGGTTTATGGCGGCATCGGCCGGGCGGCGCGCAATTGGGACTGTTTTGATCGGATCGTCGACAGCCTTCGATCGCTGGATAATGACGAGACGCTGCTGGTCCAGTCGGGCAAGCCGGTCGGAATCTTCAGGACTCATCCCGACGCCCCGCGCGTCTTGATCGCCAATTCCAATCTGGTGCCGAAATGGGCGACATGGGAGCATTTTCGGCAGTTGGACGCCAAGGGCCTGATGATGTACGGCCAGATGACGGCCGGCAGTTGGATCTATATCGGCAGCCAGGGCATCGTCCAGGGCACCTATGAGACCTTTGCCGAGATCGGCCGGCAGCATTTCGGCGGTGATCTGACCGGCAAATGGGTGTTGACCGGGGGTCTTGGCGGCATGGGCGGCGCCCAGCCGCTGGCGGCGACCATGGCCGGGGCATCGATGATCGCGGTCGAATGTCAGGCATCCCGGATCGACCGCCGGATCGCAACCCGGTATCTCGACCGCCGGACCGACAGCCTCGACGAGGCGCTGGCCTGGATGGATGAGGCCGCGGCAAACGGCAAGGCGGTTTCCGTCGGCCTGCTGGGCAATGCGGCGGAGGTCTTCCCGGAATTGGTCCGCCGTGGCGTCAAACCCGATATCGTGACCGATCAGACCAGCGCGCACGACCCGGTCAATGGCTATCTGCCCGCTGGCTGGACCTGGGATCAGGCCGAGGCGGTCCGCCATGCCGACCCCGACCGCGTTGCCAAGGCGGCCAAGGAATCCATGGCCGAGCATGTCCGCGCCATGCTCGCCTTTCACCGGATGGGCATACCGACGCTGGATTACGGCAACAACATCCGGGCCATGGCAGAGGAAATGGGCGTTGTCGACGCGTTCGACTTTCCGGGTTTCGTGCCGGCTTATATTCGACCCATGTTCTGCCGTGGAATCGGCCCGTTCCGCTGGGCCGCCCTTTCCGGAGACGGGCAAGACATTCATCGCACCGACGAGCGGGTCAAAGAACTGATCCCCGACGACCCTCATCTGCACAACTGGCTCGACATGGCGCGCGATCGCATCGCGTTTCAGGGTCTGCCCGCACGGATCTGCTGGGTCGGGCTCGGTCAGCGCGCCCGGCTCGGACTCGCGTTCAACGAAATGGTCCGCACCGGGGAGGTAAAGGCGCCAATCGTCATTGGCCGCGATCACCTCGACAGCGGGTCGGTCGCCAGCCCCAATCGCGAAACCGAGGGCATGCTCGACGGATCGGATGCCGTGTCTGATTGGCCGCTGCTCAACGCCCTATTGAATACCGCCAGCGGGGCGACCTGGGTGTCGCTTCATCATGGCGGCGGGGTCGGTATGGGATATTCTCAGCATGCCGGCATGGTGATCGTCGCCGACGGCACAGACGCAGCCGCAGCGAGACTGGAACGCGTCCTGACCAACGACCCGGCCAGCGGCGTGATGCGACACGCCGATGCCGGGTACGATATCGCCCGCGAGTCGGCCCGCGAAAACGGATTGAACCTGCCGATGCTGGAGAACGGATCATGACCGACGCCACGGCGATCACGCTAGACCCCGGACATTTGACGCTCGGTCAGTGCCGGAGGGCGCTGGCCGGTCCGATCCGCCTGACGTTGACCGACGCGGCCTGGAAAGCGGTGGCGGCATCGGCGGCCACCGTCGAGCGGATCGCCGAGGCGGGCCGGACGGTTTACGGCGTGAATACGGGCTTTGGCCGGCTTGCCCAGACCCGCATCGACCAGTCCGACCTGGGGCGTCTGCAGCGCAATCTGGTTCTGTCCCACGCCGCCGGCGTCGGCGCCGATCTGACAGACGAGACCGTCCGCCTGATGCTGCTGCTGAAGATCAACGCCCTGGCGCGCGGCCATTCCGGCATCCGGGCCGACACGCTGAAGACCCTGATCGCTTTATTGAACGCCGACATTTTACCCTGTGTCCCGTCACAGGGATCTGTCGGGGCATCCGGCGACCTGGCGCCGCTGGCCCATATGGCCGCGGTATTGTTGGGGGTCGGACGGTGCCGCCATCGCGGCGAAGAAATCGACGCCGCCGAGGCCCTGCGCCGGATTGACAGCGGCCCGGTCGATCTTGCCGCCAAGGAGGGACTGGCGCTGCTGAACGGCACCCAGACCGCCACTGCATTGGCCATTCACGGCATGGCGGCGATCGAAAATGCCTTCGCCGGCGCCCTCGTCGCGGGCGCCATGTCGGTCGATGCCGTCAAAGGCAGCGACGCGCCATTCGACGACCGGCTTCACTCATTGAGGGGGCAGCCCGGCCAACGCGCCGTCGCCGCTGCGCTGCGCCGACTGCTCGACGGCAGCGCCATTCGCCAAAGCCATCTGGATTGCGACCGGGTGCAGGATCCCTACTCGCTGCGCTGCCAGCCGCAAGTCATGGGCGCCTGTCTCGACGCCATGACCCATGCGGCAGGCATCCTGGCCATTGAGGCCAATGCCGTGTCCGATAACCCGATCGTCTTCTCCGAGACCGGCCCCAACACCGGCGAGGTCATCTCCGGCGGCAACTTCCACGCCGAGCCTGTCGGCTTCGCGGCCGACCATCTGGCCCTGGCGGCGGCGGAAATCGGGGCACTCTCGGAACGCCGGATCGCCTTGTTGACCGATACCGCTCAGTCCGGCCTGCCCGCCTTTCTGACCGACGATCCGGGCGTGAATTCGGGCTTCATGATCGCTCATGTAACGGCCGCGGCCCTGGCATCGGAAAACAAGCAGACCGCCCATCCGACCGTCACCGACAGTTTGCCGACCTCTGCCAACCAAGAGGACCACGTTTCGATGGCCACCCATGGGGCCCGTCGGTTGCTTGTCATGGCCGCCAACACAGCAACAATCGTCGGAATAGAATTAATCGCCTCCGCACAGGGGATTGACTTCCACAGACCCATGTCTTCGTCGAATTTACTTGAGAATTTTCACGGTCAATTAAGGCTTCATGTTCCACGCCTCGCCGAAGACAGACCGATGTCCCCTGACATCGAAGCGGCCCGCCAACTGGTCGCCGACGGGGCCTTCAACGACGGCGCTGTCGGTATGCTGCCGTCGGAAGCCAATTAAGAGATTTGATGTTAAAATACCCACATTACCATCGATACGGGAAAAACGCTTCTGATGGTATTAGAGGAACGCGAAGCGTCAACTGATAGTTTGCTTTATTTGATTTCGCTGTTACAAGACGATCAGTATTCAGATATGGTAACCTCGGGGTCCACAAGGCATGGGTGCCCCTTTGTTGCCTCCAGCGGGATCGTGGTCGATGACAGCCAAACGATCGCACGAAACGGATGAGTCCGCCGAGAGCTATCGAATAGAAGAACTGCGTGCGCTTGGCGTTCTTGATACCGCCCCCGACCCCCGGTTCGAACGCATCGTGGATCTGGTCCGCGATACCATGGACGTGCCGACATCGCTGGTCACAATGATCGATGCGGACCGGCAATGGTTCAAAGCCCGCCGAGGGTTCGGGCAGTCGGAAACGCCCCGGCGCTGGGCTTTTTGCGATTGGACCATCAGGGGCGACTTTCCTTTGGTCGTCACCGATGCGCAACAGGACGACCGGTTCTCGGACAACCCGCTGGTAACCGGGACGCCCGGCATACGTGCCTATGCTGGCGCGCCGATCATCATGCCGTCGGGTCGGCGGCTGGGCACCGTTGCGGCGCTGGACACCCGCCCGCGCGCCTTTACCACACGGGATATTCGGTTTCTCTCCTCGCTTTCATCGATCGTCGCCGACGAGCTGACCCTGATCCGAACTGCGCAGGATCTGCGCGATCAGGAAATGAAATTGACGGCGATCATCAACGCCTCCCACGATGCGATCATCGTCCTTGACGAGAACTTTCTGGTCGCCGGCTTCACCCCGGCGGCCGAAGCCATGTTCGGCTGGACACGCACGGAAATGATCGGCGGATCGTTGTTGCCCCTGGTCCCTCCCGAGGCGCGTCTCAGCGCAGTCGAGATGATGAATGGCGGGCGCGCTCACGCGGCGGCAATCGCGGCGCACGCGCTGACTTCCGGCGATTGGCGCAGCACCCGGGCCCTGCGCCGCAACGGTGAAACGTTCCCGGTTCTAGCGACCATTGGCAAGGCCGAACCAGGAAAATTCACACGATATGTTCTTATCGCCCGCGACATGTCGGAGATTCTCTCATACGAGAACCAACTCCTTAGCAAGTCCGAGGAAGCCGAAGACGCCAGCCGCGCGAAGACATTGTTTCTCGCTCATATGAGTCACGAGCTGCGCACGCCGCTGAATGCAATCATCGGCATGAGCGACGTCCTCAAGGAAGGCATGTTCGGCCCTTTGGGCGATCAGCGTTATGCAAGCTATGCCGACAGCATCAACGAGGCAGGGCACCATCTGCTCTCCTTGATCGAGGGGATCCTCGATCTCAGCACACTGGAGGCCCGCCCCGCCAAACCGGTCGAGGAGCAATTCGACATTCGCGAGCGGATCGGAGAAGCCATTCGCATGGTCGCACCACAAGCGCAGACACGGTCCATTTCAATCGTCGAGCACTGCTTGGAACGCGGGCAAGTCACGGGAGATAGCCGATATTGCCGGCAAATTCTGATCAATCTTCTGGGCAATGCGATCAAGTTCTCGCCCATGGAAACCACGATCGACGTTTTTACCCGCCGGACGGATGACGGACGCTATTGGGTCGTCGAGGTCGTCGATCACGGCGCCGGCATGCCGAAAAACGTCCTGCTTCGGCTGGGCGAGCCATTTCTTCAGGGCTCGGACAATGAGCACGCGACCGGGCATGGCGTTGGGCTCGGCCTCGCCATATCGACACGATTGGCTCAATCCATGAACGCCAGCCTTGATTTCATCAGCCGCGAGGGCGAAGGCACACGCGCCATGCTATCGATACCAGCGGCCGACAATCAGTCGGAATAGCGTGCCATACGGGCGCCCGCCGATCACCCTGATCTCCTATTTTTTTGGCCCATCGCAAGAGGTTGGCCGCACCACCCGACACGGCTTGTCCCTTACCGGTGTCATATGTGGAGCATACGCTAACCCCGGACCGTTGGCGCAGGATTTGCGGCCTCGATACCATCATTCAGCGTCACCCCGACACGGTGCACGATGGTCGTGCTGCCTGCCCGATACAAAGATCGCAATGGCCGACAACCTTTGCAGGCCCGCCCTTGCCCGTCGGACCGATAGAGGCCATAGTCCCGGCATCGGGCTTGGATGCGGGAGGTCCAGGCGGTCTCAGCGCCGCATTCGGCCCGGACGATCGACTTTCCTAACGATGGCGCGGGTATTGCCGGAATGCGAACATATCTTTTCGACCACGCTCTCCTGCCAACTGGCTGGGCGGCGAATGTCGCCGTATCAATCGGCGATGACGGCATTATCGCTGCTGTTTCGACGCACAGCACCGATGGTCAACCCGATGGCGAAAAGGCCGAACATATCGCCGCACCCGTGATACCCGGGCTCGCCAACCTTCATTCTCATGCCTTCCAGCGTGCCATGGCGGGGCGCGCCGAGAGACGCAGCCCTGACGGGGGGCGCGACGATTTTTGGACGTGGCGAGCGCTGATGTACGCCACCGCCAACGCCGTTGATCCCGACAGCTTGCAGGCCATCGCGGCACAATCATATGTTGAGATGCTCAAGGCTGGCTATACGGCCGTAGGAGAATTCCATTACCTTCACAACGATCCGGATGGCGGCAGTTATGAGGATCCGACCGAAATGTCGGGACGGGTCATCGCCGCCGCTCAATCCGCCGGGCTCGCCATCACACATCTGCCGGTGTTCTACGCCCAAGGTGGTTTCGGTGGACAGCCGCCGCTGGCCGAGCAGAAACGGTTCATTCAGACGATCGACGGCTATCTCGATCTGGTTGACCGCTTGAGGCGGCTGGAACGCCATTCGGGCGGCATCAGGGTCGGATGTGCGCCGCACAGCTTGCGGGCCGTGACCCCGGAAGCCCTCTCCGCCATCGTCGCCGGTGTTCAAGCTGACGATACGATGACGCCGATCCATATTCACATCGCCGAGCAAAACGGCGAAGTCGATGCGTGTTTGGATTGGTGCGGCCAGCGGCCTGTCGACTGGCTTCTCAATCACGCACCGGTCGACGGCCGATGGTGCCTGATTCATGCTACCCACATGGACGAAAACGAAACCCGGCAACTCGCCGCCAGCGACGCCGTCGTTGGCCTGTGCCCGACAACCGAAGCCAATCTTGGCGACGGCCTGTTTCCCCTGGTCGCCTATACCGGCGCCGGCGGCAAGTTCGGGATCGGTTCGGACAGCAATATCGAGATCAATGCAGCAAGCGAGATCCGTCTGCTCGACTATGGACAAAGGCTTTCAACGCGGCGCCGTGCTCCAATCGCCGATACGACCGGGCCGTTCTCCGGGTCGGCCGGCCTGACACTGCTAAGCCGCTCGCTCGACGGCGGCGCTCAGGCACTTGGGCGGGAGGCTGGCCGGATCGCCCCGGGCTATCACGCCGATCTCGTTACGCTTTCGCCGGATTCGGCTCATTTCGATGCCACGTATCCCGCCAGTCTGATAGACGGCGCCATTTATGCCGCCCCCGTTTTGCCGGTCAAAGACGTCATGGTCGGCGGAAAGTGGCGCATCACCGACGGCCATCACGCCGCAGAAGACATCATTGCAGACGGCTTCCGCCACGCGATGCGCAAGACCATCGAACGGCTCTGACATCCGACATTCGGCCGGCATTCGCACTGCATACGGATCAACTGTTCTATGACTGGCCGCAATGAATTAGATAATAAAAGTAAATTTATCGGAAAACCGAGCATTTTTCCTTTGCCTTGATCTCTCCATTCAGTAGAAAATGACGGTCGCGCCAATACCTATCATTGATGGCGCGTACCGAAACCCGTGGACTACTGGTGTATTATCACCATGTCTTGGACGGGAGATCATGGTTGGAAGCTCTCTCTTATATCATCGATCATATTGATCTGATCATCGCGCTGTTGGTCGAGCACAGTGCTCTTGTTGGTATCGCCGTTGGAATCGCGACAATAACCGGCGTGCCCATCGGGATCGCCATCACACGGAACGAACGGGTGGCCAAGGCCGTCTTGTATGTCGCGTCGATCGTGGTGACGATTCCATCGATCGCGCTGTTCGGGCTGATGATCCCGCTGTTGTCGACCATCGGCCACGGCATCGGCCATGTTCCGGCTATCATCGCCGTGTTGCTCTATTCCCAATTGCCGATCATCCGGAACACCTATACGGCCATACGAACAGTCGATCCGGCCTTGCGGGAAGCGGCACGCGGGTTGGGTATGGGCTCGCTCCAACGCCTGCGCATGGTCGAAATTCCCATCGCCGTGCCGGTCATCATGGCCGGTGTCCGGACCGCCGTCGTGCTGAATATCGGCGTCATGGCGATCGCCGCCTATATCGGCGCCGGGGGGCTCGGCACACTGATCAGCCGCGGGATCTCACAGTCGGATCCACGTCAACTGATCGCGGGCGCGCTCGCGGTCAGCATTCTGGCTGTCATCGCCGACTACACACTCCTCTATCTGCAAAAGCGCCTTACCCCCAAAGGCATGGCGATCCCGGCAAACGGACCGTAGTCGACCACGAGATACCGATGACGGATCGGTGCCGATCCGCCAGCCAAGCCCAACCACCAGGCCCGACCAAACAGAAGGGTTCGATTCAATGATCCGGCTCGACAACCTGACAAAGATATTCGAGACCCCGAACGGCCCTGTAACCGCGGCTGATCATATCACGCTGGAGGTGGCTGCCGGAGAAACATGCGTCCTGCTCGGCCCGTCGGGTTGCGGCAAGACCACAACACTCAAGATGGTCAACAGGATCATTCCGCCGACCTCGGGACGGGTTCTCATCAACGGCGAAGACACAACCGGTGTCGATACGGAAACGCTCCGCCGCAAAATCGGCTATGTCATTCAGCAGATCGGCCTGTTTCCGAATATGACGATCGAAGAAAACATAACCGTGGTTCCGCGCCTTCTCGGATGGGACAAGAAGCGCTATGCCCAACGCGCTCGCGAGTTGCTCGAAATCGTCGCCCTCGACGCCGAAACTTTCTTGAAGCGATATCCCTATGAACTTTCCGGCGGCCAGCAGCAGCGCGTCGGCGTCGCCCGCGCCCTGGCCGCCGATCCGCCGGTCATGCTGATGGACGAACCATTCGGCGCCATAGACCCGATCAATCGGGCGACCATCCAGGACGAATTCCTGAAGATGCAGCAGGCGCTGAAGAAAACGATCCTGTTCGTCAGCCACGACATCGACGAAGCGGTCAAGATGGGGTCGAGCATCGCCATTTTCCGGACGGGGAAACTGGTGCAGCACGACACGCCGGACGATCTGCTTTCGGCGCCGGTGAACAGCTTTGTGGAATCGTTTTTGGGCGAGGACCGGGCCCTCAAGCGTCTCAACCTGACGCGGGTCCGGGATGTGGTCAACGACGACATGGCGACCGTCAGCCCCGGTGACAGCCTTCAAACCGCGCTGGAACGGATGGATGCACATGGCTATTCCCACGCGATATTGATGATCGATGAGGCGCATCGGCCCGTCGGGCTCGTCTCGCGGGCGGTTGCCCAGACACTCCGCGGGGTCTGCCGCGATCATTATCAGGGACTGCTTGCCGTTGTCGGCCTCGACGACGATCTTCGCAAAGTGGCATCGGAGATGTTCGCCAACGACGTTACGTGGTTGCCTTGCGTCGACGCAAAAGGGCGGGCTTGCGGTCAAATCACCCAACGCGCCATGACCCACCATCTCGCCAGCCGCGTCAAACGCTCGAAACACAATGGATCCGAGACCGCTGATCTCGCGGCCGAGACCGCTCCGGCAGTAATGCAGGCAGGGTGACGCCGATGATCGCGCTGCCGTTTTCGACCACCAATACCCGCCCGGCCATGGTCGCCAGCCTCTGTGCGCTGTTTTTCGCAGCCGGTATTTGGATTCAGGCGATCGGTTTCGTCGATGAGATGATCTTCTACCTGCCGGACATCCGGTATCTGGCCGTCCAGCATATGCAGTTGACCGCTATTTCCGGCGGACTTGCCATCCTGATCGCCGTTCCGCTCGGGATCGCGCTTTCGCGCAATGCCATGCGCCGATTTGCCGAACCCATGATGCAGACCCTCAATATCGGCACAACGATTCCGACATTGGCGGTCCTGGCTCTGTCGATGAGTTTTTTGGGCATCGGCGCCGTGCCCGCGATATTCGCGCTGACGATCGCCACGATGCTGCCGATCGCCAGAAACACCTATACGGGGCTCCGGGGCGTATCGCCGGCCCTATGCGAAGCGGCAAACGGCCTGGGAATGTCCCCGCTCCAAAGGCTCATCAGGGTCGAAATCCCCAATGCCCTGACCGTCATATTCGCCGGTATTCGAACTGCCCTGGCGATCAATGTCGGGACGGTTCCGCTTGCCTTTCTCATCGGTGGCGGCGGATTGGGTGAGTTGATCTTCACCGGCATCGACCTCTACGACACGACCATGATGCTGGCTGGCGCCATCCCGACCGCAATGCTTGCCATTACCGTCGACGGCTTGGTCGCCCTTATCGCGTTGCTCGTCATCCCTCGCGGCGCCGCCCCCCGAAACTGACGCCCAGGAAACTGACGCCCAGAATGAAGCTGACGCCAAGAAATCTGAGCCCTGCGCCTCGTTCAGACGCAATGGGGACAATCGGCTTTTTCCATCGGGGTCACCCAGACCCCGCCAACGACAACATCCAACGGACAAAGGAGATTTCACATGTTGGTGACGACGCACGGACCCCGCACCCTGCTATCCGCCATCGCGGCCGGCGCAATGCTGACCCTGGGCGCCGCCTCGGCCTCGGCACAGGACATCGTGGTCGGCGGCAAGAACTTCACCGAGCAGCAAATCCTGACCTCGATGACCGCTCAGTATCTCGAAGCTCTCGGCTATGAGGTCGAGAGCAATGCCGGCATGGGCTCGGCCGTCTTGCGGCAAGCGCAGGAAAACGGTCAGATCGATCTATATTGGGAATATACCGGAACATCGCTGATCAATTTCAATGACGTGACCGACTCCTTGTCGCCCGAGGAAACCTATGAACGAGTCCGCGAGCTTGACGGCGCGATCGGCCTCGTCTGGCTTCAGCCCTCGGACGCCAACAACACCTATGCGCTGGCCATGCGGGCCGACGACGCCGCCGAACGCGGGATCGCGACCATTAGTGATCTGGCCGATACGATCAATGGCGGCGAGGCGCTGACCTTTGCGTCGAATGCCGAGTTTTATGCCCGCGACGACGGATTGCGGCCTTTACAAGCCGCCTATGGCTTCGAATTCGGACGCCCGAACATCAGCCGGATGGATTCCGGGCTCACCTACCCTGCCGTCCGTGACAGTCAGGTCGATGTGGCGCTCGTCTTTGCGACGGATGGCCGAATTCCCGCTTTCGACCTGACGGTCCTAGAGGACGACGCCGGGTTCTTCCCCTCCTACGCACTGACGCCTGTCGTTCGCGAGGAAGCGCTAGAAGCTCATCCGGATTTGGCCGACCAGCTCAATGCCCTATCCGCCCTTCTGGACGATGAAACAATGGCATCGCTGAACGCCAATGTGGATGTTGACCGTGAATCGATCGAGCAGGTTGCCGAAAACTTCCTGACCGAAAACGGCCTGATCTGACTTTCATCCACCGATTGCGGAACGGTATCGGTTTTGTCTCGACGACAGTCCGACCATGACAACCCGACCGTTCCGCGTCCGGCCCGAAGGGATATCAATGACAACCGGTACGGTGACTCTGGCCGTCGCACAGGTCAATACAGTCTTGGCCGATATCGACGCGAACATGCGGACCCACGAAACAATGATCGCCAAAGGCCGGGACCGGGGCGCGAATTTGCTTGTCTTCCCCGAGTTGTCCTTGACCGGCTATGGATTGGGCACTCAAGTCCTTGATATCGCGATGCCGGAGACCGCCGCGCCGCTTGCCAACCTGGCCGCTCACGCCGGCCCCATGACCACGATCGTCGGATTCGTCGAAGACGCCGGTCCCGGCCGCTGCTATAACGCCGCTGCCGTTTTACGACAGGGGCGCGTGATAGCGGTGCATCGCAAAGTCAATCTGCCGACCTATGGCGGATTGGAAGAAGGCAAATGGTTCCATAAGGGCACTGGCACGGCCATGATCGAGGTGGCGCCCGATTGGCGCGCCAGCACCCTTATCTGCGCCGATCTTTGGAATCCCGCATTGGTGCATCGGGCCATGACCGACCGGCCCGACGTGCTCGCAGCTCCGGCGAATTCCGCAACCGGAATTGTGTCTGCAGCCTTCTCGAACGAGAAAAACTGGGACCTGACGCTTAGCTTCTACGCCATGATCTATGCAACACCGATTTTGTTCGCCAATCGCTATGGTTACGAAGGCCAGACCTGTTTTTGGGGCGGCAGCGCCATCTATGGGCCGCGCGGTCAAATCCTGGGCCAGGTTGCAACTGGCGCAGGTATAGCGACCGCGACAGTCGACCGGGCATCGATCGCAAGCGCCCGCTTTGACCTTCCAACTCATCGGGACAGTATCGGCTAGACGAGCACAAAGTGAGCCAGGGACGAGGCGCCCGCCGCTATTGCGGCGACCAGCCTTCGAAGACGGTCGCGATGTCTGGCGCTGTTGCAGCGCGGCGGAGCAATGGGCGAAGGTCGTCGGCCGACATTTCGGCTATTCTTTCCCGCACCGAGTCATCGACCGATCCGAAGCGCGCTTCGAGAATATCGAAAAGATCGTCGACGCGCGCGGCTTTCAGGCCCTTGGCTTCGCCCTTGGCAATACCAGCGGCTTCGCCTTTGGCGATACCAGCGGCCTCACCTTCTTTCATCCATTGTTGCGCGGCCAGGGATACCATGTCGTCCTCCTTCTCCGGATTGGCTTTCGAGGCGACGTGCCTCACGGCCCCATCAAGGTTCATTGCATCCGTGGGCCAGTCCCGAGCGGGGACTCAAAAACCTCGTCCACATCGGTGGCCATAGCGGCACGACGAAGGACGGGCCGGAGGTCGTCGGCCGACAGTTCGGCGATTCTTTCCCGCACCGAGTCATCGACCGATCCGAAGCGCGCTTCAAGAATATCCAAAAGATCGTCGACTCGCGCGGCTTTCAGGCCCGCGGCTTCGCCCTTGACGATACCCGCAGCTTCGCCCTTGACGATACCCGCGGCTTCGCCCTTGACGATACCAGCGGCTTCGCCTTTGGCGATACCAATTGCCTCACCTTCTTTCATCCATTGTTGCGCGGCCAGGGATACCATGTCGTCCTCCTTCTCGGGATTGGCTTTCGAGGCGAAGCGCCGCCACTCATCGGCATCGATCCACTGCTGATGGGTGAGAATATAGCGCACAATCTGGCGCGCCAGAAGGGTCCCGTCGGTCAGCCGGGCGAGAATTCGGATGATGATTTCCGGCGGGGCGGTTGTGCGGCTGACATATTTCAGCGCCAGCCAGACCGCCTCGACGTCGCCGGCGGCCGACAGCCGGTCGTCGTCGCGGCGGCCCAGATCATGAATCTCGTAGCGCAAGGCCCGGACATAGTCGGCCAACGCGCCCCCGGGCCCGGGACCGGTATCGATGCAGTCGAGCAGGGTGTCGGGCACGCGCCACGGGCTTTGGCCGTGATAGACGACAATAGGCAAGATCGGCGGCAAGGCCCGCAGCCGGTCCGCCTTGCCCTGGGCATAACGGTCCCAGATACGGATCATATAGGACAAAAGCTGCAAGGGTGTGCGCGGGTCGACGGTGCTTTTGTGTTCCAGCAGCACATAGACAAAGGCCGGTGCGCCGGATACCAGCGCGACCTCGAACAACCGGTCGCTTTGGCTGCCGGCCAGCGCCTCGTCGACAAAGCTGCCGTCGAGCGGCACCGGCGGCGCGGCGTCGATCGCCGCCGCGATTTCCGGCGGCAGCATCTCGCGGATGACAACGCCGGCACGGCCGGGATCGTCGAGCAGGGCCCGGAACAGGCCGTCATGGGGATTGTTTGCCGGTTTCGTCATCATGCCCACGCATTCTACGTGCGGCCACCGGTAATACACCTCTTATTCGATTGTCGAGGGATATTTTTTCTCGCAATAAGGATCGGCATAGTATGGGCGCTTTGCAGCAATCCCGCCTGGGGTGGCGTCAGACCTCGCGGCCGAGCAAACGGTCGTCAAACGGATAGCGGGAAAGCTTTTCGATACCGGTTTCAGTGATCAGTACTTCTTCCTCCAGCTTTACACCGTCGGAACCGCCCACTTCGCCGATATAACTTTCCACCGAAACGACCATGCCGGGTTCGAGTAGGTCGTCGCGAGAAAACCGATCGAAATCCATGGCATGGGCGACCAGCGGCGTTTCTCCGTGCATCCCGACACCGTGGATAATCGACGGATAACGGCGGTCAACGAACGGTTCGGGTATTGGCCAAGCCTTTTCCGCAATTTCCCGATAGCTCATGCCGGGCTTCAGGATCGACATGTTGTGATGCACCTGGTCCCAGGCCATTTGATACAGCGATTTCTGATAGCCCGTCGGCTTGCCGGGCCCGACATGGAACGTTCGACTGAAATCGGAATAATAGCCGTGACAACCGATGGTGTCGGTATCGAGGGCGACCAGTTCACCCGGCCGAATCACGCGGTCGCTGGCCTCGTTGAACCACGGATTGGTGCGTGGCCCAGACGATATCAGGCGGGTTTCGATGAATTCACCGCCTTGCCGGATCACCTCTCCATACATTTCAGCGAACAAGTCATTCTCGGTGATGCCCGGACGCAACATGGCTTCCACCCGCGCGACAGCGGCCTCACTGCTGGCCATGGACTGAGCCAAGCAGGCAATCTCTTCGGCCGTCTTGATGCGACGGCAATGCAGCGTGTCCTGCATGCAATCCCTGACGTCAAGCCCCTGCGCTTCGAGTGACCGGGCAAGCCCCAGCGTGCACCGATCCAAGCCGATCGACCGGCCCTGGCAGTGGGTCGCCATCAGCTCGGCGATTTCCTGGCCAAAGGGGTCGGCGCTGACATCGTCGCGCTGGTTGACCGCGGACCAGACGATCTTGGACGTCCGTGACTCGTCGATCGTCTCAAGCCACGTCGAAACATGGGCGCTGCCGGGATATTCGAACAGAATGACCGGCCCGTCCAATGTCACCAGGAAATAGCGGGTCGAGTTGCGCAGGAAATAGCCGAACATATTCCGCGACCCGGTGGCATAGCGTTGATTATAGGGATCAAGCAGAATCAACGCGTCATAACCCCGTTCGCCCATCATGGCGCGCAACCGCTGAAGACGGCCACGCCGCAGGGCAACGGGGTCGAACGCGGTCGGAATGGAGTCGCCGTTGGCCATCGGCGCGGAAGGCACCACGGGAATCGTTGACGGCTCTCGATCCGTCAACCGATCGAATTCGATCGTCTTCAGCGGCCCTTCGTCCTGCGCCGGCCCGGCACCATCGGGGCGGGATTGCGTTTCGGTCATTGGGCTTCCTTCGGCGGTGGTTCCAGGTCAGTCGGCGAGAGAGTCGGCGCGTTTCACGCCTTCACTGAGCATGCGCTCGTGGACCGGCGCCATGCGTCCAAAGATCTTCATCGCCCGTTCCGGGCGGCCGACGAAACCGGGTTCGCGGGCATAGCCGAAGATAACCGTATGACGTTCTTTCTTGCCTTCGACCGGCGTGACCCGGTGCAGGGCATGGCGGCCAAAGAAAATCTGCAGGTCACCGGGACACAGCGGCCTCGACTTCAAGACCGATCGATCTCCATCGAGAACCCGTTCAACGGCGTCGAAATTCTCCGAATTCGGGCTGCGCAGGCCCGGCGCATATTCGAACAGACCGCCCCCATCAGGCTCCTTGGTCATCATGGTGACGATGAAATCGTTGGTATCGTAGTGCCAGGGATGCTGACACCCTTCGCGCAAAACATTGACGACGAGACCGGCCAGCGGATCCGCATATTCGTGGATATCCTCCATCCCGACAACCGTCGCCACAAAACGCTTGAAGTCGTCGTCGTGATAGAGATTGCGAATGATGGTGTCAGGCGCAATCCGGTCTCCGGCGACAAACCCGTTCGTGCGATCGGCGAAACGGTTCATCGGATGCGACGTCGGCAGCGTGGGGTCGCCGTCGGAATTGTAGGGATTGGTTTCGGTCTGGTTATAATGGGCGTCCGGCGCCAGCCGCTCGGTCTCGGCTTCGAGACGACCGAGTTGATCGCGTGGCACGAAATTCTCGAGTATCACGCACCCGTCTTCGGCAAGCTGAGCCCGACACCGGTCGATCAGGGCACGCCCCGCCGGACTGTCCAGATCGGCAATCGGAAAACGGGTGAGGTCAATCAATCCGGCCAGAGGATGGTCCATCGCTGTATCTGTGGTCATCGGTCACTCCCTCATCGTGAGATCGGATCGCCGTCCGAGGTCGAGAGCGGAAAGCTCTCGTTCGGTCTCATAGGGTAGTAAGGCATTGACCATAACGGAAATGAATAGTAGATATGCTTTTAATGATGAAATGTAATCATTTGATCGTCGTTCGGAGTTTCGTATGGATATCGATCTTTTCCGGGCGTTCGTGACTGTTGCCGACAGCGGCGGTTTCAGCTCGGCGGGAAAGACGCTCAATCGGACCCAGTCCGCCGTCAGCCTTCAGATCAAGCGGCTGGAAGACCGCATGGGCGTGCCGCTTTTTCTGCGCACAAGCCGCAGCGTTGCTTTGACCGAGCAGGGACGGCGGCTGCTGCCTTATGCCCGCAACATATTGGCGATGACCGACGAAGCGTCCCGCGCAATGGCAACGTCGCCAAAGGGTGAAATGATCCGGCTGGGCATCTCCGAAGAGCAAGCCGCAGCCTATCTGCCCGACCTCTTGCGCCGCCATGCTGAAACATTCCCCGATACGCGCCTGGAAATCGACTGCGCCACCAGCCTGGATCTGATATCCCGGCTGGAAGACGGATTGCTCGATGCCGCTCTGACGGTGCGTCACCAGCCGACCAGCACGGGGCGGTTGATCGGCCGGGAACAGCTCATCTGGGTGGCGGCCCCCTCATTCGACCCCGCAGCATGGGACAAGCGATCGCCACTGCCTTTGGCGCTCAACCCCGAAGGCTGCATATTCCGCACCCATGCCATCGCGGCTTTGGGTCAGGAACGGATCCCCTGGATCGTCCATTACACCAGCCAATCGCCCACCGGCGTCAATCTGCCGGTTCAGGCCGGTCTCGCCGTCACCGTGAAGACGCCACGCAGCATCCCGACGGAATGCCGCGCGGTGCCGGCGGATGCCGGCCTGCCGGCCCTCGGAAATGTGGAAATCGAACTCCATAGGGCGGCCGGCAGATTCGGCCCGGCAATCGATGCCCTATGCGCCCGGCTCGAGCAAACCGTGGCCGAGAGCGATACCATCAGCAGCTTTCAGACAATCGCAGCCCCCAATAACCTGCCCAGTGACCCGTCCTATGACCTATCAAGTGGCATCCATATGTCACTCGACAGGTCACCGGGCCCGCGCTAGGGCTCTTCGCGCATCGACATGCCGTCGATCATCAACATGAGGGACCATCGTCATGGGACTTGAAGTGGGTTTTTTCGGCCTGATTTTGCTTGCATTGAACGTCTGGGCGATCATCAGCACGTTCCAAAGCACCGCCTCGATCGGCCGCAAGGTGATCTGGGTCATCTTGATCTTGATTTTCCCGCTCGGGGGATTCATCCTCTGGTTGCTTCTCGGCCCCAAAACGGGCCGCGCCTGATACTCGCTGATCGCGCACGCTGTAAGAGCAAGCCGCGACGCTCAATCGTACGGGATAGTAGCCGCGCGGTAACGGAGCGACGATGATCAACTGCCGCAACGAACCAACAACCACATCGCTGTCAAAATCGACGACGCGGCCCTTGACGATTATCTAGAACGCATACGGCGACTTGACCTCGATATGCGCAAGGGCAGTGATTTCGGGGTTAAGATCCCAAGGTCAGTCGCGCGGATCGTCACTTTGGCTCCCGCCATCGCGGCAGACTAACGGTGACGGTCGTTCCGATACCCCGCCGACTGTCGAGCGAGAC
>LFIK01001297.1_pt1 | contig 19695 bp, 14 predicted proteins | sample 643401 | NCBI WGS metagenome assembly LFIK01 (sample SAMN03777447, study PRJNA286221) | soda lake metagenome | biome: soda lake; feature: Kulunda steppe; material: water; isolation source: sample T5-Br brine of Lake Tanatar-5 | place: Russia: Kulunda steppe | collected 2010-07
ACTTTACTGATGCGTGAATACGGACAGTGCCTGTCTGTGTGTCGGACGGGGCGACGAAAACGTACCCTTTTGTGTCATCATTCACATAAACATGGTGAACAGGCGACAGTGTATCGGGTACATGAATGACCTTCCACCCAGCTGCGTGAAATAACGGTGGGTTACACAAATTCATGCACAACAAGTACAGATCTACGATTGTTTTGCTATCACACACTGCCGCTAAGATGTATAACACCACTGCAGATCCGCATGAGAACACCTTATGAAGGTTTGCAACGCGGTTTCTTAAAATATGAAGATACCAAAATCTGCCCTGACAAGTCCTTCATGTTCATAGCTTGTTCCACAGGTGGACGCAGTTTCGTTTGCTGCAACTGACATGTTTCATCATCTTGTGACTTCGTACACGCTGACAAGGTCGCCATAGAATGCTTATTCGACAAGGGCAATAAATCTTCGTCCACCCAGCGACACGTATATTTACGCCGTTTTCGAAGAGCATGCGTTCGCCAGTGCCACACTTTGAGTCCATACTGAGCGAATGGGGGGAATGCATCGACAAAATGATAGATTGTACATTTTGTTTTTCCAGGAGCATACCGAAGTCCTCTTCCATCGCACTGTTCGACGTCGGTGAATGGACTTGCGTATACAATATGGGTAAAGTCACTCTTGTCGAAACCTTCATTACAACTTCTCCGTGGGGCAAGCACAACGCGCGCGGCCTTGGCATATTCCTGCTCAAAGGCAGCCATACCGGGACGTATAATGGAGATTAAGGGCGCGAGAAACTCGTGGGCGTTTCCATTCGTAGACGGATCCAATTCAACATCTGACCGCGAGCGACGAGCACAAGCGAGATGCGCACCTGGTCTCGGTTCGTTCCGTCGCAAAGAAGTTGTTTCTTTCTCCGTCAGTTCTGTCTCCAGGGCCTTTTTAATGTATTCCAGATGTGGTACTTTGAGCGAACGTTCGCTAATGACCAAGACCCGGTGAGCATGTTCCGTGCACAAACAGTGTTTGATACACTTGGCAATGTCTTTGTTGCGTTGATAATCTTCGCAGAGCCAACTCAACATTTTGCCTTGCGCAAGTCCAAACGAGTAACGAAACGATTTTTGAGCACCTTTCGTGTATAGTACAAAATTGGCAAGGACGGGCATGGGCGGACGTTCTACACGAGCAGCCAGTGGTCCCATGAGCATTTTCAACGGTTCCGTCAATCCATCATTGCGACGGGGCGTTGCCGTCAAAAACAGAACGCGTCTTGCTTGAACATTTTGGATTGCATTCCAAAACGTTGCCGCCGTGAGATGATGTGCTTCGTCCATGACGCAGAATCCCACTCGTGCAAACTTATTTTGATCACACAAACAAACGGTATGTGGAAGAGCAACATAGCAGTCTGCCTTGTCGTCCAGCACTTGTGATTTCTTTGTCACAATACACACGCGAGCCGATGGACAAAAGCGTTGAATTTCGCCTGCCCACTGATCTCGGAGAATACTTGTAGGTGGCATGAACATGGCCACTGGTGGACGATCTTGTGTACCTTCACCAGTATCGCGATCCCAGGGGCATGCATAGGATGCAAGCTCGGGTGTCACGCAGGCAAGCCAGTGCATAATGGACATGACGGTTTTGCCACACCCGCAGTCTGCTTGTGCCGCAATCCACTCAGCTCCTGAACCATGCAAAGCTGTGTACGCCTGCTTGAGTGCATTGAGAAATGTCGTTTGTGCATCGTCGCGCGGACGCGCTCTGCACATGAGGCCTTCTTGTACCATATCACCTGAATTCGTATTGTCAACCGCGCACTTTCCCCACCGTTTGTATCCATACGGTCGAGGTACATAAAGCATATCCTCGGACTTTGTGAACATGGCAATAGATGGAAGAACTTGTTTTGTTTGAAACGCATTAACGGGCTGAAAAGTGAGTTCTGTCATTACAATCTCCGTTTCCGTAGCGGTTAGTTCTTCCATACACACACCATACATTCCACGCGCAACCGAAGAGTAAGTACTGACACCTTGTCGTTCGGAAGCAAACTTTTCAATGGTTCCACTGAAATCTTCGAGCGCACGTCCATCTCGATCAGATGCATGAGAGCTCTTAACCATTCCCGAAAGCCACCGCTCTGGTAAATTACTGCCCATTATGGTTGGTGCTGCGTATGTATCCCACGTAACGAGACGTTGTCTCTTCGTGCCGCCGACGGCATGTGAGGCACAATTCGTTGTCTTTTCGAATGCCGATGTAGGTACCTTTGGCAGGCGCTCAACAAGGTCCGCAAAACTCATACTCTGCTTTCAGAAAACGCGATGCACGGTTGCAAGAGTTTTCACGATGAAATGCTGTGCCACGGTTAACAGCGATTACGAATTATCAGGATCGAAAACACCCAGATTGACGTTTCCCCCTTGAAGCTTTCTATAAAGGCGGTTTATTTTACCAATATATGCGCTACTTCCCGTCCACGATGCCGCAGGAGGTCTGATAGGAGGCCGCGGATAGGGTGTAGGTTGACAGGACTTGTTTTTTTTTTTAATTTTCCTTGTTTTTCGACCCGATTTCTTAGGGGCACTTGATCGGCAAGTTGCACAACCTTGTGTACGTTTCCGAATTCCTTGATAATGAATCGTTTTCAAGCCTTGAGTCATGAATGTGTTTGTTGTACTAGACATTGCAAATAAAAAAAAACAAACATTAGCAGGGCATTGAATACTTAGAGTGGATCAAAAATCCCGCAAGTGTCTTATCATCCTCAGTAAAAGCACTGGTTAAAGATCAAACGCATCGCTGACGGTTTTGCATGGCTTTGATCAACTGCGCGCGGCACATGTGTATCAAGGTCTTGTCTACACGATCATTATCGGACCTTGGACGATTGGCCGTAAAGAACCATTATACGCATATTGTTTCAAAATGTAAAAAGCCACCTAATTTACACACGTACCCCGAAGTGCCTTTTTCGTCGTTAAAACATTTATGCCCTACACATAAACTCGTCGCTCCAGCATGTACACGCCGTGCAAGCTTACGTCTTTCCGAATTGCACACGTATCTGCGGTCCTTTTTTGACCGACATGACTGCACATGTCCCAATCATTTGTGGGACTCTGTAGTGTTGTGTTTGCCCAAGGTCTGTGGCGAAGCCCCGGTCAAGAAGTGGCCAGATGATGCCTGGGCAAAGCATATCACCGAAGCGTACCCCAATGCTTGTACAATCCGATGGCCTTGGGTAGAGTGGAACACCAACCCCGTTTTTACAGTCGCAAAACAAAAACTCTGTCAATCGTGTGCTCTGATGAAAACATCCGGTCAGTTGAAAATACCTGTTGTCCATTGCATTGTGCTCCCGTACAAGGTTTCTGACTTGAACAACGAGGCATTCGATGCCATGTATAATGCAGCGCACAAACCTGGACTAACGCGCCACACAGAGCACACGTACACAATGCGTGTCGCAATACGCATTATCTATCTCATTACACCGGTGTTTGCACAGCAACTCTCTGCTGCATCATGCGGACTAAAATCGTGACATGCTCAGCACGTGCAAACAGTGGAAGAACAGAAACATCAATGTATATTAAAGCATTTATACATGCTCTTTACGATTGCGGAGCACTTGCCTCTGTAGATTGCTGTGCTAAAACTTCATCAATGGCTTGATTCACAGCACGAACGCTATCCGTGCTGGCAGGTGCTTGGGGGACGGCTTTCGTCATCGACGCTGTTTCCGGAACATCCTTGGCATTACGAGGTGTGTTTTGGGCATCACTACCGCGGGCCTCTGTTGACGTGGCCTGCTTCTGCGCATCAAGCGCGAGTGGTTGCAGATGTTCGATGTGTTCCTTCACCGCACTCTGCGCTGTTTTCTCGATATTAGACGTTGTAGACGGTGGCGAATGCGATGTCTGCTGCTCCGATGAAGGAGACGAATTTTGGACCTTACACACGCCCTCTTTGTCACTGCCATCACACACGACTTCAATGCGCGGAGATTGCACATGGCGCGTCTCCTCCGTAGGGCTCGGAGCAGAGACAAGGGACGCAGGGGCCGCGCGAGCCTGCTCTGCAAGTTGCCGTGTCGCTCGTGCGTGTTCCTCTCTCTGTTTAATGTACGCGAGCATTCGTTGCTGTGATGCGTTGGCAGCAGAAAGGGTTTGTGCATTCATAATATCTTGAGTTTTCTGTTGTTCGGAAACGGGCTCTTGTACATGATCTGTTTCGCCATCATCACTATCTTCGTCGGATGCTAGATACGCCTGAGCCATGGACGGGGTTTTGTGCCCCTCCTGCGTGGTCAGTAATCCTTGATTCGCGTTTGGCGAGTCCTTGTCCAACGGGGAAATCTTTGCGTCTTGCTTTCCTTGCCGGGATCGCTTTTTGTACATGTAAAAAACAAACAGGGCAATTGCAAACACAATACAAACACCTAAGAAAAACAATAGGCCTTTATTTCGCGCGACAAATCCTTTGACGACACCTGTACCTTGAGCAGAGCCGCAACTATCCGCATCGCCTGTTGGCGGCTCCACGTGACCGGAGCTTGTGTCGACGTGTACTTCTGTGCCATTTTGACCATCGACTCGAACATGATTTACAGATGGTTCCGTGTGAATGTTTTGAGCAGCATCCAGCAAATTTGACTTGAACGTATCACAGAGATTCGATGAGTTCGCCATGGTTTGGTTTTACACGTAGCACAAGTAAAAGGTGTAAACGAGAGGTGTCGTAATGTTATTGTATAGAAACGCTTTGATTGTCGAAACTGTACACAACGAACGAAACAGGAATAAAAATTTCGTTTGATCAGTTTCTTACGTACGTTTAAAGAGAATGCCTACTCGGCCCGTCCGAGACCAAACAAAACCTCTGCATACATTTTGCCAACACCATCACGTACCGAGTGGTACGTCAATCCCGTAACTGTCTAAAATCGTTGAACATGGAAACGACACCGGGTTGGCCTACGCACCCTCATGTGTGACTTTTGCAATTTTCTTCGGCCTCTTGTGTGACATGAATGAAACATCACCGAGTTGTTTTGACGTATGGATTATAATCGTGAAGCTGACAGTGAAATTTTGAAAGTGCTTGCGTTTCCTTTGCTGGTTGTGCTAGTCCTGTTGTGTATCGCCACGACTGGAGTGTTGAGCCGTGCATTGGCAGAACTATGGGGGACCGTGGTACAATTGTACTGTACGACATCAAGCGCATGTGATGAATCGGACTCGGACGGATTGTTGTAGCATCTAAATCTTATTGTGTCGTATTTGTTTTTGTGATCGGAACTATTGTCAACCCTTGTTTGACACGTACGGAGACAATTGCAGCAACATAGTTTTTTAAGTTTATATTGGATCATATATTTTTTTAGCCTTTCTGAAACAACCACATATTTGTGTCTCTGTGACTTTTACGATAGAACACGATATGAGTTTTCCTGAAAACAATTTCGGCATTTATTCTCAAGAATCCGATAGTACTCGAGGATCTCAATATCAGGGAGCACAACCGCGCGACGATGTACTCGATCTATTTGGTGTACGCTCCGACGCGTCGGAATATGCCCATGCAATCGCACGGCGTGAACCGCCAAGTCCGCGAGATCAAAATCAGTCATTTGTTTTTGGCACCGGTTTCAATACCGGAGCGCACTCTGGTGGTCGTTATGACGCTACATCTGGCGACCTAGGAGCTGGCGATTGGCCTGCGCACAACACTCACAGCGATCTGAATCAAGATGGTGTACTGGACCATGATCAAGAATTTTTTGATATATTAACGTATTTGAGGAATAACCCAAACGCTCGTACAGACTTAGATGATGCTGTACGTGACGATAATGAAGGCCTAGGCTTTGCGACCAACGTTGATCGCTGTTTGGATGCACGAAGGCAAATGGAGCTCTTGAACCCCGGGACATTGCAACAACTCAAGAATATGCGCAATAAGAACCGACACGATGCACGAACGCGACGGGCGCGCAATGAAGAGGCAAGAGATCTTGAAGGCCGTGCTGCTGATGCAATACGAGAAACGGACCTTGCTACGTCTCCGGTTAGACGCTCGTCAAGACCAAGGGGACGCGATGAAGGACAGAGAGGACAGGATTTGTCGGGAGTGGCTGCGGTGCCAGCCGTTCGAAGAGGACGGCGGCGACAACGCCCGAGTACACCAGAGGAACAAAGCTTTGTAGACAGGAGTCAGGGTGTTCCGGATCTGAATTTGGAGGACACAGGGCTCGAGTCTGCGCCGGTCGTACAGTGGGAAACAGGTGACGAACAGGCATTACCTCGCCCAGGCAGCCCGCTGGAGTCTCTAGTACATCCATCGCCAGCAAGATCAGTACTGAGCACGCCAAGGAGTTTAGAACTGGGTGTCTCACCCAGTCGATCCCCACCACTTTCCACAAGGGAAGAGCAGGTCATCGACCGCCAGGCCAACCGGGTGCAAAGCAGCCCGAATGTACAAGCGCAGCTCCGTGAGCAACAAGAAAGGATTCGAGAGAGGCTACGCAATACGATCGATGACATGGACAACAGTACTGTACAAAACGCACTGGTAAACGATTGGCTTGGGCAGGATGCCACAACAAGCGAGCGAGCTATTCAAAAGATCAACGATATATTGAGCGACCCCCCAAAGTCTGGAACCATTGAAAATCCTGATTTTAGACGTTTGTCTGCCAATGACATTAAACTTCTATCAGCGTCTGTGATCCTATGTTATCGAGCTGTTCAAGCGACCTGTAGCACTACGTCTCCAGTTGTTAAAACATGGTTTGACGTCATGTTAAACCTCGTCTTAAACATGATTGATGACATAAGTATAGTGAATTCTCTAAAAGAAGTTCTTCATCGATTGCGAGGGCTATCTCTTCCCCAAGTAGATACGGGAGGTACGGAAAGGGAACCAGAGAAAGAGGCAGATCAAGGAGAAGAAGAAAAAGAAGACCAAGAAGAAGAAGAAGAAGAAGACCAAGAAGAAGAAGAAGAAGAAGAAATGAGTGATGAAGAAACGAGTGATGAAGAGCTAGAGCCTCGTGAACGTCCCCTGAGGCAGATAGTACCTCGTGCAGTGGACCACGTGACGGACATAATAGGAAAACACACCTCCTCTGGACCACGGCTGAGTTTGGACAATAATGAGGTTGCGGTTGCTATGAACAACATTTTAGATAACGCAACCGGTGCGGAACTCGCAGTTCTACAGCGAAAAATGAGTCAATCGGGCAGTGAAACTAACTCGTTTATCGTAGCAGAGTTATTGACCATCACATCCACAAAACTGGAAAACGGCTTTGAAAATCTGAAAAAACTGACACAAAAATTATATCAAGGTATTCAAAGCAAAATAGGTACTGTAGATATCGATGGAGTAGAGGTGCAGATTGTAAAAGATTTACATCCAGATAAACTAAACCAAGACAACATTTCTGAAGTTCTCGAAAGGATCCTGTTTATTTACACATGGTTAGACAACCTGAATGATGGACCTACCAGAATGAATATCCAAACGGCTTTTATTGGTTTTCAAATTCTTCTGTCTGAATGGCTACTGAACACAGATCTGTTTCACCAAAAATACTACGGTGCAGGTCAGCCCGGTCGTTCGGGTCACCTTGGTGTGTCTATTTCTGAGATAACAGATGACGCCGAAAGAGGAGTATCGGATGGAAGTAACAATCCATCGTTTGATTATGGAAACACGTCAAAATCTAAACCATCTGATAAAAAGTCCGTGCCCGCAAACAGGCTAGAAAAAGACATGGTACTTCGTTTATATTCCATATCAACTCCTGGAAACCGCTGTATTTACGTAGTTGCTAACCAAGCAAAGCAGAACAGTAATTCGCTTCCTCAGGTTGTATACGCAGCATGTACATGCTCTCACCCACGTTTACATGGTAATGCTACATGCACATTAACACCACCAGCCTTAAAGGTGTCCACACAACCAGTGAAACTCTCCAAAAAATTGATTGCCTTATGCGAAGACACAACAAAACTGTACAGGTGTCAAGACCTGGACAGCACTGGGTTCACAGCCGTTCGAGTAGAACAATAAGAGTCCAACATATAACGATTATTAGCAATGCCTCGCATAAACTTTCTTACTCGGAATACAGACAGATTCTTAGCACCGGCAAACTCAACAAATGTGTATCATCTGCACACAGTGTCAAAAACACCGCATCTAACAGGACTAGATGCCACCGGCGCTGTAACCCCAATGTTTTCTCAAGCACTCTCCGACACAGATCATGTGGCGTTGCACAAGAAGGCTGAAAACATGGCGTATGTGCAGCTTTCTCATGCCGGAAGTGGTCAAAACCTAATACGAGGTGAATCCCTGCATGGAGTTCCAGAGTCGAACAAATTGCGCACGCTTGATGGAAGTCGTTTTGAACTAGTAAAACGAGGCTTTAATGATTCAATTCCCTCTATGTTACCGACAAAGACAACAATCAAGCCTTCCCAACAGATGATGGACTATGTATCTTACCGTCCTAGTGCACAAGTTCATAGCACATACGTGTAGTCGTCGCATACAACGTTTCACGCATCACCTGCATTAAAACAATATTAAGTGTCAGTCTATGCGGGGCCATGTCGATCGCACCTATAAAATTAATGTTGCATTTTATCTCAACTCACACTATGCCGCTAGAAACCGTACGCACGTTTTTCAAATTCTTGGCCGGGTACGATTCTCCGTGTCGTCATCGGCACGTTTGTACTCTTATGTACAACGAATCGGATGTAGTGGGTAAACCCATCGAGGTCCGTGTGGGCGATGAAGTCGGCGCAAATACGTTTGCGTACGCACGTTTAATGGATAAAGACGGTCGAAAACTTGCCCAAAATGACCGAATTTACCTTAGGTCCCTGATTGCAAACCCAGGAACCTCAAAAGGCCATCGACGGGACGAGATTACATTGGTCTTGCATGATGCCTGTGGTGCTGTGAATAAGTTAGTCTTGACGTCTTCGCGACCTGCGCGCAAAGTTTTTGAGAAAGACATTACTGTAATACCTGAGCGCTGTGTTCGCTATACTGTACTTGGAGGGCGAGGAAAATGGCGGCAAGTCAAACGCGTAGTTATTCATTATGATAACAAAGCTTCGAAAAAACCACGATGCATAAAGCTTTATGCGTAATTGTAAATAATGGTTTGCACGTGGCATCTTCACCCAACGGCTATGTTTTCCACATAGGACAGAAGAAACATATACATATAAATTTTATATTTTACCGCATACGTTGCGCGTGTTAGCATTTACCAGAACTGCTTAAAGAGCAGGCACAAACATATGCTTTACGCGTTTTTACTTTGGAGGATGCATAGGTTCTGTGCACGTCGAGTAACCTAGCAACCATCTCACGATTCGGGCAACAAATCCATCAAAGAATCATGTCTCAAGAGAACGAAACAAGGTACCGCATTGCCCTGCCAGGAGCCATACCAAAACATTTATGTGACTATTCATCTGCCTGTGCCCATGTTATTGACACGGCCAAGAATCCGGAACTTAAGCCGTATTGCTATGATTTTCAATCCAACGTATCGCTGTCGTACATCACAGATACAAACCACTTACAGAACATACGTGCGCAATACCAAGCGACGCCCATTTGGGACGCGTACCTTAGTGAATGCGTTCGGTTGATGCTACACAAAAGTTCCAAGCGGCAATATTTATCGTTTGGCGCGGGCGGAGCACATGGACTTTGCTATGCTGGATTGCTGCGTGCTATGGCAAGTAGCGGTGCATTGCCATTGCTGTATCAAAATATGAAAGGATTTAGCGGCTGCAGTGCCGGAGCAATCGCAGCACTTTTTATGGCATGCAAGGCTACGCCGGAAACCGTAGAATATCACGCGACCAGCCTTGATGTTTTACAGCTTTTGGAGAGAGACATTGAATACGCTCTGTCAATGGACCGACCACCATACCAAAGCGTTCATGTTGAAAACAATAGGGCTGACACAAAGTCTGTGACTCAAGGGGAGAACAACATGACAACAATGTTGGAAGGCCGTTTTACCGCGAAGCAGAGCACGAAGCAGCTTTCACAACAAAGCAACGGATTAGCATCCAAGCGCACAGACGCTGCCAAGTCCCACTTTCAAAGCTCGACAAGAGACAATACGTCATCAAACGAAACGCAAGTCATTTGTCCAGCAGACGGACAACCCTTAACGGGTATTGCCAAGGTATTAAACCTTGAAATTAACCAGTTCCCGAGCGGATTACTATGTGGTTTATTCTTAACAGAGTATGCGAGGGCTGCTTTGCAAGCCTTTTCCGGCGATCCCGACATTACGTTCTTTGAGCTGTACAAACAAACACAAAAGGAGTTATATATTGTAGCAGCGGACTTGGACACATGTGGACCAGTATACTTTTCTGTGTACACAACACCTGACTTGCCCGTTCACATTGCGTTGCGTGCCAGCATGTCAATGCCAGGCGTTTTTCCTCCCGTGGAGTGGCAAGGAAAATTGCTAACCGATGGCGGACTTGCTGATGCTGCCGCTCAAGGTGCAACGCCATGTCAGCACACCATAACTTTTGTTATTCAACCCTCTCAGAAATGCGAAAGAAGCATTACAGGCATGCTCGCACGTATGGCGTCCGTTTTGTGCCATTCGCACCATCAACTAGTGCAAAATACGTGTGCACATACCAGTACAAATCGTCGTACATGGCCCCTTGTAATTGAAATCCCTCTTGCTCCTTTTATATCCAACACTCAATATGCAAGCGATCCTGATACTCGAATGCGCTGCGCTCTTTGGGGCGAAACCTGGTTTGCACTGTGGATTCAAATTGTTACAGTAACATGTGCGCTCTCAGTGTGTTTAATAAAGCCTTTATGCCAAAAGCGTCAAGAACCACGCTCTACACGACACGGTATGTCGCGGCGAATACGTTGTGCAGCACAGCCACGAAAGCATATCACGCTCGGACTTGAAATAAACAACGCGTGTTGAGTGCTGTCTTGTAAGCTGCTCGTAAAAGACGTCGTTGAACCCCGTAGGTACTCACACTATGCGATTGCACCCATATTGTAAATAAAAAAAAATAAAAAAAAAAAAAATTATCATCGAGTCCAAAAACAAAAAATTAAGCGGGCGCACTCGCGTCCTCCAGCGACCGAATATGCATGCCCGATGTACTATTGTAACTTACACTTCTTTCATATCCAGGTGGTTAGAGATCCCCTGCTAGCTTTTGGTGGTTAGAACATTTTAAACGACCAAAAAGAGTATGTTTGCGTGATATGCGTACACACGATACAAATGCACACGATCATGCACACATCAACGCACCATTAACAACCTGGTCGCCGCAGTCGGCCTTCGTGGACCCGAGGGATGAGGAAGAAGAACGAAGAAAGGTCTCGCGCGACGTAAAGGTTCCGACGTTTGGTGACCTCTTAGCTGCAAAACAACGGCAAGAATCTTCTGAGGTTGGAATGACTCAGCCCCCAGATGTACATTCAATAAGAAAGCCTTTGGTAACAGAGGACAAGGCTGAACGACGCACCGCTTTAACGCCTCTCCTCGCATCCATGAGCTCACTGAAAGAACCGGATGCAGCAGATTCCGTTCACATTCTAAAAGAATGTATGCAGCATCTTCAGCGTCAGCAATCTTTCATAGAATCGTGCATTGCACGCGAGCGCGCTTTGACAGACACAATACTATCGCACATGGCAGCGCGACCACAAACTAAACCCACCACATCAAGAAAAAGACGTTTAGCACGACAGCGTAAACACGTACACCACTCGCTTTGCCAAGCCTCTCAAAGACCCTTGAGTTACACCACATCACAATCTTCATGGAGAACAACATGGAGCCTGATAGCGAGCATATTGTTACTGTTTATCGCTGTCATCATCGCCACTTTGTTGTGCGTGTCCATTAAGTCTCAAAAGACGTGCATTGAGCGACTTGTGGAGCTCAACGCCAATCGCAACCAAGCCGCGCTACCGTAGACGTGGTCTATGTAGAAAGACCACCAAAAATACACCATTTTTATTTGTAACCAATGTACCATAAAGTACACGCAAATAACCATTTGTACCCTGTGTAATGCTATCCGGTGGTATCTTTGTTTGACGCGCTGCATCTTTGCCGTATAACCTATACGTTTGTGTTTTTATGTGCAAACTCCTGCACATGAACGAGGCAAGCTGTGTCCAGCAGTGTCCTCGCTTTCTGTATTCCATGTTACTGTTGCGCGTTTCCAAAACAAACATAGAGTTCAATTCTTATCTTTTGAAGTCTTTACGACAAGTGACTCACTGCAATTTCCTGATTTCGGAACCATATAAACATAAGATGACTCTGCAAACTGCATAGGTACAGTTTCAATGCTTCTATGTAACAAAACATGGAGCAACACCCAGCGTTATCTGTGTTGTCCGACACATGGAACAAAAGAGATCATATTGAAACCCCTCAAGGTGTCAAAGAAAAAGTATATAACAGCTGTGGCAATGATCACGCCTTCCAAAATCACCCGTTTCAGACACAAATATCCAAGAGCGATCTAAGCATTCGAATTGAAACAGAGGGTCGATCTATACATGTGTACGACAGTAGACTGTTTGATACTGACACTGCCGTGCTCTTGATGGACTCCACATTTTGTGCAAAATATGCTGTACAGGTAGATTGTCGTCGAGATGAAACAAGCATTGCTATATCAGACATCGTTACCACGCTGGCAAATGATTCGTTTTATGTACGGTTTGCGCGAATGTATCCTGATGTTGCACTAACCTTGTACGATGTGTCTCCTGCGAGCAAGCAAGATACCTTTATTGCACATTTTACAGAGGAGGATAATGTTTTCTTGTGATATAATGTGTGTTTAGGCTTTTGCCCGTCAAGAAGCGAAAGAATACCGCATACGTACGTATACACATGTATAAAACCTTAAAACATATATAATTTATCATTAGCGGCAGGATAAAGCCGACTCCAATTTTTAACATCACAGACGTTCTCAAAGCAACGTTTGGGATCGGTGCCATCACACTGCCATTCCCACAATTGATCGTTTCGGACGCCACCAAGGTCACCGGCCGTAACATACACCTTGTTATCCTTTGAAACGGATAAAGCATGGTCCCATCGTCGAGGATGCCATGAGTCCTTTGCGTCCCACCAGGGAGCCTCCGTACAATCCTTCCACTCTACGGTCCATCCGGCGTCATTACCGTCATATGTAAATGTGCCGATCTGCATAAAGCTGTCGGTAGTCGCATCGGACCGACCGCCGACAACCATTATACGATACTTATTTTTATCCGGCTCTGAAAGCGCGGGAACATACCCAGCCCGAAGGCCAACGGAGTTTTCTTTAAATTCTTTCCAACTAGGCGTTATCTCCGTCCAAGACTTCCCTTGATCATCCGAAAGCCATATGTCGGTTTTGGTCGGATAGCTCTCGTCTATATCACCTCCAAGAATTACGACAATGTCTTTGCCATTGTGGGGAAATTTCGCTATAGCAAAGTTGCTACGGGGACTCCATTGGCTGTTACCTCCCGTAGTTTCGTCCGAAGGATAAATCTTATCCCACGTTCTTCCCTCATCAGTGCTTTTCCATACATCGTTCAATATTTTCAACGTACTCTTGCTTTTGTATACGCCACCCATTACTAAAATAACTTGGTCATCCAATACGACGCTTCCGTGGCCGTACCGAGGAGTAAACCCGTTATTTTCTCCTGTCCACGACTTTTTCAAAGGGCGTACGCTTTTCCATGACTTCCCGTCATCTGACAAGTAAACTGTACTCAAAGAGTCATAGCTTTTGTCATACCCGCCTGTGAGTAAATGCTTACCGTTGAACTTGACAATTTGATGCCCTGCAATGCCCTTCGGAAATGCCTCTGTGCAATCATCACATTCCCATCCGATGCTCTTGTCTGTGCTTTTGTCCGACGCGATTTCACGTACACAGCAATCGGTAAGGATATTGAGGTTTCCGTCTCCTCCTACAACTCCAATATAATCAGGATCGACAAAAGAGGCATGTAGCTTGCGGGGTTGAAATTCATCGCTATCAGCAATGAATGCCCTCGGTGTTAACCAGAGCCTTGTTTCTGAATGAATCTGTGGCCACAGCAATCGAGTACCTGCCATTATTGAAGAATAAAAAAATTCGTTATGGAGGTGCACAGAAAGTTGAGTATAGTATTGCATTATGAAGGTTGAAAATAAGTCACATTGTATTTATGTGTACCAAACACGTGATTATAATTTTATTATTTTACTGAGCAACTTTAAACGCGACGCACGGTTGTCAGTGTGATATGTATGGAACGTCATTGACATGAACGTTGTTCATCAATGTTTAATGCGTAGCAGCGATTCGTCGCCTTTCGGCGGCCGCAGCAGCTCGCTCACGCAGGGTATGAAAACGCTCGTCCTCTTCTCTCGGCGTGACATTCTGCATAGCACTATGCCGGACGTCGGGTGAGCTTTCGTCGTTCTCGTCGTCGTACCAAGAGCTTGCGTCTTTCGCACTAGGAGGTCGTGACTCTGGTGTTGCATTCCGCGGAGTGGCGTTCCGTGGTGTACGGACATTTTGCCGAGGGGATCTGGTCTCTGCCTGAGGACGAATGTCAGTATTGTCTGTACCGGGGTTGTCCTTGGGCCCAGAATTGCTCTCCGATCGCGACCCAAAGAGGTTACCACCTCCAAACATGGATCCAATCGCACTCAGTAACCCGTTACCGCCACCCATCCCCGCACCACTCTGTCCTGAGTTTGATGCACTGCTGCTGTTACGCGACGGTCCAACAAACGAGCCAATCAAGGCGCGCGCAACACTTGTAAGTGCTCCTTGCATACTTGGTGCCCCTGCCCCCTGACCGCCGGTCTGAGCTCTATCATGAAGCCGGCGTTCGCGATTTTCAAGCCACTTGAACGCTAGCATACCTAATATCATGAGTCCCAGGGACAGCTCTGGGCTTGGTGCGTTACGTTTCCAATATTTACGGTACAATTTCTCTAGGACCGGATCGTATTTGCGACTTTGCAACTCTCGAACAACTTCAGAAGACCAACCATCTACGCGTATGCGTAGCATGACTAATATAAATTCCGCGATTGCGAGAATAATACCAATCCATTTTCGCATTGTCTCAACCTTTTGGATCATAGACTGACAAGCCTGGTGTCGTTCGTATTCAAGACGCATGTCTTCTAGGTCGTCTTGTATCGTGAAATCTCGCGAGAGCGGCAATCCCTGCATTTTCATTTTATCTAGCTGTCCTAGATACGCGTTCTTCGCACGGTATTCTGTACGTTTCCTTTCTAACTTGCGCTTTCGGCGCGCGCGTTGCAAAGCGCGGCGCTTCTTTTTTGCCCGACGCTCCTTATATTTCCTGTATTTACGCGGCCCAAGGGATGCTTTGAATTCTTCGTCATCGGATGAACTTTCGTCGGATGTGTCTGATAAATATGCATCCGTATCGCTGTCATCATCGTCCGACAACGACGAATCAGTAAGCATGTCTTCTTTAAAAGCCCGTCCACGCGATGATTTTTTACCCTTATTTTTCCTATTGTTCTTTCCATGGGTACTGTCTTTGTGCTTGTGGATTTCCATCGTCACGGCGGCTTCAAATGCGTTGTTGGTCGAATCGTGCGCGTGAACAGTAGGGCATTGCTGCGGTGCGCCTTCCGGGGACGTCCTGTGACGTGAACCACTGTCATACTTTGCTACTGTCTGCTCTTGAACCAGGCGTGAAAACTCATCCTGAGGAACACCACTTTCAAGGGATTGATTGGAGCCCCTTGAAGCGGCTGATACAGGACTTGAGTTATCGCTGTATATGGTCTGTAATCCCGGTCTGCTGGCAACGAGTTCGTGATGTGGCTGATCCACTGCATGAGACAGAGGTGGCACGGGTTGACTATGGAGTTCACGCTGTTTTACGGCCTTGTGGAATGATTCTGCATCCGTGTACGAAGCGATGGATTTGGCGTACGAAACCTGGCTTTGGGCATCCTGTTCCACTCGAGGATGCGCTGCTTCTGCGTCTTCATGATCAAAATGGTGAGCGCGCGGTAGTTCCATGTTAGTGCGCGGTTGATCGCGCGTATCAGCGTGCGTTTCCGCTGTTTGTTCCGGGACATGGCGCGCGTCAATGTTTGCAAATAGAGACTGCAGTGTAGTTCTGTTTTCTTGTGTCGGTGTGTCATTACCGGCACTGTTTTCCAATGGAAGTGATGCTGGGACATGAAGGGATTTGGAGGTGCCCTCGTGATCGACCTGTGTATTGACATGTTCGTCGTGTGTGTGATCCACTGCATTCTTTTCATTTAACTCGAGCACCTGCTCTAGCGGCCGAGGCTTGTTAAATCGAACGCGCTCGGGATTGGCAAGGTTTTTGAACAGGAACAACGTTTCACTTGATGGTGGTCTGCTCATGCCAGGAAATTCATTAGGACGCAAATCATCGACAGCTTTTGCATTTACGGTTTCGGACTGATCATTGGACATAATGCTCAAATAACGGTGCAGATCCTCAAGACCTTGTTCCACACAAGAAGCCGCTACATTGTTTTAGTTTTGCCAAGATAAAACCTAGAGCACAATGACCGGACAATCGCGCACACGAAAAGACTAAATAACAAGCATTAATTCGTAGACTGAGAGTTGGGGGACAGAAAATGTCAAACGTAAAACTTACAAGTATGTCTTGTGTGTCACATGTTTCACTATAAGAAAGACGCGACGTTTCATGCGTGTTGGCGATAACTGTTTTGTTTAGGACCGGCCGTGAATTATACATACATGATGTACACATCCACACTCGAACCTGTAATGTGTGCTTCAAGTCTTTCAAAAAATTACTTGTACGTGTTCATTAGACAAAGGCTATACAACATGAAATAAAGAATGGAGGCAACCTGTGATTGTTTTTTGGATTAACCGCGTGTTATCGTATAATGTTTGTATTTTAGTACATCGATTGTTATGCGTACCGCAAATACAGCAAAAATAGGTATGAGCTTTACACAAAGGCCACACCACCCAGACCGTCACGGTACCGGAGCAAGTTCCAGTTGCGTGCAAACAGGATCAGCGTGGTGCGTTCGTTCTCCAGACCTCCCTGCACAGTGATGTTTAAGTTTACGTCCTGAATGCGCGAGAAGTTTGCGGATCCAGAAGGCTGAGGCTCCTGAGGCCACAGGGCGAACGAATAGCAGTACACACAGGCATCAGGGATGCAGGTATGGGCCTGATACGGCTGTACCAGGCGGAAGTACTGCGCCGGCTGCTCGGCAATGCGCTGTGAGTGATTAAAGTCGAGGCCTACAGTGTCCAAGGGCTCTCTGTTTCCAATTCCGGTGTAGTTGAACCACTGGTTGACCTCTTCGTTGCACTGTCGCCGAACGGCCCAGATCAATTCGATGATAGGATGGTTAAATGGCACATCAAGCACGTTGCGTTTTTGTGTGAGCTGATATACCTGACGCTGCACCTGCGAAATCAAAGCGTCAAAGTGTCCCTGAGCAAAACGGTCGCGCTCGTAGATGTCGAGGTACACATGGGTGACATCCAAATGGGCGTTAAGGTCTGTGCGCTGGAGCTGTCCACCGCCACCACATTTCACCACACCCGTGTTACGGTCCTTGCGCACAACGACGTTCTGGAGCTGCTCAATGGTCACATGCACCTCAACGCTCGTGTACATCAAAGAAACCAGAGAAAGAGCATTACCAGGAGCCTGTGTGTACCAGAACGGCAAGGGAACGTACAGCAATCGCTGCGTCAAAGAATCAAGAATCAAGTCATCGACCGAGTAGCGTTTGCCAATCATTTCTGTCAGCTTTTTACCGGGCTTGCCAGCAAGCTCCTCCCACATGAATAAGAAATCGCTCCACAAGCGGGTAATTGGAGTGTTACCAATGACAAGAACAGCCTCACGCACAAGCAGCTGTCCAATGGCGTTCGACCAATGGGCCCAATGAGGCCAGTTGATTGGGCGATTGGGATCGACGCAAGGCTTCGATTCTCCTTCATCGCAATACTCAGCGTCTTCAAAGTCTGCGTAGCAAGCGTCGTAGGTTTGTTTCAGCCACGCTGCGGGCGTTGCATTGCAATGCCCTGCTGCCTGGTCAAACACAGCAGCATCTTCAATGGCACATGGGTGCTCCTGCGCGTTGGGGAACTGGATAAATGAGTCACAAGCAGCGGATCCACCCAGAGGCAGAGGACATCCACGAATACCGGGGATCTCAAACACAATGTACGTGTAGTAAATCAAATCACCAGCTTTAGGGATCTTGAAGATAGACTGCTGGCCGAATGCCACACCGGACTGTGCAGGCACCTGAAGGTTCTCCATTGCAAAGTTAGTGTGCTGGTAATATCTTGCACGCCAGTACGAGCCCTTGTATGGCGAGTAGATATACGCGTCAAGTCCCGTAAGACATGAGTTGATGGTGGCCACGGTTCCCACACTTGTCACTGAGTTGACTCCCGTCATGATATATGTTGAAACACAGAAGTGTACTTGGTTGCCGCGGAGCGGATATATCAAGGCTACGTCGGACGAACATGAGCAAAATGTTTTTTGGAAAGCAACTGTGAACGCAAACGTGACACAACATTGTAAATGTGCGTTGACAGCACACGATCGAAAAGCGTGCGGAACCGGTCCCCTACGCTGGCATTCGTGCGTGTGCTAGTGTACAGTGTAAATGCATTTTCATACCTTGGTAAGTTTGCAGTCAGTTGTCTTTGACGATACCATGTCTGTCAAGGATTGGGGGGAACCCGTGGTGCAAAAAACCGACGGTGACGAGAGTCTGAAACAGGGTTGGGGAGCGCCAGTGCCAGTGCACGATGTCCATACAAGAACGTCTGGTTGTACGGCAAGCACAACACAAAATCCAAGGCGTCTTATTGTCACTTCCGGTGTTTCGACAAATGAACATCGACTTGCAAACACGGGTGCGTTCCCGGTCATGGGTCACGAAGGAGTCCCAATGTCGCACATGAGCGTGTCCTCGCGCATTGCAAAAAGGAAACGTGGTACGTCAAACGGCCCGCTTGTTCGAAAAAGACCAAGAAATGCCCACCGAGGACCCCGTCGCGCGGCGTTGACCGGAGATGGTCTGAGGGCAAGGGTACCTAAATACCCTCCGTTTGCGCGCGCGAAGAAAATCAAGTTTTCAAGACTTGACGAGGAGACGCTGAAGCGTATATCTGTTGTGGACGTCACTCAGTCGATGGTGTACGACAGAGATCGACCCAAAGAAAACGGTGTGAATGATTCACTTATGGGACCCATCGATCGACGGATACGGTGTGGAGTTTGTCACTACGGTCCAGGTGTATGTGACGGTCATTTTGGGCGCATCCTACTTCCCGTACCCGTATATGATGAAGGATGTTTGAAAGATCTGCTGCGAATCATGCGGGTTGTATGTGTGTTTTGCTGTCGAATCACACTCGATGCGAATGACCCTCGTGTTGTGTCAACGATACAAGGGCTCGAAGATTCCACTCCACTTCGAGACCGCGTTGCTTCGTTATGTGCTATTGGAAAAGCCCGGAAATCGTGTATGTGGTGCAAAATGCCCAAACCGAATATTACGAAGAAAAAGAAGACGATCGGATTAAATGTCGG
>LFIK01001299.1_pt1 | contig 19690 bp, 15 predicted proteins | sample 643401 | NCBI WGS metagenome assembly LFIK01 (sample SAMN03777447, study PRJNA286221) | soda lake metagenome | biome: soda lake; feature: Kulunda steppe; material: water; isolation source: sample T5-Br brine of Lake Tanatar-5 | place: Russia: Kulunda steppe | collected 2010-07
AACTCGACTTCCGGCTCGTGCCCAACAGGACCAACCCCGCCTTCAACAATCGTCGTCATGGCTCAATCCTCAAAAAATAAACCAACTAACCAATCATAACAGATTATGGTTAATATATGCAAGTTATTTAATAATAGCTTTAGTATGTATTTTTATGATCAGAATGCCGTCGCAATTCGATGAAAACCGCATAGTGTGGCCGTGAGCAGTCCGGAGCCCGCCTTGGAAGACATCATTGACCGCGTCACCACCTTCGTTTCCGCCAACGCCGTCTGGGCGCCGCTGATCGTCGGCATGCTCGCCTTCGTCGAGTCGCTCGCGATCATCTCGCTCTTCGTGCCGGCCACGATGGCGCTACTGGCGATCGGGGCGCTGATCGCCGTATCGGGCGTCGAGTTCTGGGTCGCATGGCTCGCAGGAGCGATCGGGGCGTTCTGCGGCGACATGGCATCCTACATGGTCGGCCGGTATTACGAGCGCGCCGCATTGCGCATCTGGCCGCTCAGCCGCTATCCGAACCTCGTGGAGCGCGCACAGGACGGTCTGCGCCGCCATGGCGCCTGGTGGTTGTTCGCCGGCAAGTTCTTCGGGCCCACGCGCACCATCGGCCCGCTTCTGGCCGGTGTGAGCGGGATGCCGATCAGGCTGTTCAAGAGTGTCGTCACCGCCTCCGCGATGGTCTGGGTCTTCGTCCTGCTCGCCCCCGGCGCCCTCATCGTGCGCATCCTGCTCAGCTGACGACGACATCGCCGGATGAAATCCGCGCTCAGACCAGCACGGGTTGGGCGGTTTGCTGTTCGACGGCGAAGACGCGCCGGTAGCGTTCCACCTCCTCCGCCGGCCCGACCGCCTTGGTGGGATTGTCGGAGAGCTTCACCGCCGGGCGTCCGTTGACGGCGACGACCTTGCACACCACCGAGATCGGATCGAGCGCGTCGTCTTTGATGAAGCCGCGGAAATCGTTGGTGAGCAGCGTGCCCCAGCCGAAGCCGAGACGCATGCGGCCATGGAAATGACCGTAGATGCGGCGGATGCTTTCCACGTCGAGCCCGTCGGAAAAGATCGCGAGCTTGTCCTTGGGATCCTGTCCGCGCGCCCGCCACCAGCGGATCGCCTCCTCGCCGCCGGCGACCGGTTCCTTCGAATCGATGCGGATCCCGGTCCATTGCGCGACCCAGTCCGGGGCATCGGCGAGGAAATTGGTGGTGCCGTAGGTATCGGGCAGGATGACGCGCAGATTGCCGTCGTAATCCTGCTGCCAATCGGCCAGCACCGCATAGGGCGCGCGCCGCATCGCCGTCTCGTCATCCGCAACGAGGGCGGTATAGACCATCGGCAGTTCATGCGCATTGGTCCCCACCGCCTCGACTTCGCGCCGCAGGGCCATCAGGCAGTTCGAGGTGCCGAGAAAGGACGGGCCGAGCCCCTCGATCATGGCCTGCACGCACCAGTCCTGCCACATGAAGCTGTGGCGACGGCGCGTGCCGAAATCCGCGATCGAGACCCCCGGCAGGGCCTTGAGCGCCTGCACCTTCTCCCAGACGCGGGTCATGGCGCGGGCATAGAGCACTTGCAGCTCGAACTTGCCCATGGTGCGCGTGACGTTGCGCGAACGCAGCTCGTTGAGGATGGCGAGCGCGGGGATCTCCCACATCGTGGTCTCGATCCACGGCCCATCAAAGCTGAGCACGTATTGCCCGTCATGCTTTTCGAGATGGTAATCGGGGAAGCGGAAATCCTCGAGCCAGGCGATGAATTCCGGCGAGAACATCTGCCGCTTGCCATAGAAAGTGTTGCCGCGCAACCAGGTCGATTCCCCGCGCGAGAGCCGCAGCGTGCGCACATGGTCGAGCTGCTCGCGCAGCTCACCCTCGTCCACCAGCTCGGCCAGACGTACCGACGTCGTCCGGTTGGTGATGCCGAACGTGACCGCAACGTCGCGGTAGCGCCGGAAGATCGTCTGCGCCATCAAAAGCTTGTAGAAATCCGTATCGAGCACCGAGCGCACGATCGGATCGATCTTCCAGTTGTGATTATAGACGCGCGTGGCGATATCCACCATTCGCTGACACTCCCCCGATACGCGATGCGGGGACCATAGACGAATTATGCCGCGCGGGGAAAGCGCCGCGCTGCAAGGCCCGGCGCATCATCGTCAGGGCGCATCCGCTCGCCGCAGCACGTGCTCGAAGCAGCCGGGGCGACTTTTCGCTCGTGCGTCGCGAATCCACCGGACCGGGTGGATCAGGCAGCGGATCGCCCCCGCAAGCGCGATCCCGCCCCGCCTCACCCGGTCGCGCTCACCACGAGCTTATGAGCCCGAACGATCTCCTGGAGGGCCTGCGCGTCCAGGGTCTCCTCCTGGAGAAGCCGTTTCGCCGTCAGATCGAGAACCTCGCGATTGCGCTCGAGCAGCGTCACGGTGCGCCCGAAGGCGGTATCGATGATGGCGCGCACCTCCGCATCGACGGCATCGGCCGTGGCATCGCCGAAATTGCGCCCGTTGCCATAGCCGTAGCTGCCCGGAGCGAGATAGCCACGCTGCTCCTTTTCCAGAGCGACATGGCCGAGCTTCTCCGACATGCCGTAGCGCGTGACCATGGCACGGGCGATGTCGGTCACCCGCCCGAGATCGTCGGAGGCGCCGGTGGAGAGGTGCCCGAAGACGATCCACTCCGCCGCCCTGCCCCCGAGCAGCACCGCCATCTTGTTTTCCAGCTCCTCGCGCGTCATCAGGAAGCGATCCTCGGTCGGGCGCTGGATGGTATAGCCGAGCGCGCCGACGCCACGGGGAATGATCGAGACCTTGTGGACCGGATCGACGCCAGGCAGTGCGAGCGCGACCAGCGCGTGGCCCATTTCGTGATAGGCGACGACCTCGCGCTCCTTCGGATTGAGCAGGCGGTTTCGCTTTTCGAGACCGGCGACGATGCGCTCGACCGCGTTGTTGAAATCATCCATCGTCACCGCATCCGCCTTGCGGCGGGTGGCGAGCAGGGTCGCCTCGTTGACGAGATTGGCCAGATCCGCCCCGGTGAAGCCCGGCGTCAGCGCTGCGACATCCTCGGGCTTCACATCCGGCGCGAGCTTGGCCTTCTTCATATGGACGCGCAGGATCTGCGCGCGACCGATCTTGTCGGGACGGTCAACCAGCACCTGCCGGTCGAAGCGCCCGGCACGCAGGAGCGCGGGGTCGAGGATTTCCGGGCGGTTGGTCGCAGCCAGCAGCACCACGCCGATCGAGGCGTCGAAACCGTCGAGCTCGACGAGAAGCTGGTTGAGCGTCTGCTCCTTCTCGTCATGGCCGCCCATGCTCGGCCCCGCGCCGCGCGCGCGCCCCAGAGCGTCGAGCTCATCGATGAAGATGATGGCCGGCGCGTGCTTGCGGGCCTGCTCGAACAGGTCGCGCACGCGCGCAGCGCCCACACCGACGAACATCTCGACGAATTCCGAGCCCGAGATCGAGAAGAACGGCACCTGCGCCTCGCCCGCCACGGCGCGCGCGATCAGCGTCTTGCCCGTGCCGGGCGGGCCCACGAGCAGCACGCCCTTGGGCATGTGCCCGCCGAGCCGTGAATAATCGACCGGATCTTTCAGGAAATCGACGATCTCCTTCAGCTCGTCCTTGGCCTCGTCCACGCCCGCGACGTCGTCGAAGCTGACCTTGGTATCGGTCTGGACGTAGATCTTGGCCTTGCTCTTGCCGATCTGCATCATCCCCCCGCCCATGCCGCCGGCCATGCGGCGCAGGAGGAAGATCCAGATGCCGATGAAGAGCAGGAGCGGCAGCATCCAGGAGAGCAGGTCACGAAAGAACGTATCCTCGATACGCCCGACCACCTCGACATCATGCTCGGCCAGACGATCGACGATTTCGGGCTCGACGCGCACCGTGGAGAATTCGGTCTCTCCCCCTTCGAGCGGTGGATCGATGCCCCCGCGCAGGTGGCGCTCGGACACCTCCACCTGCGTGATGCGTCCCTCGCGCAGGTATTGCTCGAATTCGGAATAGCTGAGCTGGGCGACCTGCCCCGTCGTGAGGAAGAATTGCAGCAAGAGCAGCCCGGCGAAGGCTGCGACCCAGTACCAGATGTTGAACTGCGTTTTCTTGTCCATGTGGCGCGATACTCTGCTCAGGCGACGCCCCTCCTTGTCGCATTCCACCGACCGCGCGGCTATCGCGGCTTATACGGATAGCGGGCTCAGATCATGCGCCGGGGGATCGTCCATGACAGGGTCGAGCCGATGACCGAGAAGACGAAGATGGTCAGGAATACACTGCGGAAGCCGGTGGAGACCGCAGCGCGGATGTCCGCCTCGGTTCGCGCATCGATCCCGGCGAGTGCGGTCTCGCTTCCCTGAAGAACCGCCTCGAGCGGCCCCGCCACCTCGACCCCCGTCGCCGCAACGGCAGCAAACAACACCGCGCCCACGATCGCCGTCCCCAGCGCCGCACCGAAGGAGCGCGCCACGGCGACGGAGGCGGCGGCGGCCCCGAGCATCTTCTTTCCCGCCTCCGACTGCACCGTCACCTGGACGACACCCATCACCGTGCCGAGGAATACGGACAGGGCGCCGAGATACCAGGCGAATTGCAGCATGCTGAGCAACGGCGCGAAAAAGGCGAGGAAAAGGAGCATCACCCCCACGATCATCAACCCGAGCGATGGGAAGATCGCCGTGCGCCCCGTCTTGCTGACGACCTGCCCCACGATGAATCCGCCGAACCCCACGCCGGCCGTCATCGGCAGCATCATCAGGCCGATTTCGGCGGCGGAGGCCCCGTGCACCGCACGCAGATAGATCGGCACGAAGGCGATCAGCGAGACGAACAGCGCGCCATGGGACATGGCCAGCGCGTCCGCACGCCAGATCGAGGGGTTTTCGAGAAGCGTGACGGGCAGCAGCGGCTGCTGGACGCGCTTCTCGCGAAGATACAATGCAACCATGGCGATGACCGCAATCACCACCAGCATCGCCGAGACGCCGAGGCTTCCCGGCCCGCGCCCGCGCAGCGCTTCGACCAGGATCAGCGTGCTCCACACGAAGCTCGCGAACAGGATCAGCCCGAGCCAGTCGAACCGGAAGGGCTCCTTCTGTCCGGTCCCCGGCGGCAGGCGCATCAGCAGGGCGATCGCCAGCAGACCGAAAGGGATATTGAAGAAGAAGATGGAGCGCCAGCCGAGGAATTCCGTCAGCAGCCCGCCGATCACGGGGCCAACCGTGCTGGCGATCACCGCGACGGCGGAGATATAGCCCTGATATTGTGCGCGCTCGCGCGGCGGCACCGACTGGCCGATCAGCGCCTGCGACAGCGAGATCAGCCCACCGCCACCCAGGCCCTGAAGCACGCGCGCGGCAATCAGCATTTCCGTGGAAACCGCAAAGGCGCACAGGGCACTGCCGGTCATGGCCACGACGAGCGAGATGATCAGCAGCTTGCGGCGCCCGAACGCGTCCCCCAGCCGGCCATAGACCGGGGCCGCCGTCGCCGTGGCGATCAGATAGGCGACCACGATCCAGGCGATCAGTTCGACATTGCCGAGATCCGCCGCAATGGCCGGCAGCGCCGTCGCCACGATCGTCTGATCGAGAATGCCGAGGAACATCGGCAGCATGATCGAGGGGAACAGCGCGAGGAACGATGCCCGTGCTCCACCCGGTTGCGCGGGATCGGGCGTCACCGCTGTCGTGTCCGCCGCAGCGGCAGGTGGTGGGGAATCCTTGGATGAATCAGACAAAACGATGTTCCGGGTGGCTCAACGGCGCATATCATAGCGGGAACCGCCATCAAGGCGAGCGTGAGCGCTGCAAGCGCCGTTGCGCTTTTCATCACACCCGGCGGGTGTCACGCGACATTGATGCCCGACAGGCCGCCCCCCTGCGCCCCGTCGCTGGCCACGATCCGATCCCGCCCCGATCGCTTGGCCATATAGAGGCGGCGATCGGCGCGAATCAGCAATTCGTCGAGATCCTCGCCGTCGTTTTCCAGACCGACGAGACCTGCGGAAAACGTGACCGGGAGTTCACCCGCGCGGGTCCGGATATTGTTCCGGATCTGCCGGCGCAGCCCTTCCACCCGCGCGATGGCGTCGTCGCGACTGACACCCGGCAGGGCCAGCAGGAACTCCTCGCCCCCGATGCGGAAGGCGGCCCCGTCGGAACCGGCGGCCCGCTGGAGATGCTCGGCAAAGCTCTTCAGCAGATCGTCGCCGACCAGATGACCATGGCGATCGTTGACCCGCTTGAAGTGATCGATATCGACGAGCGCGAGGGCAAAGCCACGACCCGTCTCGCCGGCGAGAGCCGCTTGCTCCTTGAAATACGGATCGAGATGGCGGCGATTGAACAGCCTGGTCAGAGGGTCGCGCCTCGATTGTTCCTCCAACTGCGCATGAAGGTCAGAAATCGTCGCCAGCCGTGACTGGCTCGTCTCCAGCGCCTGCTTCAGATCGACGGCTGTTTCCTGCACGCGCGTGACGTCACGCAGATAGATCATGCGTCCCAGCTTGACCGCATCGCGCCCGCCACCGGTGACGATGTCGCTGATCTGGACCTCGAACCAGGCCCCCGTCGCGTCGAGTTTGACGAGCGGCACCTCGTCGCAGGAAGGCCGGGCCTTGCCGTCGTCATCATCGAGCAACCCGGCCAGTTGCGCACCATAGCCTGGCCATGCGGCAATCGTTGAACCGATCGGACAATCCGCCTTCCCCGCCACGACCAGAGCCGCCGGATTGGCGCTGACCACGCGGTTTTGCGCATCCACGACGATCACCGGGTCCGGAAGACGTTCCAGCAACACCCGCGTCGCCACCGGCACCACGTCGAAGAGCTGCTTGTTGGTGATCAGCCAGGTGAAGGCGGCGAGGGTGACGCTGAAACTGAACGGGGTCGGATCGAAGCCGAACAGGGTCACGCCGCCGAACAGATAGGAGAGATTGGTCACGATCGCGAACAGGGTGAAGCCCAGAAAGGCCTGGAACTGGCGACGGATCGTGCCGGTATTGAGCCGGATCGCACGCAGGATCATCACCACGCCGAAACTCATGAAGACGTAGAGAAATGCCGCGAACAGGTAAAACAGCGGGCCGTGATCATAGACGAGCTGTGCCCCGGGCAGATTGCCCGCAGGCGCCGTTTCCGGGCCGTAGAGCAGACCGTGCCACGGATTGCTTACCGCGAGCGCGCTGGCTACGGCGATCACCGAGAGGAACAGGCCGAGCCTGCGCAGGCTGAATCTTTCCGGCGAGGAATTTCCGAATCGCCACAGGAAGATCGACCAGAACATCGGCGTGACGAGGATGCCGGGCCACGCCAGGGTCGCGAAGGCGATCTTGCACGCGGGAGCAAGCGCGGCCATTTCGAGCGCCGCAGCCATCAGCCACCAGAGCATGCCGATATGGGTGATCACGAAGCTGTCGCGTCCGGGGAAGTCCCGCAGCCGCGCAACCCACAAGGACAACATCACAACGCCGAGGGCGAGACCCGCCAGCGTGGCCACTTCCGGGCCGAGATACCAACCTGTCTCGCGACATGCCTGCAAGGACAAACTCCGTCATTTGCCGGGAGTTACCCGTCGGGGCTCCCCATGCACCCACGAATCTGGCATGGTTCCATTAATATTGTTTTGCCGCAGCCGCGCCAATGCCGTCGCGTGAACCTGACCGCATAGGGGCGAACCCGATTACCCCCTTGTGCCACGCGGCTGGAGCCTGTATGGACCGGGGTCGAATTCCACCGTCAAGTGAGAGGAGCCGCCCATGGCTCGCGTGACCGTCGAAGATTGCGTCGACAAGGTCGATAACCGTTTCGAACTCATCCTGCTCGCCGGCCACCGTGCGCGCATGATTTCGTCCGGAGCCCCGCTCACCGTCGATCGCGACCGCGACAAGAACCCCGTCGTGGCCTTGCGCGAAGTCGCCGACGAGACGATCTCGCCGGAAGATCTGCGCGAGCAGCTGATCCATTCCATGCAGCGTTACGTCGAAGTCGATGAGCCTGAAGCGGAAACCGTTCCAATGCTCAACGCTCCGCAGCCTGCGGAAGGTGCGGCGCCGGTCGATGATTCCGAGGTCAGCTTCGACCGCATGAGCGAGGAAGACCTGCTGCGCGGCCTCGAAGGCCTCCAGCCGCCGGCCAATCGGGACGACGACGACCAGGGCTGACGCGAAGGCGGCAGCACCGAGAGCGAACACAGATGCGCCCGTCCCGCTACGGGCGCGTTTTCGATTCTGCCGCCTGCCGTCACGGGTCGATCAGGGCGAATCGATCCACATCGACCATGCCGCGATCCGAGATCTTCAGATGCGGGATCACCGGCAGGGGCAGAAATGCGACCTGGAGGAAGGGTTCGGCCAGGGTGACGCCGAGCCCGCGCGCCGCCTCGCGCAGGGGCAAGAGCGCATCGCGGACATGCTCGAAGGGCTGGTCGCTCATCAGCCCGGCGATCGGCAAGGCCAATTCGGCCAGGACCTCCCCATCCCGCGCCACGACGAATCCGCCACCGATCTCCGCGAGCCGGTTCACCGCGACTGCCATATCCCCTTCATCCGCCCCCACCACGGTGAGGTTATGGCTGTCATGGCCGACCGACGAGGCGATGGCGCCGGCCTGCATGCCGAAGCCCTTCACGAAGCCGCGCCCGATCCCGCCATTGATGCCGTGACGCTCAACGACCGCCACCCTTACGATATCGCCCTCGCGATCGATGCCGACGACCCCGTCCACGACCGGCAATCGGGCGCGCAGGTGCTCGGTAATGATCTTGCCGGGCATGACGCCGATGACGGGATGCTCGGCCTTGTCGCTGCGCAAGAGAAAATCCTCGTCCCGCACCTGCGGCGCCTTCATGCTCGACAGGCCGATCGGCGCGACAGTCTCACGCGTGTCGAACAGGGCATCCCCCACCAGCCGCCCGGCGCTGACCACATCGCTGACCCGGCAATCGTCGAGATCGTCGAGCAGAACGATATCGGCGCGCAGCCCCGGCGCGATCATGCCGCGATCCCTGAGCCCGAAGGCGCGCGCCGCCGTGAGCGAGGCCGCGCGGTAGACGGCGAGCGGCGGACATCCAAGGGCGATCGCGGTGCGGATCAGATGATCGAGATGGCCCTCCTCCGCGATGTCGAGCGGGTTGCGATCATCCGTGCAGAAAGCGAGAAACGGGCTCGTCTCGACGGTCAGGAGCGGCGCCAGCGCGTGCAGATCCTTGGAGACGGAGCCCTCGCGGATCAGGATCGTCATACCCTTGCGCAGCTTCTCGAGCGCTTCTTCCGGCGTCGTCGCCTCATGCTCGGTGCTGATCCCGGCGGCGATGTAGCCATTGAGATCGGGGCCGCGGAGCAACGGCGCATGGCCGTCGATATGGCGTCCGGCAAAGCCGAGAACCTTGTCGAGGCAGGCGCTGTCTCCGTGAACGATGCCGGGGAAATTCATGAATTCGGCAAGCCCGATCACCTTCGGGGCATCCCGGTAGCGCGCGAGGTCCGCGGCATCGATTGCCGCGCCTGCGGTTTCGAGATCCGTCGCCGGCACGCAGCTCGACAATTGCACCCGCAGATCCATGATCATACGATCGGCGCAGGCGAGGAAGTAATCGAACGCCGCCGTACCGAGCACATTGGCCATTTCATGCGGATCGCAGATCGCCGTCGTGACGCCATGCGGCAGGACGCAGCGGTCGAATTCCTGGGGGGTGACCAGCGACGATTCCACATGCAGATGCGTGTCGATGAACCCGGGCACCGCGATCCGCCCGCGGGCATCGACGAGCGTTTCGCCCTCGAAGCGCCCGCAGGTTCCCACGATCACCCCGTCGCAAACGGCGATGTCGGTCTCCACCAGTTCGCCGGTCACCAGATCGAACAGGCGCGCATTGCGAATGACGCCCTCGGCAGGCTCGGCGCCTCGCCCCTGCGCAATTCTGCGCCGCAGCCGTTCTTTTCCATCAGACGATTCGCTCATGCCGCTCTCCCTCGCCTGATGACAAGGGTGCGGGCATGCAGGCTTTTGTCAATGACGTGCAGGATTTCGCCGCTGCATACTCCCGCGAGCGGGGTCAGATGAGCTGCAGCGCCTGGATCCGCGCTTCGATGCTGCGAAGCTGGCCCTCGATGGCGCGGGCGAGCGCTTCGATCTCGGCCTGCGCGCCGATCAAGGCGCCGATCTGGAACGTGTGCGATCTCCCGGTCGTATAATCCTCGCGCTCGGCGGCCGCCAATTGAGTGGTCAAACCTGCCTTGCGGGCTTGCAGCGTGCTGGTCTGCCGTCCCTCTTCCGGCGCAGCCCTGGCAAGGGCGCCACGCACGGCAGCAAGCTCCGCCTCGAGACCGGAAATGCGCCCGGCAATGTCGCTCGAAACGCCTTTGAATTGCGCCTGCAAACCGTTCAGCTGCGCTTGCAGCGTCTCGACCTGCCCCCGATAAATCCGCAGCGTCGAGTCAGCACTGGACGATTCGAGCGTCAGTATCTGGCGCTCGAAATGCATTGCCTCCGCTGGCATGAACGTGCCACCCGGCGACGCCCGATCCAGTGCCACGCCACGCGAATCCGGCTCTGCGTCCGGACCGGACGTTCGACCTGCATTTCTCAGCGGTGCAAGCGAGAAATCGCTCATGACAAAATTCACTCATACATTACGTTCAGTACGGATAATAATTGATGCATATTAAAGTCTCAATATATTTTAGATAATTATATGGCAATTAAATTTTCACATACAATAACGTAGATGCATTTCATTTGTTTCGCCCCCTCCCCTATCATCATTGCGATTGAATGAGGTTGGGCCTTGTGTGACGACGACGCATTCCAGATACGCCCGGGCGAAATGGCGATCACCCTGCCGGAAGCCTGCGATGCCGGCCTGTATTTCATCGGTCGGATCAGCACACCGTGGAAGGAGCGTACGGCTTGCCCCAAGAATCCGGCAGAGGCGCGTGACCCCTGCCAGATCACCCTCGCGCCGGCCTATGTGCCGGGCCTGCGCGATCTCGAAACCTGCTCACACGTGATCGTGCTGTATTTCATGGACCGCGCGCCGCGCAACATCGTGGTGCAGAAGCCGCGACATTATGGCGAAGCACGCGGCGTCTTCGCCTTGCGCAGTCCCGCGCGCCCCAATCCGATCGCGATGTCCGTGGCGGAGCTTGTTTCAATCGAGGGCGGGACGCTGACCGTGCGCGGCCTCGATTGTCTCGACGGCACGCCTCTGCTTGATCTCAAGCCTTATTTTCCCTCGATCGATGCCCATCCCGAGGCGGTGGTGGGCTGGCGCGACAAGGAAAACAGTTAGCCGCCGTGACGTCGATGCCTCAGACCGCCTGCGCCCTGACCGGCATCGCATGCCCGACCGGGGCCGCGCTTCGGCTCTGGACGAAATGCGGCACCCGCGTGCCGATCATCGGCCTGGCGAAGAGATAGCCCTGGCCCAGTTCGCATCCGGCCTCGCGCAGATATGCGTGCTGCGCCTCGGTCTCGATGCCCTCGGCCACGACCCCGAGACCCAGACTGCGCGCAAGCTTGATGGCGCCGTCGAGAATGGCTTCGGCCTTGCCGCTCATGCCGACGCGGCAGACGAAGGAGCGATCGAGCTTCACCCAGTTCAGCGGGAACTGGTCGAGATGGGTGAGCGAGGCGTAGCCCGTACCGAAATCATCGAGGGATACCTGGATCCCGGCCTTGCGGAAGCGTGTGAGCGTATCGGCTACGGCGCGTGCGCCCGAACCGAGGAAGACGTTTTCCGTCACCTCGACTTCGAGCTGCCCGGGCTCTATCCCTCCGGCCATCAGCGTATCGATCACGCCATCGGCGAAATCGTGGTTCATCACCTCGGCATTGGCGATGTTGATCGCCACGGTGCCGAATGGCAGGCCGCGCTCCTGCCATTCGCGCATGTCGGCAATCACCCGCGAGAGCATCCTGCGGCCCAGCGCCACGGAGAGTTCGGGATCGTTGAACGCATCGGCGAGTTCGCCGGGGGAGCGCAAATCGCCGACCGGATCACGCCAGCGCAGAAGGGCTTCGAACCCGGCGACCTCCCCCGTATCGAGGGCGATCTTGGGCTGGTAGAAGGGAATGATCGCGTCACGCCCGAGCGCCTCGCGTGCATCGCGCAGCACCGTGATCCGCTTCGCCGCGACCGCGCCGAGATCGTCTGTATAGAGCAAAGCCTGATCACGTCCGGCGCGTTTTGCGGCGTAGAGCGCGATATCGGCGCGTTTCACCAGCTCGTCGATGCTGTCGGCATCGTCAGGAAAGCGTGCAATACCAATGCTGGCGCGACAGAGGAACTCCCGCTCGCCGAGCGTGAACGGCACGCGCAGCGTATCGAGAATTTGCTGGGCCTGCTGGTTGACCGCACGGCCCTGGGCCTCGTCCATCACCACAACGGCGAATTCATCACCACCCAGCCGGGCCGCGAGCGCGCCCCGCGGGCAGATATCTTGCAGGCGCTCGGCGATCGCCCGCAGGATCGCATCGCCGGCGCTGTGGCCGAGCGTGTCGTTCAGATCCTTGAAATTGTCGATGTCGATCAGAAGAAGGCCGAAGGCAGCTCCCGCTTTAAGGTTCTCGACTCTGGCATCGAGATGTTCGTGCAATGCAAAACGGTTCGGCAAACCGGTGAGCGCATCCTTGCGCGCCATCTGGAGCAGTTCACGCTCCGCCTTGCGATGCTCGGTCACGTCGCTGAAGGTCCGCACGGCACCGCCATCCGGGAGGTGGACCGTCCGCACCTCCAGTACGGTACCGTCATGGCGCGTGCGCTCGTAGAATGTCGGCGCCTTGTCGACGTGATGCGGCAACGTCGTCCAGGAGGGCCATTGTCCGTCCGTGAGCCTGATATCCCCGGTTTCGACCTGATACCGGGTAATGTCCTCGAAACGCGGATTCCCCTCCACCAACGACGCGGGCAATTCCAGCATGTCGAGCAGACGCTTGTTGTGCAAACGCACGAAGCCATCCGCATCGACCATGATCAGGCCCTGCGCCATGTTTTCGAGCGTGACGGCGAGAACCCGCTGCTGCTCCCGCAGCGCCGTCTCCGCCTCGCGGGCATCGTGGATATCGACGATCACGCCCATCCACTCGGCAAGCCCCCCGTTTTCATCGAATAACGGGACGGCCCGTATGGAGACCCAGCGATATCCGGAGTCAGGGCGCAACATGCGGCACTCGGCTTCATGCGCGTCACGCTGACGGGCGAGTGCGGCCATGAAATCGCGCATGCCGGCGCGGTCATCGGGATGGACGACTTCGAACCAGCGCGCGTCCGATACGGATTCCGCCGGTAGGCAGAACGCGGCTTCCCATCCGATGGCCTCGACCATGTGGCCTTCGGCATCGGCACGCCATACGACCATTGCACTGGTCTCGGTCAGCGCCTTGTAGCGCGCCTCGCTGCGCGCGATCCGGTCGCGGGCGATCTTGGCATCGTGAATGTCGGTGGTCGTACCGACCCATTCGCAGAGCTGCCCCGTCTCATCGAATAACGGCACCGCCTTGGCCATGAACCAACGATAACTGCCGTCTTTGGTCCGGACCCTGAATTCGGCCGTGTCGATGCGCGGGTTTTCGAGCAGATTGCGCCAGATCTCGGGAACCTTCTCGCGATCCTCCGGATCGAGCATGTTGAGCCAACCGTATCCGAGGAGCGATTCGATCGGCTGCCCCGTCACCGTATCCCAGCCCATGCTTTCGGTGATCGCACCGTCGGGCGCCGCCCGCCAGACGATCACACCGGACGCTTCCACCAACGCCTTGTAGCGCGCTTCACTGACGAGAAGCCGCTCCTGCGCCAGGCGGCTCTCGTGGATATCCGTGGATGTCCCGTACCAGCGCTCGATGTTTCCGGCATCGTCGCGAACCGGTGTGGCGCGGGCCAGCGCCCAGCGATAGGCGCCGGAGTGATGCCGCAAGCGATACGATGTTTCGAAACCATTCCCGGACGAAATGGCCGCCATCCAGGCTTCGACGGCCGATTGCCGGTCATCCGGATGTATCGCTTCCAGCCATCCGCCGATCTCCGATATCGGCTCCGGACCATCGACGAATTCGTAGCAGCGCCGGTTGCCGTAATCGAGCTGACCGGACGCGTCGGCCGACCAGACCATCTGGGGGAGTGCCTCGGTCAGCAATTCGAGGTGCCGGGCACGTTCACCGGCAGCCTCCTGTTCGCGACGGGCGATCACCTGCGCCATGATCGATTCCGCGAGCGTGCGCAGGCCCTCCTCCTGGGCGGCGGTCAGGCCTTCCGGTCGTGCGACCGTGTCCAGAACGCACAGGGTGCCCAGTGCCATGCCGTTCTCGGCGCGCAGCGCGATCCCCGCATAGAAGCGATAATGCGGGGCGCCCTGCACTTTCGCATGCACCGAAAGACGGGGATCGGCAGCCATGTCGGGGATCACGGTCAGACCGACGCGATAGAGCGTCGGCAGGCAGATACAGGCGTCGCGCCCCTCGAGAGGCCCAAGATCACGCTCGCGCGCGCCGATTCCGATCTCCGCCAGAATGAATTCGCGATCCGCATCGATGAAATTGATCGCACCGACCGGCGTCTCACACAGAATGGTCGCAATCCGCACGAGGTTGTCGAAGGCCGGCTCGCGCGGCGCGTCGAGAATGCGCGTGTCCCGCAGCGTCTGTAGTCGCGCCTGTTCGTCCCAACCGGATGGGGGCAACCAGGATGGCGCCGATATGGCCATGCGCAACCTCCTCCAGACCTCAAACCAACGACCAATGAAAAAACATCGTTGTGATTGTGCCGATACAAACATTGCAAAAAAGTCAACATGCGAAAAAATACGATCATGGCGGCTGAATTCATTCAACTACCCGTGTTAATAAACCTGAAAACGATCGCACCAGACACGCAATTGCAAAAATAAAACCGTAAATTGTCGTAGAGCACTTGATATAACCTCTGGCAACTAACGCTCTGTGGAAAAATCAAGGCAAATTATATTCGTAGATACCGGCAAACAAAACGGCAGCCCTTGTCTTCCAGAGCGCGTTCCTGCATGCCTTTGGTCACTGGGGAAGCGGGAGGCTGATCGTGGATTTCACTTTTCTCTGGCAAGCACTCGTCACGATGCTGGTGACCCTGGACCCATTGGGTCTGGCGCCGATTTTCGTATCCCTCACCGCCGGCATGACCTCGGCGGAGCGTCGCGGGGTCGCCATCCGGGCCTGCCTGATCGCCCTCGCTATCCTGACCTTCTTCGGTCTGGGCGGCCAGCTGTTGCTCGATGCGCTGGGAATCGGCCTGCCGGCCTTCCGAATCGCTGGCGGGTTGCTGCTGTTCTACATCGCCTTCGAGATGACCTTCGAGCTCCGTGCCAAGCGCAAGCAGGAAAGCGCCCGGAGCGCCGTCACGCAGGACCATATCCGTCATCTCGCCGCCTTTCCGCTGGCAATCCCGCTGCTGGCCGGGCCCGGCGCGATCACGGCGACGATCCTGCTCGCAGGGCGCGCCCAAGAGAATCCGGCCAACGCCATCGGCCTCGCCTTCGTGATCATGCTCGGCGTCGCCAGCTGCTTCGTCACCTTCCTCGCCGCCGAACGGGTGGCCCGCTGGCTCGGTGTGATGGGCAATATCGTGCTGACGCGCCTTCTCGGCGTCATCCTCGCCGCGCTGGCGATCCAGTTCGTGATCGACGGCATCGTCGCCGTCCTGCCCTGAGGAGCTACTGGCATGAAGCCGGACGAACCGCGCCCGCGCCTGCGGGATCTCGGCATCGCCATCGGGCATTATCCGAGGGGGCCGCTCAACGCGATCACCGATGTCGCCGATATCCGCGTCGGTCATGTCACCCTGATCGAGGGTGAACGCACGCGTACGGGCGCGACGGCGATCCTGCCGCATGGTGGAAACATCTTCCAGGAGCGCGTCCCTGCGGGGTTGAGCGTCTTCAACGGCTTCGGCAAGTTTGCCGGGGCGACGCAGCTCATGGAGCTCGGCGAGATCGAGACACCGATCCTGCTGACCAACACCCTCGCCACCGGGCGCGCGATCGACGCGCTCAACCGCTGGACGCTGTCGCAACCGGGCAACGAGCGCCTCGTCTCGATCAACGCCATCGTCGGCGAAACCAACGACTCGCGCCTCAACGACATCCGCGCCCCGCGCCCGACTGTCGATGAGATGCTGACAGCGCTCGAAGCGGCGCAAACGGGGCCGGTCGCGGAAGGCTGCGTCGGGGCCGGAACGGGAACGGTCTGCTTCGGCCATAAAGGCGGTATCGGAACGAGCTCGCGGGTCGTCACGACGCAGGCCGGGCGTTCCACGGTCGGGGTCCTGGCCCAGACCAATTTTGGCGGCACCCTGCGCATCGACGGCAGAGCCCTCGCAACGACATCCCAGGCTGATCGGGACGGTTCGGTAATCCTCGTCATCGCCTGCGATGCCCCCCTCTCGGCAAGGCAGTTGACGCGCCTTGCGGCCCGTGCCCATGGCGGTCTCGCGCGCAGCGGTGCCGCGCTCTCGCATGGTTCTGGCGATTACGCCCTCGCCTTCTCCACGGCCCTGGGCGTACGCCGCACGCCAGAGCGCCGGGCAGGTCCGGCCTCGGTCGAGACGCTGGGTGACGAAGCGCTGTCGCCGCTATTCGAAGCGGTGATCGAGGCGGCTGAAGAGGCGATCATCAACTCCCTCGTCGCCGCGACCGACATGAAAGGCTACAATGCGGGAGCCGATCGCGAGAACCTCATCAGCGCCTTGCCGCTGGAGCAGATCCAGGCCCTGACGGCAAGCGATTGAGCCGCTGCGGATCACTCCATCTCGCGCGCGAGCACACCGGTGAGACAGCCGAAGCCGCCGGCGGCCTTCACCAGCTCCCGTGCCTCCACCGTGACGCAGGTGATCCCGAGCGATTCATAGAAGCGCTGCATGGCGTCATAGCCGGCTTCCAGTAGAATGCGGCGTGGGCCGAGGGTGACGAAATTCATGGCGCGGTTCATCTCGAAATCGCTCGCCTCGGGCAGGAAGGCGACCTCGTAGCCGCGCTCCATCAGGGTCGTGACCAGCATATGCGGCGTACGCCGCGGCCAGGCGATGGCCAGATTCTGATCGGCAAAGCGCAACATGCCCATCAGGTGCATCGTGCCGTAGGGCATATCGACGATCAGGCTTTCCACGCCCATCATGGACAGGCATTGCGCGACCTGCTCGGCGCCCGCGACATTCGTGCGCAGTCCGATCCCGATCACGACCAGATCCGGCGCGATCCACATCGCATCCGCCCCCTCGAAGGTGCCCGCCCCCTGCAGCGAACGCAGGATCGGCATGCCGCAATCCGCCAGCCGGCGCGCCACCTCGCGCTCCTCGCCGGCGCGTACGGTCGAGGCCGGCCTCGCGAGGATCGCGCCTTCCGGCGTCATGAAGACCAGATCGGCGCAGAACATCTGGTTGGGGCGCGCCTCCTGTGGCGGATCGACGTAATGCACCTCCACATCCGCATCACGGAAGGCCTGGGCAAGCGCGTCATGTTCGGCCTGGGCGCGGGGGACATCGATGACATCGAGCATCTGTACGGCATTGGCGTCCTCGGCGGAGGCCTCCAGCTCACGCCCCGGGCGATGCAGCAGGACGGAACGCAGGCGGCGCCACTCGCTGTCGATGCCGCATGGCGCCCAGATGTCGCCGATCTCCTCGCAATGATCCCTGACGCGCGGTGACCAGCCCTCGCCGCCATAGGCAGCCGTACCGAATGTGCTCTTGCGCCCGCTCATCTGCTTCCCCATTCCGGAATATCGTTCAGCTCATCTTATCTCTGGTTGCGTCCGCGACCAGCGGCATCAGCGCATGCCGCCATGGGGAAGTGCGCTCACATCCGGTCGGCGCGCGCCACGACGGCGTGAAGCAGGGTGTCGAGACCGGGGCGCAATTGCTCGGGCGCGGCGAATTCGTGATTGTTGTGGGTCACGCCGTCACGGCATGGCGTGAAGATCATCGCCGTCGGACACAGGGCGGCCAGCAGATAGGCGTCATGCCCGGCCTGGCTCGGCAGGTCACGCGTTGCGTAACCAAGCCGCCGCGCCTGATCGCGCACGGATGCAACGAGCCCCTCGTCGAAGATTCGCCCGCCCCATTGCCAGCGCTCGACGATCTCGCCGACACAGCCGGCGCGGGCGGCGGCCTCGCCGACGGCGCGCACGACGCGCTCGGCCATGATCGCGGCCACGGCCGGATCGTCATGGCGCACATCGACATTCGCCTCGGCCCAGTCGGAGATGATCCCGGTCTTGTTCGGCCAGGCCGCCAGACGCGCCGCGGTGGATTTTCCCCCGGTCTCCGCGAAATCCCAGCCGATATCATCGACGAGGACACACAGGCGCGCCGCCGCGATCAGCGCATTGCGGCGTTTCTCCATCGGCCACGGACCGGCATGGGCGGTCTCGCCGGTGAATTGCACGCGGAAACCGTGCGAGGCGTAGGCGTGGGTGACGACGCCGATATCGACGCCCGCAGCATCGAGGACGGGCCCCTGCTCGATATGCAGTTCGAAATACGAATCGAGCGGCATGCCGCCGACCGGCGCATCGCCCGCATAACCGATCCGCTCCAGCTCCTCGCCGAGCGTCGGCCCGTCATCCGCGCGCCGGGCCTTGACCCAGTCGGTCTCGTAGACGCCGGCGAATGCGCCCGAACAGGTCATCGGCGGGGAGAAACGCGCGCCTTCCTCGTTGGTCCAGTTGACGATCTCGATCGGGCGGCGTGTGCGATGGCCGAGATCATCAAGGCGGCGGACCAGCTCCAGCGCGCCGAGCACGCCGACGATCCCGTCGAAACGGCCACCATTGGCCTGGGTGTCGAGATGGCTGCCGACGAGAACCGGCGCGAGCGTGTCGTCACGCCCCGCACGCCGCGCGAAGATGTTGCCGAGCCCGTCGATGCGCACAGCCAGCCCGGCCTCGCGGCACCAGCGCACGAAGAGATCGCGCATCTGCTTGTCGGTATCACCGAGCGCGAGCCGCGCCATGCCGCCGTCCCGCCCCGCGCCGATCTTCGAGGAAGCATCGAGCGTTTCGAGGAAGCGCTCGAGATCGACGCGCGCATCCTCGGGAAAACCGTTCGCGGCAGCCTCAGCCATCGTATCGTCCCCGATTGTTACCCAAGGTCAGGGTAATCATCGCAAGCCCCCGAGTCTCCCCTGACATTGGACGTATCTGGTTCGGGCAGATACGCGTAGCACCGGCGGTCGGGCGCTTCCGGCGCATCGGCTGCGGCACGGCACTGGAAAGACGCAACGGAAGCTGCTTCACTGCCGCGACAAATCGACCAACGAGGGAGCGTTCGCCATGGGCCGGCTATCAACTCACGTGCTCGACACCGCGCAGGGAAAACCCGCAGCTGGGGTGGCGATCACGTTGTCCCGGCTCGACGGTGACGGCAGCCGCACCATCCTCGTCGAGACGCGCACCAATGCCGACGGGCGCACCGACGGGCCGCTGATCACCGGCGATGGCTTCATCTGCGGGCGCTACGAGCTCGTCTTCGCCATCGGCGATTATTTTCGCGCCCAGGGCCTGAACCTGCCCGAGCCCGCCTTCCTCGACGAAGTGCCGATCCGCTTCGGAATCGCCGAGCCGGACGGGCATTACCACGTGCCGCTGCTCGCCTCGCCCTGGGGCTGCACCACCTATCGCGGGAGCTGATGCGATGCCCGATTATCCGCGCGACATGATCGGCTAC
>LFIK01001301.1_pt1 | contig 19685 bp, 18 predicted proteins | sample 643401 | NCBI WGS metagenome assembly LFIK01 (sample SAMN03777447, study PRJNA286221) | soda lake metagenome | biome: soda lake; feature: Kulunda steppe; material: water; isolation source: sample T5-Br brine of Lake Tanatar-5 | place: Russia: Kulunda steppe | collected 2010-07
CCAGCTCAACGGTGTCGGCGCCGACGAGCAGGTCCGCTCGACCTCGCTCGGGGTGCGTGTCGACGACCCGGAGAACTCCGCCCGCGAGCGCATCGCGTTCGCGAGCGAACGAGGGGAAGGGTCCGGGGTCATCTCGAGCCCCGTCTGGCTGCTCCTCCTCGCCGCACTCCTCAGCGCCGGCACCACCCGCTGGTGGATCCTCGGCCGACGCCGCCGCGACGACGAGGACGCCGCAGAGGACGAGCTGGTGGAGCACAGCGCCACCCGCTGACGTCGGGCCCGGTGTCCACATGCACGGAGCTCCCCGTTGCCGTGGCACCGTCCGTCATGGACGCTGACGCCCTCGTGTGACGACGCGTCGAAGTCGATGGTGCAGCAGCGGGCCACGCAATCAGGGACAGCATCAGGGGCTTTCGCTGCCGCACCGGATGCGTTGCGTTCTGAACCGGAGGCTGCGCCGTAAGGCCCGACGGCATCGCAGCGGTCGACCGGCTCCTCAACCGCCTTCTCCGATGCCGAGGCGGCCGACGGGACGGCCTCGACGCGAGCCACGACGCTTCGCCCGTGCCACGGCGCTGGCGCAGCACACGGCCCACTTCCCGGACGACGAGCCGCAGCTCGCCGACGTGGCCCTGCGCCGAGCCTTTGGCACCGAGCCCACAGGACTCAGGAGGCCCGGCTCACCAGGGGTAAGGCTGCTCCGAAGGGTTCGGCGCTGAGTCGAATCCGCCCTTGTTGTGGCTGCCGTCGCAGAAGGGACGGACAGCGGACAGGCCGCAGCGGCACAGCGCGACGTTCGCTCCCTCCGGCACGTCGGTCCATGCCTCGCCGTCGGCCCCTTCGAGTCGTACCGGGCCCTTCACGGTCAGCGGGCCGTTCTTCGTGACACGGATGGTGACGTCGTCGGACATGCTCGGGATTCCCTCGATCAGCGTCGCACGACCCTGCCGGCCATGCGATGGCTCAATGCTGTGGACCGCGTGCCGGTGGCCCGCCCGCCTCGAGCGTCCGCCACTCGTCGTCGCTGAACAGGCGTGAGACGGTGACGAAGCGGTAGCCCTCGGGTGCCTCGACGGAGAAGCCCCCGCCGCGACCTGGGGTGATGTCGATCGTCAGGTGCGTGTGCGACCAGTACTCGTACTGCTGGCCGCCGATGTAGAACGGTTGGCCGGCGATCGTGCCGAGGAACACGTCGTTCTGGCCGACCTTGAAGTCGCCGCGCGGATAGCACATCGGTGCGGACCCGTCGCAGCACCCGCCAGACTGGTGGAACAGCAGCGGCCCGTGACGCCCGACCAGTCGCTCGATGAGCTCGGTCGCGGCCTCGGTGACCGCGACACGCTCGATCTGCGTGGCCTGCGTGGCCTCGTCCATGCGCTCCCCTCCTTCACCGCGCCATCCCACGAACCCGGTGGCGCAGGGGTGGCCGCCGCGACGAGCCGGCGGCCACCCGCGCCTCCGTGACCGAAGGTCGCTCAGAAGAACCCGAGCTTGTCCTCGCTGTAGGACACGAGCAGGTTCTTGGTCTGCTGGTAGTGACGCAGCATCATCAGGTGGTTCTCCCGCCCGATGCCGGACTGCTTGTAGCCACCGAACGCGGCATGCGCGGGGTAGGCGTGGTAGCAGTTGGTCCACACGCGTCCGGCCTGGATCCCGCGGCCGAGCCGGTAGGCGGTGTTCCCATCACGGGTCCACACGCCGGCACCGAGCCCGTAGAGCGTGTCGTTGGCGATCTCGAGCGCGTGGTCGACGTCCTTGTAGGTCGTCACGGAGACCACCGGACCGAAGATCTCCTCCTGGAAGATCCGCATGTCGTTGGTGCCCTTGAACACGGTCGGCTCGATGTAGTAGCCGCCCTCGCGACCCGCGACGCTGCGCGAGCCACCACCGGCAAGCACCTCGGCGCCCTCCTCGCGACCGATCGAGAGGTAGTTCATGATCTTCTCGTACTGGTCGTTCGAGGCCTGCGCGCCCATCATGGTGTCCGTGTCCAGCGGATCGCCGAGATCGATCGCGGCGACACGCGCGAGCGCACGCTCCATGAAGTCGTCGTAGATGGACTCCGCGATGAGCGCCCGTGACGGGCAGGTGCAGACCTCACCCTGGTTGAGCGCGAACATCGTGAAGCCCTCGAGCGCCTTGTCGAGGAAGGCATCGTCCTCGTCCATCACGTCCGGGAGGAACACGTTGGGGCTCTTCCCGCCGAGCTCGAGCGTGACGGGGATCAGGTTCTCCGAGGCGTACTGGCTGATGAGCCGCCCCGTGGTCGTCTCGCCGGTGAACGCGATCTTCGCGATACGTGGCGAGGACGCGAGCGGCTTCCCTGCCTCGAAGCCGAACCCGTTGACCACGTTGAGGACGCCGGGCGGCAGCAGGTCACCGACGAGCTCCATGAGCACGAGGATCGTGACCGGCGTCTGCTCGGCGGGCTTGAGGACGATCGCGTTCCCGGCTGCGAGCGCCGGCGCGAGCTTCCACACGGCCATGAGCAGTGGGAAGTTCCACGGGATGATCTGGCCGACGACCCCGAGCGGCTCGTGGAATTGGTAGCTGACCGTGTCGACGTCGAGCTCGCCCATCGAGCCCTCCTGGGCCCGGATGACGCCGGCGAAGTAGCGGAAGTGGTCGATGGCGAGCGGCAGGTCGGCGTTGAGCGTCTCGCGGATCGCCTTCCCGTTCTCCCACGTCTCGGCGACAGCGAGCATCTCGAGGTTCTGCTCCATCCGGTCCGCGATGCGGTTGAGGATGATCGAGCGCTCGGTCGGTGACGTTCGGCCCCACGCGGGGGCGGCGGCGTGCGCCGCATCGAGCGCGAGCTCGATGTCCTCAGCCTGCGAGCGTGCTACCTCACAGAACGTCTTCCCGTCGACCGGTGAAGGGTTCTCGAAGTACGCGCCGCCGACGGGGGCGACCCATTCGCCGCCGATGTAGTTGTCGTAGCGCGACTTGAACGTGATGAGGGAGCCCTTCTCCCCCGGTGCTGCGTACTTGGTTCCCATGGACTTCCCCCCTGCGGGCAGCGAAGGCCCAGCTCATTCCGCAGGGGCCCCCGCCCCCACGGGCCGCGACCGGTGAGTCGCGGGCGGCCACCTCTCCGAGAGCGGCTGCGTCGCGAACGTATCCAAGCTCCACCCGGCATGCCGAAGGGGCATCAGCGGCCCGTGGAGCCGAACCCGCCGCTCCCGCGCGAGGTGACGTCCAGACGGTCCACCTCGCGCACGTCGACGAGCGCGACGGGCAGCAGCAGCAGCTGGGCGATGCGTTCGCCGTGGCGGATCTCGACGGCGTCCTGCCCGAGGTTGATGAGCAGCACCTTCAGCTCGCCGCGGTAGCCGGCGTCGATCGTGCCCGGCCCGTTGAGCACGGTCAGCCCGTGGTCGACGGCCAGTCCGGAACGCGGGTTGACGAGCCCGACGTGCCCCTCGGGGATCGCGATCGCGATGCCGCACGGCACCAGCGCACGCTCCCCCGGCTGCAGCGTCGTCGTGTCCGCCGCGTACAGGTCGAGCCCGGCGTCGCCCGGATGGGCGTAGCCGGGGAGCGGCAGGTCGGGGTCGAGGCGCCGTACGTCGAGGACGGGCGCGGGCTCGGGCGTCGGTGATCGTCGTCGCATGGGGCGAGCGTAGTTGGGTGTGCGGGGGTCAGTCCTCGAGCGCACCGCGGGCGCTCAGGAACCGTTCACGCGCCTCCCGGTGATCGACCATCGGCGCCGGATAGGTGCCCTCGGCGAACAGCGAGCCGGCGGCAGCACCGTCCGTGCGCGGCTGGTGGACGGCCTTCCCAGCGACGTCGGCGAGCTCAGGCACCCAGCGCCGCACGTACGCACCGGACGGGTCGTAACGCTCCCCCTGGATGACCGGGTTGAACATGCGGTTGGGCCGCGAGTCCGTGCCCGTCCCCGCCGTCCACTGCCACTGCGCGAAGTTGTTCGCGAGGTCACCGTCCGCGAGGTGATGCAGGAAGAACCGGGCGCCATGCCGCCAGTCGATGTAGAGGTGCTTCGTGAGGAACGATGCGGTGACCATGCGGGCCCGGTTGTGCATCCAGCCCTCCGCGACCAGCTGGCGCATCCCCGCATCGACGACCGGATACCCGGTGCGTCCCTCCTGCCACGCGGCGAGCTCGTCGGGCGCGTCACGCCAGCGGTCGTCCTTCGTTCGGACGTCGTTGACGGCGAGGTCAGGCCGCGCGTCGAGCAGCTGGTGGTTGAAGTCGCGCCAGCACAGCTCCTGCAGGAACGCCTCGTGGCCGGCCCGACGTGGCTCGAGGCCTGCGGCGACCTCGGTGACCGACAGACACCCGAGGTGCAGCGGCACAGACAGGCGGCTCGTGGCGTCCTCGGCCATGCGGTTGCGGCCGTCCGCGTAGTCCTCGATCGGGCCGTCCATCCACCAAGCCAGCCGCTCGCGCGCCGCGACCTCACCGCCCGGGGCGAGCAGCGGCGCAGCGGTCGCCGCCGCGTCGCCGGTCAGCTCGGCGAGGGTCGGCAGCGCACCCGGATCGACGTCGTCGGGCGGGGGCGGGAGGTCGGGGACCCCGAGCACCGGGCGCGGGGTGACCTGCGACCACCGGCGCCAGTACGGCGTGAAGACCTTGAAGTGCCCGCCGCCGGTGGCGCGCACGAGCGCAGGGTCGACGAGCATGACGCCCGGATGGGCCGTGAACGTCGCTTCGGCCTCCGCAGCGATGGCGGCGAGGGCCGCCTCGCGCCGCCGGGCGAACGCGGACACGTCCGCCGAGCAGTGGATGGCGTCGACCCCGTGGCGTCGCACCAGGTCGCGGACCACGTCGGCCGGCCGACCGCGGGTGATGACGAGCTCGCTCCCGAGGTCGCGCAGGGCACGGCGGAGGTCGGTGAGGCTGTCGATCAGGATGCGCAGACGGTTGGGTGCCGCGTACGGGCGGGAGAGGATCGCGTCGTCGAGCACGAACACGGCGAGCATGCGTCGCGAGCCGGCCGCGGCGACCAGCGCGGGATGGTCGTGGACACGCAGATCACGCGTGAACAGCACGATCGACGTGTGCTGCGAAGCCCCCGCGTTCGACGCCATCCGTGTGCTCCTCGTGCAGTCCTGGGCCATCTGGGGCCGGTTCGGTGGATCGCGCCGACCCGGACCGCCATGACCCGCTCCGAAGGCCTCCGAGCGGCCTCTCGGGCGCGATTCTCCACGCAGCGCGCACTTCTGCGCCATAACGCGCGCAGAACGCACGCTCTTGGGGCCCGGAACGTCGTGCTTCCTCGCGAATGCCCCGTTGAGGCCCCTAGGGTCCGCTTCGTACGAACCAATCGATCCCGACCCGGGATCCCCCACAGGAGAGGTAGAACCAATGGCGGACTCCATCATCGTCCAGAGCAAGGTCCGTGAGGCGATCAAGGCCCTCGACCTCCGCACCGACTCCAACGTCGTCGACGCGCTGAACGACAAGGTCCACGCGATGCTCAAGGACGCGGCTGCCCGCGCGAAGAGCAACGGCCGCGGCACCCTGCGCCCCTACGACCTCTGATGCCTCGCGTCCCACCGGTCCGCCGGTGTGACGCAGCACACGCGGAAGCCGCCCTCCGGGGCGGCTTCCGCCGTTGAGGCACCAGGCACAGGCCTACGCTGCCCGCTTTCCACGACACCGCACAGCACCGACCCCTCGGCCCGAAGGACGCTCCGCATGTCGGATGAGCCCGCGACGTCAGCGCACACGCCCGCGCAACGGGCTGCTGCGCGCGCGGGCCTCGACACGACCGGCATGGCGGCCTGGCGCGGGTTCATCGAGGCGCACGCACGCGTGATGGAGCGGCTCAGCAAGGAGCTGCTCGACGAGGTCGAGCTGCCCCTGACCTGGTACGACGTGCTCGTGCAGCTCAGCGAGGCCGACGAGCACCGGCTGCGCATGCAGGACCTCGCCGACCGCGTCCTGCTGTCCCAGAGCGGCGTGACGCGCCTGGTCGACCGGCTGGAGAAGGCGGGTCTCGTCGAGCGCGCGCGCTGCACGGAGGACGGGCGCGGCATGTTCGCGCAGCTCACCGCGCAGGGGCTCGAGACGCTGCGCCGCACCTACCCCACCCACCTCCGCGGCGTGCGGCAGTGGTTCGCCGACGTCCTCACGTCCGAGGAGACCGAGGTGCTGGCCGGAGCGCTCACCCGGATCGCGGCAGAAGCACGACCGCCGGCCGGGTCCGAAGGGACGGACCGGGCCGGCGGCTGAACGTGCGGCACACCGCGTGACGCGGCGTGCGGTGCGAGGGTGATCAGCCCTCGCGGCCGAGCTGGACGTCGATCTCGATGCGGACCGTGTTCCCGACGAGCACACCGCCGGCCTCGAGCGCCGCGTTCCAGGTCACGCCGAACTCCTCGCGGTCGATCTCGGTGGTCGCGCTGAAGGCGGCCTTCTCGTTGCCCCACGGGTCGGCGATGGTGCCGAGCGCCTCGACCGTGAGCTCGACCGGACGGGTGACGTCACGGATGGTGAGCTCACCGGGGAGGACCCAGCCGGAGCCGTTCTGACGCGGGCCTGACCCCTTGAAGGTGAGCGACGGGAACCGCTCGACGTCGAGGAAGTCCTCGCCGCGGACGTGCGCGTCGCGACCCTCGTCGCCCGAGGTGAACGAGGCGGCGTCGATGGTGACCTCGACGGCGGAGTCGGCGACCGGGTCGGCGACGGTGACGGTGCTGGAGAACGCGGAGAATCCGCCACGGACCTTGGAGACCATCAGGTGGCGCGCGACGAACTCGACGCTGGAGTGCGAGGTGTCGAACACCCAGGTGCCGGTGCCGGGAAGGTTGCTGGACATGCGTGATCCTGTCATGAACGTGTGGGAGCGGGGCCGGAGCGACCCTCGGTGCCGAGCCTCGCAGAGATGGTTGCGTACGCAACTATCTCGCGGACCGGCCGTCCGACCCACTATCGTGCGCCCTACGGGCCGTTCCGCCGCTCGCGCACGGCCCTCCGCGCACGTCACCGCTCCCGCGACCGAGGCCATCACATGACCGCCGACACGACCGCGCAGACGCTCACCGTCACCGACAACCGGACCGGTCAGCGCTACGAGATCCCGATCGCCGACGGCGCGATCAACGCGATGGCCCTGCGCCAGATCCGGACCGGTGACGACGACTTCGGCCTGATGACCTACGACCCGGGGCTGAAGAACACCGCCAGCTGCCGCAGCACCATCACCTACATCGACGGTGACGCCGGGATCCTCCGCTACCGCGGCTACCCCATCGAGCAGCTCGCGGAGAAGTCGTCGTTCCTCGAGGTCTCCTACCTGATCCTCAACGGCGAGCTGCCCAACGAGCAGCAGCACGCCCAGTGGGTGCACGACGTCACCCACCACACCTTCATCCACGAGAACGTGAAGAAGTTCATCGACGGCTTCCACCACGACGCGCACCCGATGGGCATCCTCGTCTCGACCGTGGCGGCGCTCTCCACCTTCTACCCCGAGGCGAAGGGGCTCAAGGAGTCGAGCAACCGCGAGCTGCAGATCATGCGGCTCGTCGCCAAGTTCCCCACCCTCGCCGCGTTCGCGTTCCGCCACTCCATCGGGATGCGCTACGCCTACCCCGACAACGACCTCTCGTTCGCCGGCAACTTCCTCAACATGATGTGGCGCACGACCGAGCTCAAGTACGAGCCGCACCCGGTGCTCGAGCGCGCGATGGACATCCTCCTCATCCTGCACGCCGACCACGAGCAGAACTGCTCCACGACCACGATGCGGACCATCAGCTCCTCGCAGGCCGACCCGTACGTCGCGGCCGCCGGTGCAGCTGCCGCGCTCTACGGGCCACTGCACGGTGGTGCCAACGAGGCCGTGCTGCGCATGCTCGCCGAGATCGGCGACGTGTCCAAGGTCCCGGACTACATCGCCCGCGCGAAGAACGGCGACTACCGCCTGATGGGCTTCGGTCACCGCGTCTACAAGAACTACGACCCGCGCGCGACGATCATCCGCAAGCTCGCCTACGACGTGTTCGAGGTCACGGGCACCAACCCGCTACTCGAGATCGCGCTGGAGCTGGAGCGCATCGCGCTCGAGGACGAGTACTTCATCAGCCGCAAGCTCTACCCGAACGTCGACTTCTACTCCGGCATCATTTACCAGGCGATGGGCTTCCCCGTCTCGATGTTCCCGGTGCTGTTCGCCATGGGACGCATCCCCGGCTGGCTCGCCCACTGGCAGGAGAACGTCCTCGACGAGGAGCAGTCGATCGTGCGTCCGCTGCAGCTGTTCGTCGGCTCCGAGGAGCGCGACTTCGTCCCCATGGCGCAGCGCAACGCCTGATCCACGGTCACCCGTCCGGCCGCCCGTCCGGCCGGTCGGACGGGCAGGGTCGCCAGCGGGCCCGCCTGTAGCCTTCCCCTACCGGCATGCATCCCCCCGATGCGTCCCGGAGTCCCGCCGTGCGGTCGCGCGGCACCATCCCCGGAGCGAGCATGCGCGTGCGAACGAGGCTCGTCACCGCCATGGTGACCGCACTCGCGCTGCTCAGCGTGGCCGTCGGCGCCCAGGCGCCCGCCACCGCCGACGTGGGACGCACCCAGCAGGAGCTCGACCAGGTCTCCCGCGACCTCCAGGCCATCGTCCAGCAGCTCGATGCCATCGCCGACGAGATCGAGGCGATCGACCGTCGCCTGGGCAGCGCCAACGCTGAGCTGCGCCGCATCCGGGCCGACCTCGCGCTCGCCGAGCAAGGCATCGAGACCGCCGAGGCTGACGAGGCCGACGCACTCGCCCGCATCGAGGAGGCCGAGCAGCGGCTCACCGAGGTGCGCGCCACGATCCTCGAGACGCGCGACCGCCTCCAGGGACGGCTCGTCCAGACCTTCAAGTACGGCCGCACCACGTCCGTCGACATCGTCATGCGCGGCACCGTCGGCGCGCTCGACCTGCACGAGATGGCGCTGACGCTCAACACCGTCGGGCGCATCACCGACGACGACCGGGGCCTCGTCGCCGCGATGGAGGACCTCGCTGTCGAGCAGGAGGCGCTCATCGTCGAGCAGACCGCCGCTCGCGTCGCCGCCGTCGAGGCCCGTGACGCTGCGGTGCGGCAGCGCAACCGCATCGCCGAGCTCGAGAGCGAGCAGCGCAGCGTCGTCGCCACCATCAACGCCGACCGTGCGCGACGCCAGGCCGTCTTCGACGAGCTCGAGGCGGACAAGGACAAGCTCGCCGCGCTCGCCGCCGCGCTCGCCGAGGAGATCCGCCGCCTCCAGACCGCCAACCTGTCGGTGATCATGCCGGTCGGCGGGGTGTTCGTCGGCGTCCCCGACTGGGCCGGCCGCCTGCCCGCGTCCGGCCAGCCGTACTCGGCGCTCATCGCGTCGGCCGCCGCGACCCAGGGGGTCGACGGCCGCCTGCTGGCAGCGCTCGTCTGGAGCGAGAGCTCGTTCCGCCCCAGCGCCGTGTCACGCGCCGGCGCGGCCGGACTGTCGCAGCTCATGCCCGCGACGGCACGCGGGCTCGGCCTGCGCGTCGACAGTGCCGTCGACCAGCGCTTCGACCCCGAGATGAACCTCAACGCCGGGGCGCGCTACCTGCGTGCGCAGATCGTCCGCTTCGGGTCGTTGGAGCTCGGCCTCGCCGCCTACAACGCCGGACCGGGCAACGTCACCCGCTACGGCGGCATCCCACCGTTCGCGGAGACGCAGTTCTACGTCTACATCGTCATGCGCCGCTACGCGCAGATCGTCGGCTGACGGCTCAGAACAGCAGCGGCAGTCGCGGACGTCGGTCGGAGACGCCGACGATCGCCCCATCGAGCTGCCCGTCGCGCGCATGCGTCTCGAGCGCCGCGCCCAGAGACGCCGGGTCATCGAGCGACTCCACGCCGAGTGCCGCCGTCACCGCCAGCATCGTCCCCTTCATCCGGACCGCTGCATCCAGCCACTCCGGAGCCAGTCCACGACGGTCGAGGCGCAGCAGCGTCGTCTCCCGCTCGTCGACGAGCCGGACCTCATCCCCCTCGAGCAGCAGCCCCACGCCTGCACCGCGCGGGAACGTCACGCCGACCACCCCGGGCAGGGCACGCAGCCCCGCCTCACGCAGCGCCTCCCGCACCGCGACGCCCGACGGGGTCGCCGGCAGGTCAGCGACGAGCAGCGGCATCCCGCCAGGGGCGAGCGTGCGCACCCCGGCGCCGGGAGTCTCGGGCGATGCGACGTCGCCGGTCGTCGAAGCGTCGTCCACAGGACCTCCAGCACGCCGGTGACCCGAAGGGTACGGGCCGCCGCTCCCCGTAGGCTCATGGCCCCGGTGTCATGGAGGTCGAGGCGTGCGTCATCTGCTCGTCGTCGACGGTTCCTCACTGGCGCACCGCGCCTGGCACTCGACCCGCGGCGACGAGGACGGCGAGCGGGACGGTTCGGTCACCGCCGCGTTCGCCTCGATGCTCGCGACGACCTGGGAGCACGGCCCCTACGCGGCGGTGATGATCGCGTTCGACCATCCGGTGAACCACCGGCGCCGCGACTTCCCCGAGTACAAGGCGCAGCGCACCGCCACGCCCGACGGGCTGCGCTCGGCGCTCGACCGGACGCATGATCACCTCACGCAGGCCGGGTTCGCGGTGCGACGGGAGGAGGGTGTCGAGGCGGACGATCTGCTGGCGGCTGCCAGCGACGGGGCCCGCAGCCGCACCTGGGTGTGCGACCTGCTGTCCTCCGACCGCGACATGCTCGCGCTCGTCGGCGGGACGGTCCGCCTGCTCCGCCCGCGCCAGCGCTTCACCGACCTCGCGATCGAGGACGAGGCCGCGGTCCGCGAGACCTACGGGGTGGAGCCGCAGCACTACATCGACCTCGCGGCGCTGCGTGGCGACGTGTCCGACGGGCTGACGGGCGCCCCGGGCATCGGACCGGCACGTGCGGCGCGGCTCGTGCGCGATCACGGCAGCGTGGCCGACATCTACCGCGCGCTCCCCGACCTGCCCCCCTCGCTCGCCCGCAGCCTGCGGGAGGGTCGTGACGACGTCGAACGCAATCTGCTGCTCATGAGCCCGATCCCGCACCTCGACGTCGACCTCGATGACGTCGCGGCGCGCGGCGCACCGCTGGCCGCGCTCGCGGAGCTGGTGGACGAGCTCGGGTTCCCCGGTGCGGCGCGCCGAGTGCGGCGCGTCGCTGACGGCCTCTCCGGCGGACCGGGACGCGCGCCCGCTCAGACCGCGGGCGCAGGCGCAGGCGCGGCGGCGGGCGGCGACGCCGCAGGTGCATCGATGCCGCCGATGCCTCCGCCACCGGACGACCGCGACGCGCCACCCGCCTGAACCGGCAGCGGCACCGTCAGGCGTCCGAGGAGTGCCCGGCCATCAGGCGTGCATCGGGATCGAGCCACACGGCCGCGTTGTTGACGGCGGTGGCGGCCTCACCGAACCCGGTGGCGATCAGCGGCAGCTTGCCCGGGTAGTCCGCGACGTCCCCCGCGGCGTAGACCCCGGGCATGGAGGTCGCACCACGCGTGTCGATGCGCACGCGGCGGCCGTCATGCTCGACGTCCCAGCTGCGCAGCGGGCCGAGGTCCGCGGTGAAGCCGAGCGCGGCGATGACCGTGTCGACCTCGAGGACCGCCTCCTCGTCGCTGCGGTTGTCGAAGATGACCACGCGTTCGAGCCGGTCCTCACCTTCGATGCGACGGACCTCGTGATGGACCTTGACCTCCACCGTCGAGGCATGGAGCCGGTCAACGGAGGCGGCATGGGCCCGGAAGCCCTCACGACGGTGGATGAGCGTGACGTGGTCCGCGACGTCCTCGAGCGCGAGCGCCCAGTCGACGGCGCTGTCCCCTCCGCCGACGATCAGGACCCGCTGACCGCGCAGCGTGTCCAGCTCCCGGACGAAGTGGATCAGGCCACGGCCCTCCCACGTCGTCGAGCCGGGCAGCGGGCGGGGCGTGAACGTCCCGATGCCTCCGGCGATGAGGACCGCTCGCGCCTCGATGACGCTCCCCTGGTGGGTCGTCAGCCGCAGACCCGAGTGGTCGTCGTCCGGATCGATGCGTTCGAGCTGCTCGGCACGGTGGCCGAGCAGATAGGTCGGGTCGTAGGTCGCCGCTTGGGCGACGCATCCGGCGACGAGGTCCTTGCCGAGGATCGACGGGAACCCCGCGACGTCGTGGATGGGCTTCTCGGGGTAGAGCGCCGAGATCTGTCCGCCCGGCTCCGCCAGCGAGTCGATGACGACCGTCGAGAGCCCTCGGAAACCGGCGTAGTAGGCGGCGTAGAGCCCCGTCGGACCAGCCCCGATGATCGCCAGGTCCGCGCGGTGCTCCGCCATGCTCAGCCCCCGGCGTCGACCGAGTCGAGCAGCCCGTGCAGCTGGAAGCCGCGGGACGGATGACGGAGCTTCGTGAGCGTCTTCTTCTCGATCTGACGGATGCGCTCGCGCGTGAGCCCGAACTGCTCGCCGATGTCCTCGAGCGTGTGCTCCTCGCCGTCGACGAGCCCGTAACGCAGCATCAGCACCTCGCGCTCGCGGACGCTCAACGCACCCAGTGCCCGCTCGACCTCGAAGCGCGACAGCACCGCCGTCGCCGATTCCTCCGGGCTGACCGCGGATTCGTCAGCGACGAGCTCCCCCATCGTCGCGTCGCCGTCCTCACCGATGGGCTTGTCGAGGCTCGCGACGTCCTGCGCGGCGACCTTGACCTCGCGCAGCCGTTCGATGGGCAGCTCGAGCTCGGCCGCCACCTCGAGCTCCGTGGGCTCGCGACCGAGCTGCTGCAGGAGCGCGAACTCCGCGTACCGGACCTTGCCCATCAGCTCGTGGACGTGCACGGGCAGACGGACGGTCCGGCCGGTGTTCGCGAGCCCACGCTGCAGCGCCTGACGGATCCACCACGTCGCGTAGGTCGAGAACTTGTAGCCCTTCGTGTGGTCGAACTTCTCGACGCCACGGATCAGGCCGAGGTTCCCCTCCTGGATGAGCGAGAGCAGGTCGACGCCCCGGCCACGGAACTTCCGGGCGACGGAGACGACGAGCCGCAGGTTCGCGCGGACCATGTGGTCCTTCGCGGCATCACCCTGCCGCATGATGCGCTGCAGCTGCACGCGCTGACCACGCGGCATGTCGGGGAAGCGCGCGAGCAGCAGCGCCGCCTCGAGGCCGGCCTGGTAGCGCTTCGCGAGGTCGACCTCCTGCTCGGCCGTGAGCAGCTCGGTCCGGCCGATCTCGTTGAGGTACTGGCGCACCGAGTCGGAGCTCGCGGACAGCGGCGCCGCCTCGGGACGCTCGACGTCCTCGACGAGGTCGTCGATGACCTCGATGCCCTGGTCACGGGCGACCTGCGCGTTGTCCTCGACCCAACCCTCCTGCTGGACGAGCGGGTCGTACAGCTCGTGGAGCTCGGAGAGGAGCACGTAGCCGCGCGCGGCGGCCCGCTCGAAGAGCTCGGTGAGATCGGTGGTGGGGATGACGTCGCTCACGCCGCTGGTCTCACCCTCTTCGGCCCTGTCGGGGCGGTCGGCGCGGACTCGCGCGACCTCGCAGGGCGCGCAGCATACGGCGGCTCCGGAGCACCTGCTCCCACGTGGACGAGCCACTGGGGCGCGCGTGCGGCGCGCCGGCCGGGCCCGATCAGTGCGGGTGGTGCCCGCCCCCGCGAGCCGCGCCATGCCCCATCGGCTCGGTGCCCGCGACCGACGCGGCGGCGATGAGCGTCGTCAGTGGGACGGCGGCGAGCAGCCCGAGCGAGCCGACCATCGTCTTCACCAGCTCGACGGCGACGAGCTCGGTGTTGACGAGCTCCGCGATCGGCAGGCCGCTGGTCGAGAACAGGACGAGGAGCCCGAGCGACGCACCCGCGTAGGCGAGGAAGAGGGTGTTGACGACCGATGCGATGTGGTCGCGCCCGACGCGCATGCCCCGCGCGAACAGCTGGCCGAAGGACTGGGAGGGGTCGGTCTCGTGCACCGTGAACACGGTGGAGGCCTGGCTGACCGTCACGTCGTCCAGCACGCCGAGCGCCGCGACGATGAGCCCGGCGAGCACGAGCCCACGCAGGTCCAGCTCACCGAGCGCGAACCGGGCGAAGACCGCGTCCTCCGACGCGAACCCGGTGATGCGCGTGCCGTCGATCGCGACGAGCGCGATGACGACTGTCGCGACCAGTGCACCCAACGTCCCGACGGCCGCCGCGGTCGTCATCGGGTTGAGGCCGTGGCTGAGGTAGAGGGTGAGCAGCATGATGACCGTCCCGCCGACGAGCGCGACGACGGTCGGGCTCGATCCGGCGAGGATCGCCGGCAGCATGAACCCGATCACGACCCACAGCGACAGCCCGAGGCCGATGAGCGAACGCAGGCCGCGCCAGCGGCCGACGGCGAGCACGCCGCCCACGAACACCAGCGCGAGCCAGCCGAGCGCACCGAGCCGTCGCAGGTCGGTCACGAACCACGTCGTGCCCTGACCCGGGAGCTCGGACGGCAGGAGCTCGACGACGTCACCGACTCGGAACTCCGGGTAACCCTCGGCCGGCAGGTCGAGCGCGAGGACGGTGCCCTGGGCGTCGCCCTCGAGGACCTCGACGTCGAGCATGATCAGGCCGGACGCGTCCAGCGGGGACAGGTCGTCACGGACCCCGGTCGGTGCGACGACCTCGACCGCGAGGACCCGTGCGGACACGAGCGCCGGCTGCTCGGGGGTGTCGAGACCGAGGTCGCCGGGCCAGAGCACCGCCATCCCCGCGAGTGCCAGCACGCCGGCCGCGATGACGATGCCGACGAGGATGCGTCCGAGGGCGCCGCGACCGGCCGGCGCGTCAGGCGGCACGTTCGAGGACATCGAGCAGCCCGGCGAGGCTGTGCGCGCGCGAGGGGTGACGGAGCTTCGCCAGCGCACGGTTCTGCATCTGGCGGATGCGCTCGCGGGTCAGGTCGAAGTACTCGCCGATCTCCTCGAGGGTCATCGGCTCCTCGCCACGCAGCCCGAAGCGCAGCTGGAGGATCATGCGCTCCCGCTCCTCGAGCGCGTCGAGCGCGGCATCGATCTGGGCGAGCGCGTCACCCTCGAGCGCCGTGGAGACCGGATCGATCGAGGTGTGGTCGGCGATCATGTCGCCCATCGTCGCGTCGCCGTCCTCACCGATGGGACGGTCGAGGCTGACGAGCTCCTGCATGGCCTCACGGACCTCGCGCACACGGACCGCGGTGAGGCCGACCTCCTCGGCGAGCTCGTCCTCTGACGGGTCGCCACCCTTCTGCTGCCGCAGACGCAGCTCGGCCGCACGGACCTTCCCGTACAGCTCCCACACGTGGGCGGGCACACGGATCGTGCGTCCCTTGGACGCGACACCGCGCTGCAGGGCCTGACGGATCCACCACACGGCATAGGTCGAGAACTTGTAGCCCTTGGTGTGGTCGAACTTCTCCACGGCGCGCAGCAGCCCGAGGTTCCCCTCCTGGATGAGCTCGATGAAGTCGAGGTCACGGCCGGAGAACTTGCGGGCCTGCGGGACGACGAGCCGCAGGTTCGCCTGGACCATGCGCTCCTTCGAACGCTCACCGTCGAGGCTGATCCGACGCAGCCGGACCTTGTCCGCCCGCGTCAGCGTCTGCTCGCGCTCCCGGAGCATCTCGTCGGCGGCGAGTCCGGCCTGGTAGCGCTTCGCCAGGTCCGCCTCGTCCTCCTTCGTGAGGAGCTGGTGGCGGCCGGCGTCGTTGAGGTACTGGCGCACGAGGTCGGTCGTGACCGCGCCCGTGTACTCCGCCACGTGCTCCGGCGCGTCGTCGGCGACGTCGTCGATGACCTCGAGGCCGGCGCGCCGTGCCTCAGCGATCGAGTCGTCGATCCAGGTGTCGCCGTGCAGCTCGGGGACGTGCAGCTCGGAGAGCTCACTGAGCAGCACGAAGCCACGCTCCGCGGAGCGTTCGATGATCTCGATGACGGCGACGTCAGCGCTGGGAAGTTCGGTGGCGGACACCTGTCCTCCTGGATCGATGGGCGTTCGTGCTCCGTGCAGGGTTCGGGGCCGACGGCCGTCTGGAGCGGTCGCGGGCCGTGACGTCCCGTCGTGGCCCCCTCGACACGAGGGACCGCACGGATGTGAGCTCGGGCGGCGTGCGCGGGGCGTGCTCGGGACGTGCTCGGGGCGTGCTCGGGGCACGCACCTACTGTCGCAGACGACCCATGGCCGGCGCACCTGTCCGACGACCTCTGGGGAGGCCTCCTCAGGCCACAGGTCGCGCCACCAGGCCGGCGGACGCGCAGATCGCCGAGGGGAGCGATTCTGAGGGTTCCTGCGGACCCGGACCGCCTCGACCGGGAGAACGTCGGGAGTCGGACGGACCGTCCCAGCGCGGCTCGGGTGTGCGTCAGCCGCTCGCGTATGAGCGCTCTGCGCTCAATCGGCCGCGGCGACGGCGGGCCGCGGCGTCGGGTAGGCGATGCGCGGGTGGTAGATCCCCACCAGGGACTCCACGATCGTGTCGCGCACGACCCTCAGCTCACGCAGCGTGATCTCCGCGTCATCGAACTGGCCGTCCTCGCGTCGCTCCTCGAGCAGCCGGTCGACGGTCACCTCGATCTCGTCGCGCGGGAGGTTGCCCCGCGACATCGCCATCGCACGGGTCGTGGCCTCGCAGGAGTCGGCGAGCAGCAGCACCGCCGCCTCACGGCTGCGCGGGCGGTGACCGCGATAGCGGAACGCCTGCTCGTCGACGGCCTCATGATCGCCTCCGGCGCGCTCCACCGCCTCCTCGTAGAAGTACTTCACGAGCATCGTGCCGTGATGACTGCCGATGCACGCGACGACCTCGGGCGGGAGGCGGTAGTTGGTCGCGAGCTCGACCCCGTCGACCACGTGGTTCATGATGATGAGCGCGGACACCTCGGGTTCGAGCCCGTCATGCGGGTTCGCGATGCCCTGCTGGTTCTCGATGAAGAAGTGCGGCTGCCGGACCTTGCCGATGTCGTGGTAGAGCGCGGCGACGCTCCCCAGCAGCGGGTCCGCCCCGATCGCACGGCAGGCGCGCTCGACGAGCGACGCGACCATGACCGAGTGGTTGTACGAGCCGAGCGCCTCCTGCTCGAGCTCGCGCAGCAGCGGGTGGTTGCGGTCGGCGAGGTCGAGCAGCGCCGTGACGGTCGGCAGGCGGAACAGCGACTCGAGCGCGGGCAGCGCCCCCTGGACGATCAGCGCGGTCACGATGCCGTTGATCGCTCCGGCGAGCGCAGCGACCGCGACCTCCTCGCGCGGTCCGAACACCAGCACGATGGTGGCGGCGAGCACCGGGTACGAGAGTCCCGCACGCAGCACGGCGCGCTTCAGGTCCGAGCGCGAGGCGATGTCGCGGGTCAGCGGGACGGTGACGAGCACCGCGGCGGCCGCGAACAGCGCGACCCCCGGCGAGTCGGCATCGACGAGCAGCACCGTCACCACCGCCGGCAGCATCGAGGCCAGCCCGACGACCGGATGGATGAGGATCGCGATGAGCATCGCGAGCGCACCGACCGGGACGACGAAGGCCCAGGTCGAGCCGGTGGAGTCCACCAGCAGGTCGATCCCCGTCACGATCGCGGCGAAGGCCACCAGCAGCAGCGCCAGCAGCCACAGTTTCTTCACGCTGCGCCACACGAACGGCTGCATGCGGGACAGGTAGACGCCCCCGACGGCGACGAGCAGCAGCGCGGCGGCCGCTCCGATCAGCAGCGTCCGCCACAGCGGGACCCGCCCGACGTCCAGCCCGTCGATCGCGAGCGCCTGCAGCGGCCCGACGATCTCGCCCTCGCGGACGATGAACTGCCCGGGCAGCCAGACCTGGCTGACCTCAGCGACCGCACCGGCGGCCAGCTCGCGTGCGGACGCGGTCGCTGCGAGATCGACGACGACGTTCGGACGCAGATAGGTCTCGAGCAGCGGAGCGATGATCTCCGCACCGGTGTCCCCCGGCGGCACACGCAGACCGAGCTCCACCCCCAGCGTCTCGTCGAGGATCTGCGCGACGGCATCCTCCCGGATCCGCTGGCGGGCCAGCAGCTGCGCGATCGAGATGGCCTCCCGCTCGACCACGTCCAGGTCCTCGTCGGAGACGGCGACCAGCGCGGCGACGGTCGGAACGGGCACGCCGACGAGCAGGGTCCGGAGCGTCTCTCGCTGCGTCGCTGCATCAGGGACGACCAGCACCGGCTCGTCGTCCCCATCCGCACCGTCCACCTCGGTGTCGGTCCCATCCGCGTCGGGCTCGACCGGACGTCGGGCCTCGCGGGTCACCTCGAAGACGGCGCGCAGGTCACTGACCAGCCGCTGCCCCGCGCCGGCATCGACCGTGAGGATCGCGTCGACGGACTCCGCTGCAGCGCGGCGGGCGACCTCGGTCGCCTCCGTGTCGACGACCCGCACCTCGCGCGGGGCCGGCACGCTCTCACCCGCCGGCTGGCCGACGCGGACGTCCAAGCCGCCACCGGCCGCGGGCAGTCCGACGACGAGCGCGATGCCGACGACGAGCGCGGAGGCCATCCCGATCCGGTGCAGGCGGAGGCGCGTGTCGGACGCACCCGCCGCCGCATCCCGCATCGCGGGCACGACGTCGATCGCCATCCGAGCCTCCGGGTCCACAGCGGTCCCGTCGCCACTGCGCCGGGGGTGCACCAGTGTCCCCGATGCGATCACCCCCGTCCAACCCCGATGCTCCAGCAGCCTCTGCGCCACGACCTGGTGCGCGACCCGCCTAGGCTGCGCGCCGGTCCTCGTTCACGGTCCTGAACCCGTGCGAGCGTTCGCCCGACCCCTCGCCGGAGGTGCTCGACGGTGTCCGAACGCCTCGATCCCTGGGTCGTCCTGCCGCGCGAGGACTGGGCCCGCCTCGCGCCGTCGGTCCCGCTGCCGCTCGACGAGCACGACCTCGCCCAGCTGCGCGGCATCAACGAGCACCTGTCGCTCGACGAGGCCGCCCGCATCCACCACCCGCTGTCGCGGCTCCTCAGCCTGTACGTCGGCGCGACGCAGGGACTGCACACGGCGACCGCCACGTTCCTCGGCGACCTGCCCGCGAAGGTCCCGTTCGTGATCGGCATCGCCGGGTCCGTCGCCGTCGGCAAGTCCACGACCGCCCGGCTGCTGCGCACGCTGCTCTCCCGCTGGCCGGACCACCCGCGCGTCGAGCTGGTCACGACCGATGGGTTCCTGCTCCCCAACGCCGAGCTGGAACGCCGCGGCATCCTCCACCGCAAGGGCTTCCCCGAGAGCTACGACACCGGGGCGCTGCTCGCGTTCGTCGCCGCCGTGAAGTCCGGCCAGGCCGAGGTCGCCGCGCCCGTCTACTCCCATCTCCGCTACGACGTCCAGGCCGACGAGCACGTCGTGGTCCGGCAGCCCGACGTGCTCATCGTCGAGGGTCTCAACGTCCTGCAGACCGGGACCGCAGCCGACGGCGCCGGCGAGTTCGTGTCCGACTACTTCGACTTCTCCGTCTACATCGACGCGGACGAGACGGACATCCGCCGCTGGTACCTCGAGCGCTTCCGCACGCTCCGCAGCACGGCGTTCGTCGACCCGGCGTCCTACTTCCACCGCTACGCCGGCCTCGACGACGAGGATGCGGACGCCACGGCGGGGCTGATCTGGGACACCATCAACGGTCCGAACCTGACCGAGAACATCCTGCCGACCCGCTCCCGCGCCGACCTCGTGCTGCGCAAGGGCCCCGATCACCTGGTGGAGCACGTCCGCCTGCGTCGCCTCTGAGGCGTCC
>LFIK01001302.1_pt1 | contig 19682 bp, 18 predicted proteins | sample 643401 | NCBI WGS metagenome assembly LFIK01 (sample SAMN03777447, study PRJNA286221) | soda lake metagenome | biome: soda lake; feature: Kulunda steppe; material: water; isolation source: sample T5-Br brine of Lake Tanatar-5 | place: Russia: Kulunda steppe | collected 2010-07
GACGCTCCGCGGTTCCCAAGAGCGGCCCGCTCGACATCGTGTCAGTGTTGCGGCAGAGGAGAAGCCGTCTCAGGGTCGGCAGCAGCGTCACGCCCAGCAACAGTGGGTTGCTCGTCGGTGCTGTCGTTACGCAGCAGGGGAGCGGCTCGACGCAGCAGCGTCATCGCTGCCGCCCGCGTTGTGGTGTCTGCCGGTCGAAACGTCCCGTCAGAGAAACCGAGCAGCAGCCCAACTTCGTGACCCCAGGCCACCGGATGTGCGATGCGGCTATCGTCGCGGACGTCGCTAAAGCGCACCGTCTGGGTGAAGGGGTCAGGTTCGCCCGCAAGACGATGCAGCAGTGTGGCAGCTGCCGATCGTGTCACGGGAGCGCTTGGACGGAACGTCCCGTCGGTGTAGCCACGTACCACCCCGTCCGCCGCAGCCCAACTGACCGCTGCAGCGAAACGGTGATCTGCCGACACGTCATCGAACTGCTGCTGCGGATGTTCCTCGTCTTGCCCACCGGGACCGGCGAACGCGTCCTCGACCCGCCACAACGGCTTGATCGGCTTGAACGCACCAGGCAGGCGGTCGCGGTGCTTGATCTCGACGTTCACACCATGCTCGCGGGCGATAGGACCCGCCAGACCACGGAAGCCCCGGTCACCCAGCACGTCAGCTACGCGAGGGTGGGCTGGTAGCAGCTCGTCGAGAAGGTCCCGTGCTGCGCGTACATCGTGGCGACGGGCGCCGTGGACGGTCGCGCCGATGGGCAACCCGAGGTAGTCGATCGCGATGGTCTTCTTCGCGCCACACAGCCGGTACTTGCCGTGTGTCTCGTGGAACGACGGGCCGCCCCGACCGCCTTTGGTGACCTGACAGTCGATCATCACCATCGACGGCTCCGGATCGCGGCCTTCACGGACCCGCAGCGTGCGCCGCAGCACATTCATCGCTTGCTGCCAGACGCCGCGGTCACGCCACCGGCAGAACGTCTTCCAGATGGTGTTCCACTTCCCGAACTCCGCGGGCAGATACCGCCACTGGCAACCCGTGCGGGCCTGATACAGCACCGCGTTCAACACGGTCCGCCGGTCGAGCGCCGGCCTGGGTCCACGAGTACCGCGTCCGAGAACAGGCTCGAGCAAGGCCCACTGGGCATCGGTGACATCGGTCGGGTAGCTCATGGAAAGCTACATCGGACGCCGTTCCTTGCACTTTAGGAGCAACTGTCCACAGGCCCTAACGCCGGGTGGGTGACATCGATACCGGAATCCATCACGGCAACGGAAACTCCCGCACCTGAAGCGTGGTACTGGGAACGGGCGTGTGCGCTGTCGAGAATGTCGCGTTCCCAGCCGTCCACCATCGGCGGGTAGTCCATACGTGCGAGCGAAAGTTCCGGGGTCGGCTCGATGCGGGCGTTTTCGGACCTGGCGAACCGTGTGACGGTGTCAGCAGCTGCGGTGCTGCCTACCTCGACCAGGAGATACTTCCCAGATGGGAAGATGAGGGTGTAGTTGCCCGGTGACCCTGCGGTGGCGGCACGGACGCTGTAGGGGTCTGCAGCGTCTGCGTCCGCGTTGTGCAGCATGCCGTGCGCTGGCACAGCGATGCCCTCCGCCTGCAGCGATTCCAGCGTGCCAGCTGCGGGGTCAGCTGCAGCTGCACCTGCGTTCAAGGCAACAGCCATCCCGATGAACAGGCACAGGGCACCTACGGCTGCGGGGCTGGTTCGGCTTTTGCGCGTCACGTCGAAGATGGCCGACTCCACTTCTGTTGCGGAAGTGGAACGGTCCAGCTTCTCGTGCTTTGGCAAGCAGGCAGCAGCTGTGCTGCTGCCACCTGCGGACGGGCCGCCCCGGAGCAGCTTGCGGTGTTCCGCGTGTGTGGTCGTGCCGCTGACGGCTCCTCGACGGTGCCAGCCAAGCCGGTGGGCGTCGCAACGGCGCGCACCTGCCTGCCTGCCGACTGTGCGTCAGTTCGCGGCAGCCCACCGGACGCAGCGCAGCTGGGCTACGGACCGCCGCACACCGGGCGTGGATGCGCTGTATCCCGCCCCAGCCGCGGTCGCTGCCGGTCGAACGTTCCAACAACCCTGACCGCAACCTGAGCGGACCGACCGGAAGCCGGACAAGGCGACGTTTGCGGGGTTCGTGCCCGCACGACCGCCACTGGCCCGTCAACCCGACGCACCTGGTGCGGCAACAGTTGCGCCTGCCGGCGGGCTAGTTGCCCGCTATCCGGCCGCAGCAAAGGTCTGCGGCACATACACGTCCAACGACGAGGACGAGGAGCCCCTATGAACTATAACCATCGACGGCAGGTGGCGCGCGACGCGCTCGTGCGCGCCGCCACCTCACTGGTGGCGGCCGGCGACCTGTTCTCTAGCTCCTTGCCAAACCTGTGTGGCCGCCAACGGACCCCGGCACCTGCTGCCGACAACCGGAACCGTTGTGCCCACCCTCCCGACCGTCCCTGCCGCCGGCACCGACGTCGCCACCCTCTTCCCACCAGCTGCTGCTGCCCAGCTGCGTGCGTGGGCAGACCGCCACCAGGTTGACCTGACCGTCACCGGACATACCGCGGTCCGGCCCTCCCGCACCCAGCTGCACCCGGGCACCTGGGCTGTTGCCGGTAGGCCGGCTGGACGGTGCGTTGTCGACCCGGACCTGACCCGCGCCCTGCTCGACAACGTCCCCGCCCGGCTGGGTGCGCCCACGTTCACGTTGCCGGCGGCGGCGGCGGCAGCTGCCGCAACGGTGCTGGCCGGCTACGCCGACCGGATACTGGCCGACGAAGGGAAGCTGTCGCTGGCCAAGCTGTCCGGCGGTGCGGTCCTCCTGCGGCACGCATCCTACCTCGACGGGGTCGTCACCAACCTCTCCGCACACGCGATCGACACACCTGCCGGGGTGTGGGACGCCGCCGCGCACGCTGCCCGCCGCGACGGCACCGTCGCCGACATCGGCGCCTGCACGGCACTGTCGAACCATCTGGGTGGGGCGATCCTTGCGGTCACCGGCGACGGCCGGCTGCTGCTGACCCGCCAGCCGTCCCGGTCGGCGGTGTCCGCCGGGTTGCTCACCGCCACCGCTACCGGCTCCTTCGACACCGACGACCTCGCCGAGGTCGGGTTCGCGCAGCTGTCACAGGTTGCACTTGGACGGGAACTGGAAGAGGAAGCGGGCATCGGTGGCGGGCTGGCTTCCTACCACCCGCTCGGGGTGGTCAGAGACCTGAACCGGGCCGGGAAACCGGACGTGCTGCTGTTCGCCACCTTGCCGGCCGACATCCGGTTCGGAGATGGCGACCGCGACGGGGAAGAGCAGCTGTTCCTGCCCTCCGACGGGCGGTCTGCCGCCAGCATGTTGCGCCAGGTCGCCGCACGCTCTGATGCGGCCCTGCCGCTGTCCGCCGCCTGCCTACTCGCCGCAGACGCGCTCGAGGCCGGCAAGCTGCCGCGGCCCGGCCAGCTGGCCGCCTGACGGTTGCCACCGCAGCCGGGCGTGCCCCGTCCCGTCTGCCGCCGTGAGGAGGGTACGGGTGCCGGAAGCTGCAGAGGTCGAGGTCGTCCACCGGCAGCTGGTCGACCTGCTCCCCGGGAAGACCATCGACAGGGTCTGGACCGACGGTGTCAGCCGGCGCATCGCCCACCGTGACGTGCCCGCAGCTGCCGGCGCGACAGTCACCAGCATCTCCCGCCACGGCAAATACCTGACCATCCACCTGGCTGGGAGCAGGCATGACCGGCTGCACCTGCACCTGGGGATGACCGGCACCCTGCGCACCGACCTGGACCGCTGCCGGCACGTACGTGCTCGGCTCGTCCTCTCAGGTGAGCTTCAGCTGGTCTACAACGACCCGCGCCGGTTCGGGCAGCTGACCGTGCAGACGCCAGCAACTCTCCTGCGCGCCGGACCGGACGTGTGCGACCCGACCCTGGCTCCCGGCCAGCTGGTTGCCGCTGCCACGTCCATGGCTGGTTCGGTGGCCACAGCGGTGACGTCCCAACGGCTGGTCGCCGGGCCGGGCCGCTACGTCACCACCGAGGCGCTGTGGCGGGCCCGGATCCACCCAGACATCCCGGTAGCAGCCCTCGATCTGGAGCGGTGGTGTGCGTTGCTGCCAGCACTGCGGGCGGTGATACGTGCTGCTGTCGCCGTCGGAGGAAACACCTTCTCCGACTTCGTGGACGTGTCCGGACGGCCGGGCCGCTACCAGCACCAGCTGGTGGTCTACGGTCGTGCCGGCCAGCCGTGCCAACGGTGCCGCACCCAGCTGGTAACCACCGACGCCAGCCGAGTTGTGCACTGCCCGCAGTGCCAGCCGCAGTGCGGCTGAGTGCGGCTGGCCGCACTGCAGCGCCGGGGCCTGGCTGCTGGTTGTCCAGCAGCTGGTTCCTGAACGTGCGGTGTTGGCCGCTGCTGACGTGCTAGCACGTGAAGCTGGGGGATCTCGGCACGGCGCGGAGCGAAAAGCCCTGCTCCGCGATCGCCGGCAGGTGTGCGCGAGCTGACCAGTTTCGCGGCATGCGGGCCGCATGGGCAGTGCCGTGGTCACGGTGGGGTCCGTCAGTGTCACGGACGTGCTCTGCGCCGCGCTTGGCGGTGCCCAGCGCAGCACGCCGCTTCCAGTCCAGCTCACTGGCGGTCAAGATCACCGGCGCGCGCATGCTGCGCCCTCTCTACGTCATCCTGACAGCGCTGAAGCTGCCGGGAACCGCGAGGAGGGAGCGGGCTCTTCGCGGCAGCGGGCGGCAACGCCCGGACCGCCAATGCTGTGGTTGGCGCCGTTGTCCCGGTCGGCCAGCATCCGGGCACTGCTTCGCGAGTGAGTATCTCCGTGCGGTCAACCCACCGGAAGCTGGTGGCCATCCGCGGTGCTGCCAGCCCGCTGGAACGGTTGCGGTGGCCGTGCCGGCGGTCACCGTAGAGGTCACCGGAGTCTGATCGTGCGCGGTGGTCAGCACGTGCTGCTGACCCGCCACGAGAGCCCGCCCGACGGCGCTCTGGACCACCTACCGCGGCAGCGGCAGCGGCAGCGCCGCTGACACGCCGATCTGCACCGCACGCTGAGCCGGTCAGCAGGGCCGGTATGCGCAGCGTATGCGCACGGGCCGCTACCAGCTCGTGTGTTTTTCGACAACGACCCGGCCATGGCCGGGTCGTTGTGCGTTCTCGTCGCGGATGGCTGGCGCTGCCCGCCGCCGCAACGACGGTCGCGGGCTACTGACAACGTACTCGCTGTCGACCAGGAGCAGGTAGATGGCCCGTTGCACCAAATCGTCGTTGATGACCTATGACGGCCAGATCGAGTTCGACCGCTTCGCCGTGTTTGCGGAGACGCTCGAGGGTGCGATCGTACGGGTGCAGGACGCACTGGCGTTGCGCCACGCGACGTTCAGCGCGAAACGGGTGCGGCTGGTGCAGGTCCCGTTGAGCGGCGACCAGGCGCCGGTCCCGCCAACCGCTGCGCAGATGGCTGGCGACGCACCGTTGCCGTGCGGCGCGTACCGGCGGTTCACCGACCGTGACCGGGCAGCTGGTGCGGGCCACGTGGACCGCCCGCGCAGCGACGCGGAACGCACAGCCCGCCGCAAACAGGTCGACAAGCTGCTCAACCGTGCGGGCGCGACGCTGAAGTTACCGCCGCAGAAGCGTGCGGACGCAACCCGGCGGCATGCGCCGGCACTGCTTCAGCTGTGCGAGCAAATCGGCACCTTCGAGGTGTCCCAGCAGCTGGAGCAGCTGCTTGCGGACGGTGAGGTTGCCAGCCACCGTGACCTGCTCGACGCGCTGGGTCAGCTGCCGACGATGGCGCAACGGGCTGGCGCGCCGGACCCGACCGCCGGCCAGCAGACCGGGCCGGCTGGTACGCCGCCGTCACCTGCGCTCGCCAGCCTCAACGCCCAGGTCGGGGCACCACCGGCCCGGCCGGTGGTCACCAGCCCGTCCGACATCGCCGATCATGCGCTGCTGCGCTTCTTCGAACGGGTGGACGGCAACTTGGGTGCCGACCATGTGGAGCTGGCTCGCGCTGCAGCGCACGCAGCAGCAGCCGGCGACGCGACCGAAGCGAGGCACCGCCGCCAGCAGCTCAAACGCGCGTTGGCGGCAGCAGCAGTGACAGCGGACAAGTGGCAGGCAGCCGCCAAATTCCTGGCCAAGCAGGTGTCTGCCCGCAGCCAGCTGCCAGCTGGGCATCCAGCCGGTTGGCTGTTCTCGCCGCTGTCGGCCGGCCCGGCAACCGGCGGGTCTGCGTCACGGTTCGTGATCGAAGGACACGTTCAGGCAGCCAACGGCCAGGACGCGCCACTCTGTCTGGTTATGGATGCGCAGACGGACCTGGGTCGCAGTGGTGGAGCCGACCGTGGGGTGCGCGCCAGCGTAGTGTCGTGCTTCTACCGGTCGAAGACCTACCAGGGCGACATCTGGGACGGGATGGTCGACGCGGGCGAGCAGATCGGTGGGCGTAGCGCCCGCAGCACCATCGAGCAGCTGCTGGCGGACACGATCCAGCAGACCCGCTGACCGTTGGTGGGGCCAGCCGTGTGCGCGAACGGCACACTGCCCCACGATCGGGAGCGTGCCAGCAGACGGATGGCACCTCGACCTGATGGAGATGCGGTGGATCCGAACGCGCTCGGCCAGATCTACGATCAGCTGCTGCTTCCCAGCTGGGGTGCGGCTCGGTTCCGGCAGGATCCGCAGCCGCTGGCGACGGTGGCCGGTCCGGCTCGGCTGCTGGGCGGCTGGCCGGTGCTGGAGCTGTCCGAGCTTTCGCCAGCAGCCAGTGACGACCATAAGCGGGTGCATCTGCCTGGCGATGTCGCGTCCGTTGCGGCGCGGGAGGAAGGGATGTGGCTGTTGGAGCAGGCCGCAGCTCACCTGGAAGCCAACGTCGCGAGGCTGCGGTCAGCCGTGCCGCCACTGCTGCTGGTCGCAGCAGCTCGCAACGAAGGTGACGTCGACGACGAACCACCACAGCTGGCGGCGACCGGGTTCGCATACGCGCTGGCTGGGGTGCTGCACGAGGATGGTCCGGACCCGGAACGGGAAGCGCTCCTGATCGCTGCCGGGTTGTCCTGGCAGCGGCCACCGCAGCTGGTGGTGCGGCTCCGGCCGGGCGGGAAGCAGGTGCACCCGGCAGTCGCGCAGCTGGCGGTGCGGCTTCGTGACGCGTTGGCGGCACCGATCACCGCGACCGCAGCGGTGCAGCCGTCCAGCCGCGGTGAGCTGGACGGCACCTAAGCTTGGCTGCACCGCGCGACGGGGTAGCTGGCGGTTCGGGTGCCGGTGGCGATGCTTTCTGCACTGCGCTGCTGCGGCTGTCCGGGGACAGCTACCAGGTACGCACCGGCACCGCAGCGGGCGGTTCGTTTCCGCAACGTCGGCACCCTGGCGCTGCTGCGGATGTGCCGCAGGACCGCCCACCGTGCGCAGCTTCGCGGCACACCCGGTGCCGCCAGCCGGCACACCAGACTGCCGCACCTCCGTCGCGCTGTGGTAGTTGGACCTGAACCTTGTTGCGGTCGTTGGTCTCCCTGCCACGATCATGTTCATGAACAAGACACTGTGGGTGCTGCTGCTCGGGGTCGCCGCGGTGCTGGCGGCCGCCGCCAGCTGGTTGCTGCCGGTCAGCCCGAACGACCAGACGCTTCGGACCGACCCGCCGTTGGCAGGTGAGCAGGTGCCGATCCCCCCGCGGGAGGTGACACTGCTCGATGGTGCGGCCGACCGGGCACAGCTGGTCGATGTGGACGGCCGGCAGGTGCCGCTGTCACGCGAGCAGTACCGCGGCGACACGGTGCTGTTGGCCAACCTGCTGGCCGGCGAGTACACGCTGCAGAGCCCGCACGGGCAGGCGACCTTCCAGGTGACCTCCGGCGGCGCGGAAGACGCTGTCGTCTCCCAACCGATCGAGCAGGACATGAACGCCAGCTGGCTGCTGCTGCTGCTGCCAGCTTCCGGGCTGCTGCTGGCTGGAGTGCTGCTGGCGCGGCGTCGCACGATGGCTGGCGTGAGCCTGGCGGTGGGGATGGCGGGCCTGTCCGGTGTGATCTTCGCGGTGCAGGAACCTGACGAGCTGCCGAGCATCGAAGCGTGCACGGCGGCCTATCCGCTGGGGAGCGCAGAGCAGGAACGGTGCCTGATTGACCGGCTCACCCAAACCTTGGAGCGCGAGGGGGTGCACGCCGCGGTCGGTGAGCTGCGGGACACCCAGATCGCTGCCTGCCACGACGTCGGTCACGAGTTGGGCCGCCGCGCCTGGCTGATCGCCGGCCCAGAAGAAGCGTTGCAGCGGGGTCTGGAGCTGTGCGCCAACGCCTACTACCACGGGGCGGTGTATGGCGCAGCAACCTACATGGACGATGAGCAGTTCCTGCCGCTGGCTGCACGCCACTGCCTGATGATCTACGACATGGACAGCCCACACATGAGCTCGTGTGCGCACGGGGTCGGTCACGCGGCAGCTTTGCGGCTCGGCGGCGACCTGTACGAGTCGATGGCCGTGTGCGATGACATGCTGCCGGACAGGGAAGATTTCGTCCTCGAGTGCCGTGGTGCGGCACTAAGCGAGTACAGCTTGCATTACTTCCAGTCGCAGGCGATGGGGGCGGACCCCGCACCGCCAGGGGTCGCACCGGAACAACTGTGCGGTGAGGTGGAAGATGAGCTGGTGTCATACTGCTACGGCGGTGTGGCGATGGCTCACGCTGCTGACGCTAGCGGCCGCCGCGACGGTGGCCGCTACCAAGGTGCGGACGCGCTGCTGCAGCTGTGTGTGGACGAGTTCGAACCAGGTGATGAACTGCGGCTGGCGTGCATCGCCGGTCTGGCCGGAGAGTTGCGCAACTTCCTGGGGATGGACACCAGCAAGTTCGACGTGTGCACGATGTTTGACCGGGACGATGAACGCCGCCAGTGCGTCATGTCAGGTGCGTACCATGTGCATCGCGGCACCGGCGACCGGGATGACACCCGGATCGCCTGTGAGGCAGGCCAGGTCGACCAGCAGGTCTGCGACGAAGCGATCACAGACGCTGAACGGATCATGGACTGATCAGCCACCGGCGGCGCTGTGCGCTGCCGTTAGCTGCTGCGGCGTGCCAGATCGATGCGCTGCGCAGCGGCCGTTGGCACCAGCGCCGCGGTCAGGTCTGTTAGCAGCCCGCCCCACCGCTCGTCGTGGGTGTCGACCGCAACGTGTGCGGCCTCGTGGAGTGCGAGCACCTGCAACGCCCACCGGTGACTGTGGCGCGACAGGGCGAAACGGATCCGCCCTGCCGCGTCGACCGGGTTGAGCGCCAACACATGGACGCCGGCCACGGTGCGGTGGTCGGCCTCGACACCGGTGTCCAATGTCCATCCGACTGTCCACGGCAGCGGCGCGAGCTGTGGTCGCAGCAGCAGCAGCTGGTCGATCGCCTGCTGGCAAGCGGCTTGCCAGCCACGCAGCAGCGCCCGACGGCGCGTGCCGGTGGTCGCATCCCACCGGGTCGGATCCCACAGCCGCAGCAGCCGACGCTCCCGCGCGCCGGCGTCGTCGGCGAACAGGAACACGTCCGGTCCGTGCCAGCCGACCAGTCCCAGCTGCGGGGACGTCGCGGCCGGCTGCTGCTGCGCGGCCACCCCCTCCTGCGTACGGCCGGCGGTGCGTGCGGCCGGTGCTGGGGCCGCCTCGGCACGATCCACGTCGGCAGCGACCTGTGCGGGTCGGCCGTCCGGCTGGTGGTCTGGCACGTCAGCGGACAGGATCGTGCCGCCGCCGACCCGCCGTCGGATCGGCTGCCGTGCCGACCGCAACGCCCGACGCCAGTCGCTGGCCAGCTCGGCGGTGAACTCGTCGAGCTGGTCGTCGTACCGTCCGACCAGCCGGTCCCGCGACGCAGCAAGCACGCTACGCGCGCAGGCCGGGTCGAGTTCCACGGTGACGGTGTTGCTGGCCGCCAACCGCCGGGTGAACATCAGCAGCCCGTTGACCCGCACCTGCAGCCGACCGCCGCTGTCCGCCTCGACGTACACCTTCGCCCACGGGTGGTTCTGCTCGTCGCGCAGCACCCGGCGAGCCCGGGAGGGCAGCGACCGCTGGTGGAGGTGCCGGCCGTTGAGCGTGACCGACGCGGGCAGCCAGCAGCGGTGCAGCAGCTGCTCGAACGCCGCGGCGACAGCTGCGGGCTGGTCGTCGATGAGGGTGATGTCGAACCGGCACCCAGGCTGGTGGTCGTGGCCATCGACGATCTCGAAGTTGCCGCCGGTGCCGGTCACCTCGAGCGTGCCGGTTCGGATGCGGTAGGACCGCTGCGCGAAGCAGGTGATGATGCGGGCACGGCCGTACCCGCCTACAGCGTCGGTGCTGTCTTTGGTGGTGCGTCCCAACGCGAAGAACACGTGCTCAAGGGTGTGGCGGTCCATGCCGTGCCCGTTGTCGTGGATGCTGACGACCACCTGACCGCTGTTCTGGCTGATGCGGATGTCGATACGTCCGGCGCCGGCGTCGACGGCGTTCTGCAGCAGTTCGCGGGCGAACGCTTCCCGCCAGTCGGCGTAGACGCGGAGCTCGCCGCGGAAGAACTCGGCGGGAACAGTGACAGCAGGCATACAGACGCTCCCGGTCAGTGACGCTGCGGAGCAGGACGGGTGGCTGGCCCCCGGCTCGGTGCATACACCGTGGCTGTCAGCCGGCGGCAGCGCCGCCACTGCCGGTTCCGTCGGCCCGGCCGGCTGTAACGGTGAGGGCTGCCGACGTCAGGTGCACGTCGCAGCCGCTGTTGCGGCTGACCCGACCAGCAAGGGACCGTGATGCTCAAGCTCCGTCTGCACACAAAAGCGCCGCTGGCTGTCTACCCGGGTCCGGTGTGGTTGGCGCTGCTGTGGGCAGGTTCCGATCCGACCGGCGACGGCGAGCAGGCCACCTGTTGCGCGTGCGTGTCGGTGCTGGTCGATCCGGAACAGCCACCGCAGCCGGTACCGCTGTCGCGTGGGCAGCTCGTCGAGCTGGTCGACGGGCGCTGGTTCTTGGTGGCTGCGGTCCGCAGCCGGGGGGCCACCGGACCGGAAGTCGACCTGGACGAGGTTGCGGCCCCACAGACGGCACCGCAGCACTGACCTCGGTGCGCCGCCGCTGTAGCAGCCAGCGGGTGTCACTTGGTTGCGATGGCCACCTCGACCGGGTCGGTCGTCAGGGTCTGGTGCGGCTCGCTGACCTGCCGACCGGCGCCGCGTGCGACGAGCTGGCCGCTCACGGTCGCGTGCAGCTGACCGCTCTCGAACGTGGCTGGCACAGGGAACCAGAGCTGGCGGGCGTTGCCGGTGACGATGGTGCCGCCGACAGGCTCCCGCGGTTGGCCGTCGACGGTGAGCGTCATCGCCAGCTCGTCGTCCTGCCACGCGGTGTACACCGGCCCGTCCAGCTGCGCAGGGTGGTAGTCGTGCTCGACCGTCAGCCACACCTTCCCGTCACCGGGCGCGTCCGCTCGCGGATGTGCAGCGGCCAGCTGCGCGGCGGTGACGCTCAGCTGCGCTGTGATGCGCACCTCTGCGCGGGTGCCGTGCTCGTCGACAGCGTCGGCGACGGTGTCGAAGGTGCGCTGCGCACTGAGCTGCACGTCGGTTGGCCGGTACTCCAGCGGATCGCCGCCGTGACGGCTGCCATCCGCCAGCTGCAGCCGCTGCCCGTCGTCAAAGCGCAGCTGCAGCGCAGCATCGCGGGGGACTGAGACCACGTGCACCGCCTGATCGTCACCGAACTCCAAGCTGGTGGTGCGGTACCCATCGTCGAGGGCGGCAGACAGCTCGGACGGCGGGTCGGTACGGACACGGAGTGCAGCCAGCTGGTGGTGGTCAGCAGCTCGCCAGGCGTCATAGCCGTCACCGAGTTGCTCGGCCACAGTCAGGTGCGTGACGACCACCGCGACACGCTGGCCCTGCGCGTTCGAAGTCACCAGCGGTTCGTGCTCGTCGAACCGTTCGGGCTGCTGTGCGGGGTCGTGCGTGGACCGAGCGGCGTCGGGCGCCCAGGCGCGCACGGCAACGTCCAGGTCACGAGGCGGGGTCTGGTGGTCTGGCCGGGCCAGCATCCCCGGCGGGGTCGCGACCCCAGCGTCCGTCAGCTGGTCGACCACCAGTGCGGCCGCCTGCTGAGTCGGAACCAAAGACAGGGTGTACCTCACCCATGGGCCCTCGCCTCCAGCGACCGCGAGCGGGCCGCAGTAGGCCTCGCCGGTGGTGTCGACCGGCCCGTCGCCCGGGTCGCCGGGCAGCTGCAGGTAGCAGCGCGCATCGTCGCCGAGGGCGATGTCGTCGCGGTCAGCTGCCTGTTCAGCCAGATCGGTGTCGAGCTGTTCGACCGTCTGGTCGAGATCGACGAGGTTCTGCCCACCGTGCTGCCAGTCTGGGTCGCTGCCGCAGGCGGCGGCACCCACGACGACAGCCACGACCAGCAGGCGGCCGATACTGGGCCGGGCGGTCGGGCGGTCAGCCATGGCAGGTCCTTGTGCGTTCAGGTCAGCAGCGCGCAGTGACGGTGCGCAGTGACCGGTTTCCGGCGAGGAGCATCTTTGGCCGGGAACGGGACACGGGCTGGCCGTTGCCCAACGTCGTTGTATAACGAGGTAGTCGGGAAGCACCCGATCCTGCTGCACGCCGCGGCGGCGGCGGTCGGGCCGGTTCCGGGAGCATCCGCTCGACCGGACGGCAACTGTCCGCAGGCCCTTACCGGCTGGTGTCGACCGCATCGAGCGTCCGTTCGCCGCGCAGCACCTGCCGGCGGTGCAGGGGTGCCAGCGGCATGAGCTGCGCTACCAGTTCAGCTGCGGCGGTGTCGTCAAGCAGTTCGGCCGGCCCACCGAGCGTCTGCGGGATCGGGCAGCCGGCCAGCTGCTCCCAGCGGCGTAGCCGTGCGCGTGCCGGTGCGCCAGGTGCGGGTGTGTCGCTGCCCGCCGCGCTGGCGGCCTCCTCGACGGTCGACGCGGACGTGAGCTGCGGTTCGGCGGTGGCGATCTCGACCCGTTCGCTGGGCAGCGGCAGCAGGTGGCGCACTGCTGCCCGCCGGCGGGCGACCAGACGAACCGCCAGGTGTGCAGCGTCGTCGGGCAGGTCGAGTTCCAGGCTGGCTGCCAGCCGGGCGGTCACCTCGGCGGTGCCATACTCCTCCAGGCGGGGCAGCAGCAGGCGCAGCAGCGCAGCCACCTGGTGCAGCTGCCGGGCACCAGCGGCGGCGACCTGGTGGTCATGCTCGCTGGCTGCGACCGACTGCAGCAGCTGCTCGAGAACCACCAGGACCGCAGCGACCTGCGCGTCAAGACTGCGACCGGTCGCTGTTTCGGGGGCTGGTCCGGTGCGCGCGTGCGCAGCCAGGGGGGCGACCAGCTGCTGCCACACAGCCCGAACCGGGGTGGTGTCGACCACAGCCATGTCCGGCCCGTCGCGCGGCAGGCCCATCTGACTGGTGACTCGCGCGTCACTCGCGTGGAGATCGGCGGCGCTTGGGGATGGTGGTGGGATCGTTGCTGGCAACTCCCCCCGGTCTAGACCTCGGGGATGAGTGTCTGCACCAGCTAAAGCGTCTAGTGGGGGGCGTTTTCGCAGGTCAGAGCGGGTTTGCTGGGGGCCAACCGCATCAACGTGGGGACCAGGCGCAGCATCCTGGGGACCAGCTGCGCCGGTGTGGGGTCCAGCTGCGACCACCTGGCGGGGACCAGCTGCACCACCGTGGGGACCAGCTGCGACCGGGGTGTGGGGACCAACTGCGTCAGTGGCGGCCAAGGTGTGGGGACCATCTGCGTCACCGGCACCGGAGCTGTGGGGACCAGCTGCGACCGCACCGCCAGTGGCAGGCGGATCCACGGCTGCTGCGTCACTGGTTGCGACCTCAGCTTGAGGTTCAAGGACAGCATGCCGGTGGGCATCCGCATCAGCGTAAACCTCAGCTTGAGGGTGAGGTTCGCTGTCGCCGGGCTGGTCACGTTGCCGCAGTGGAGTCACCGAACCGCTGCGCAGCGGCCGTTCGAGCAGCCGGTCCAAGGTGGTGTCGTCGCGGGCGGCCGGGTCCTCCCAGGCGTTGAGCTGGCGCCAGCGGGGGACCCGCCAGCAGGTGCCGTACCGGCTGTGCGGTTCGCGGACCAGTAGACCGGCTGCCTCCCACTGTCCCGACCAGCGCAGCAACGTCGCCCGGTGGACGTTGAGCATCCGGGAGAGCTCACGGTTGGAGGCGGGGATCCAGCCGTCCCACTCGCGAAACACCAGCCGCAACCGGTCGAACGCACCAAGTGCCGGCAGCCACGAGCGCGCACCGTGGTGGCGCAGCGCGGCGCGGTGGCGGTGGAACTCTTCGACCGAGATGGCTTCGAACCCGCCGTCGGGGCGGTTGCGGCCGCTGCGGTCGCCGCGCAGCACGTGCCAGCTGGGCATGCGCCACCCGCCGGGATCCCACAGGCCGGCGTTGGTGAGCACATCGAGCAGGCCGGGTTCGTGCACCGAGGTGGTGACCGGGCCGTCGTTGACCGCACGAGTACGGCCGAACAGCATCTTGCGGCTGACGCCAACCGCGTCTGCGAACGCTCGGTGGGACTGCAATTCGGGTGGTGCGATACCGGTCTGCCAGCGCAGCAGGTCGTAGCGCAGCACGGCGAGTAGCCCGAGTGTGGCGTGTTGGCGGGCGCCGTCAGCTTCCAAGCGTCGGATCCGGCCCCAAGCCTGGGCGAACGCTTCGATGTTGGTGATGATGTACTGGCCGCCGAGCTTCGGTGGGCGCACGACGACAGCCGGGGACGGCGCGGTCCCCAGCTGTTCGACCTCGGCGGCGGTGTCGGTCATGTCGGGTGGCTCGGCGGTTGCGGCGTCATGTCAACGGGTCCTGGCCTGCCGGCGCGACGGGGGTGAGCGTTGGCCGCACGGGAGGCGCTGGTGGTGTCGGGCACCTGGAGCCACACCAGCAGTGCGGCCGGCTCGCGCAGCACGACCAGCTGCTCAGCCAGCGCGTCGGGCGGCACGATCAAGGTGGTGCGGCCGGTGATGACCACCCAGCCGGACCACCCGGCTGCCAGCCCGTAGTTGCCGACCCGTTGGGCGGGCGCAACCAGGGCAGCGCGGGAGATGCCGAGCTGCCGGGCACTGGCCACAAACAGGGCCTGAGCGGCGTCGGTGGGGCCGTACAGGTTGGGGGTGGTGTCGCCGAACTCGTCAGCTTGGCGGATCGATGGGCGGCACAGCCCTTCCCGTTCCCACTGGCGCAGCCCTTCACGGGTCAGGCCGCACATCTCGGCGACCTGGCTGCGGGTCCAGGTGAGTGGGGTGTCGGCGGTTCGCACGGCAGGACCTCCAGGGCGCGGGCAACCCACAGGCGGTGGAACTACACGCTTGTGGTTCGCGCAGTCTGTCACACGGATGTCCCCAAGTCTCGTAGGCCGGGCGGAACACATGTCCCCGAAAGGGGGCAACAGAGTTCCCCGAGCAGGGTGTCGGTGGTGCAACGGAACTCCCAAAGGGGTGGGTGCGCGGCGGCGCACGGCGGTCGTCGGGCTGGCGGGGCACCGGTGCGGTGACCGGCTGTCAGCACGGTCTGCCCACCATCGGGTGGTGCAATCGCGGGCCCGGTGCGGGCACCAGTGCGTCGCGCTGCTGTCGGCGCAGCACGGCACCCGCCTACCGCGCACCACCGCGCAGCTGGCGTGAGGGCAGCGGCGGCGTGCGTGCGAGTTGGCGCGTCGGTGTGGTCGGCGGCCGCGGCCGGCGCGGGTCAGGGCGCAGCTGTGCCGGTGCGGACACGGCTGACGGGTAGGACGCGGCCCTGCGCGATCTCGGCGCGCGGGCCTGCGGGCAGATGTTGCGTCGTCGGTGCGGACGGGGTGGTGTCCTGGTGCTGGCCCGGCGCCACTGGGCGCAGTCAGGTGGCCGCAGCGATCGTCGGCTTGTTCTTGACGTCGCGACGCTGCCGCGCCTGCGCACGTTCGAGCGACGGTTGACCGGCCTTCACCCGCCCGTTCGGCCTGGTGTGCGCGCGGAGACGTTCGCCGCGGCGGTGAGGCTGGTGTTCGCGGCGTACCCGCAGGCGACGTAGCGGAACGTGGCCTGGCCCGTGCGGTTCGACGCGCCGGTGGCGCTGCGGACTGGGCAGCGTTGCGCGGTGTGGCGCAGGTCGACCCGCGAGACACTGCGCCCGGCGTTTGCAGCCGTGACGGCCACCTGGGTGCGCGTCGATGCGCGGAGGCCAGCCAGGCAGACGGAAACGGTCGGGACAAAGGCCGTGGCGCGGTCGCTGAAACGCCAGTTGTCGTGGCGGCGGCCACGAAACGGCACCGGCCGTACGCAAGCTGCGTGGGCGCTGGAGGTCCGGGCCGGCTCCTGCGGTACCCGTCCGAACGGAGCAGGCAGCTGGTGACAGGCCCTCACGTGCGAACGGGGTGGCACCACTCCTCGGAAAGCTGCGCACTGATGGCAACGAGTTCGTCGACCGAACCGCAGAAACCGTCCCGGTAGAGCACCTGCGCAACCTCGCGCGTGGGCGCAGGGAGCGTGTCGAGATGCTGCGCGAGCTGTTCCCGGACCAGCGGTGTTGCTCGCAGCAGCAGTTCATGGGGCGGCTGCTGGTAGTGCTCTCTGAACGAGGTGGTAGCAGCTACCTCGGCCAGGTTGGTGGTGGTAGCGACGCTGTGCGCACCGAGCGTGTACTGGGCGATGTCGCTGCTGCTCAACGCATGCGGTAGCGGCCCTTCCAGGTGTGCGCGACGTTCCAGCTGCTGCCGCCGCAGCTGAGAGGCGCGCATGCGCCGCCCGGCGTGAACTGCAAGTGCGGCCGCCACCAGCCCGGCGAACGTCGCCGTCAACCACAGACGTGCGGGACTTGTGTGGACCCCGAAAGCAGCAGAAGTGAGGACGATGGCGCCGGCAAGCAGAAGGCAGATGCTCCGGCGGGCCCGGTGCTGCCGTTCGGTGCGCAGCAGCGCGTCGCGACGCCGAAGGTAGTTGCGGTGGCCGACTTGGAGCGCTGACCAGGCCAGCGGAAGTTCCTGCTTTGCCTGATCGCCGGCAAGCGCCAGCAGTCCGCGGTGTGTCATCTGCGCTCCTAGCTGCGGCAACGGTCGCGGGGCGTCGCGGTCGGGATGTGCCGCTGAACGAGGTTGGTGTTGCCAACCCTGGCTGTGGAGCGTCCAGGTACGCACGGCGATGTCCACAGTTGCTGCGGGCCGTGCACTGTCCGGCAGCAGGGCGGCCCAGGCACAGCTGGGTGGCCGGCTGTGCGTTCGGTAGCGCGTAGCCGGCCACGTGCGCCCCGAGGTTGCGTGGCGCCGCCAGTGGCTGGCCGCACGCACGGACACGGCCGGTCGGGGTGGTCCCGCGGAGCGGGCCGCTTGACGGGCGTGCCTGCGGCCCGACCGTGTGGCAGGTGTCCCCTGTTGAACGCGTGGCCACCACCGGTGGTGCTCCGCTGCGAGCACGCTGGTGGCCGCTGCTGCTGGTCGTTGGGCTGGTGGTGCTGCTCGCTGCCGGGCATCTACCTCGCTCAGCTGCGGTCCAGCGCCCGGCCGCTGACCTGACGCAGACGGCTGGTGTCTGGTCGGGGTGGCGGATGTTCACCGAGCCGCAGGATGGCCGCCACCTGGTCGTTGTTGTCGCGTTCACCGACGGCACCCGCTCCGCCTGGCAGCCGGCCGGCGCCCGCTGGTCACGTACCCCGCATGTGGGCACCGGGGAGGCAGCTGTGGTTGACAGCGTGCGCCGCCAGCTCGAGCTGGCCGGCCCGTCGGCGCAGCTGACCTTGGCGGTCGGCACGTTGTTGGCCCGCATCCAGCAGGACACGGGACGCCAGCCGGCAGCTGCGGATCTGGTGGTCGTTGACGCGTCGGGTGCACGTGAGCGGATCGCCCGGTTCAGCGTCGACGATGACCCGCAACGGTGGCCGTGATGGCCGGCTGGGCGCGCCAGTGGGCGGCGGCAGCTGCTGCCGCGGTGGATGCGCCGGGGACGGTCGCACGGCTGCGGTTGCTGCGGGTGGCGGCAGGGCTGGCGGTGTTGGCGGTGCTGCTGCGGCCTGGTCCGGGCGGGCTGCAGTTGGCATACGCACCGGGGGCGCTGCTGCGCCCGCTGGCTGAGGCAACGTTCGGCCCGTGGGCGTTGCTGCCGCAGTTGCCGCAGCTGCTGCCACGCGCGGGGTTGGTGGTGGCTGCGGCGCTGGCACTGCTGGCGATCGCCGGGTGGGCGCCACGGGTGGTGCTGCCAGGGCTGTGGTTGGCGGTGCTGGCGGCTTCGCCAACGCTGCTGTGGGACGGTCCTGCGTTCCTCGCAGCGGCGCTGGCGTTCGCGGCGGCAGCCAGCACCGTCGACGTGGGACGGCTACCGGCACAGGGTGACCTGCCAGCAGCTGGGTGGGCGCCGCGGCTGATCGTGGCGGTGCTGGCGTTCGGTTACACCACCGCGGCGACCGTTAAGCTGGTGACACCGGCGTGGCGGGATGGGCAGATCATCAGCTCGGCGGTGGCGCGTGTGCCGACCAGCCGGTTGGCGGTTGAGCTGCCCCCGACGGTGGTGTCGGTAGCCAGTTGGGTGGTGCCGGCGGGACTGCTGGTGGTCGCCGTGGCGTTGCTGGCGGGACGCTGGCAGGTCGCGCTGGTCGGCGGGCTGGCCTTCCACGGCTCGATCGCGGTCGCGCTGCACGTCGGGATGTTCTCGGTCGTGGCGTTGTGCTGCTACCTGCCGGTGCTGGCCGACCGTCCGGCGCTGTCGGTACACCGCTGCGGCCGCCGGATTGTGGAACGGGTGCCGCGCCCGGCACGCCTGCTTGTGACCGTCGTGGGGGCGGGGGCGTTGGCAGCAGCGTTGTGGGGGTGGACGGCGCCGGTGCTGCCGCTTCGGGGGGAGCTCACCGTCCTGGAGGCCACGTAGCGCCAGGGGAGGACCCACCGTGCTGGTTGCTGGGGCGGCAGGACCGTGGGTCACGGTCGGTTCGAGACGTGTGTAGAAGGTGGTGGTGGATGGGACGCCTCAGCGCTTGGGTGGTGATCTACACGGCGCTGACGGGTGTGGTCGCTGTCGCGGTGGTTGGCGGGACGGTGCAGCTGTGGCACGTCAGCTGGCCGTTGGCGGTGGCGGTCGCGGCGGTCGGGGTGGTGGCTGTGCACAGCTGCTGGAGCGCAGCACGAGCGGAGTATCTGGACGGTTGGGGTTAGCTGCACTGCCGGCAGTGTCGGTCGGGCAGGGGCCGGCGTTGTGCGTGTGGGCGTGCGCGTCGGTGGCGCCGCCACCGGACCATCTGGGGTTCGGTCGTTTCGGCCGCAGCGTCGCTACCCGACCCTTGAGGCGCAGAGCGCGGCAACGGGTCCGCAGCGGCCGGTAGACACCGGTTCTGGGTCGTGTGCGCCGCTGCCCGGGGCAGGTAGCAGCCAGCCGCAGGGGCGCTTCGGCCGCCTGACGGCAGCTGCCTGGAGGACCGCGAGGCTGCAGGGTTGGCCCTGACACCGTCCGCGTCGGGGCGGGTGCCGTTGGAGAGCACGGTCGTCACCTGTTCGGCGCTGCCGGCGATGTGGGCGTTGGCGGCCAGGATGCCGTCATGGCTGCAGCCCGTGCGCTGGTCGCGTGGGGTGCGTGGGCCGCCTACGCCACCGTCGTCGCCGTGCTGCTGCCCGCACGCTGCCGGTATGGCCGGCGGGCTGCCACGCAACCGTGCAGCAGAGCAACAGGGCAGCAGTGCAACAGTGCAAC
>LFIK01001303.1_pt1 | contig 19682 bp, 16 predicted proteins | sample 643401 | NCBI WGS metagenome assembly LFIK01 (sample SAMN03777447, study PRJNA286221) | soda lake metagenome | biome: soda lake; feature: Kulunda steppe; material: water; isolation source: sample T5-Br brine of Lake Tanatar-5 | place: Russia: Kulunda steppe | collected 2010-07
GACGGATGGTTGGCGACGAAGACCAACGGTTCATTGGAGGCCGGTTCGCCTTCCACGGAGACTCGGATCAGGCGCAGGAAAGCGCCGCATGCCCAGAGCGCCCCGAGCACCCGGCGAAAAAGAAACTGCACGGTTTTCACCGTCCAGGCCTGTTTCCGGAAAGGGAGAAAAACGATCGTTGCCGCATGGAGAAGGAAAACAATCGCCGCGACGCAGGCTAAAAAAACCAAGTGCCCGATCACGTCGAGGCACCGGCGCGGGAAGCTTCTTTTCTGTCGGGACGCAGGCAAAGTAGAAAGTTCTATCGGGTCGCCATCGCCGCTGGTTTCGCGGACGGAGCCGGTTGCTCGGTTTCCGGATTGAGAGAGCTGAAGTTAAACCAGAGTTCGGGCCGAGCGCGCAGTTTTTTTTCGAGTGCCTGAAGCCCGATTTGAAAGTGCTCTCTCGCCCGTTCCAGATTGGTCGCGCGGTCCGCGGCGGGATCGGGGGTGAAGATGGTTGAAGCGGTGATTTCGGTCCGACCGAATCCGGCGGGCCAACCGGCGGCGAAAACCACCGGCAGGTCGAAGAGCAGCGAAAAATGATAAATGGTGAATGGGAACAGACGCCATTTTCCGAGAAACCAAAACGCTTCCCGGCGACCGCTTTGCTCCAGACGGTCGCATTTCATCGCAATGGAATGACCGGCTTCAATCGCCTCTTTCAGCGAAAAGAGCATCGCTTCGGGCCGATCGACCCAGATGAAACTGACGGCTTCGCCAAAGCGTTCCTCCAGCCAACGGATGTCGTCGGAATTCCCGACCCGCATCCGTATCATGTGAATTCGCCGTCCGAAATGACTCAGCGCGTAGCCGAGGAGATCGCTGTTGCCGACGTGAAACGTGCCGAAAAGAGCGGGCTGCCCGCTACGGGCCAACGTCTTGAAGGCTTCCCCCTCAGGTCCGCTGGCAAATTGAAAGTCGTGTTCGTCGCCGCTTCCCATCCGAAGCAATTCCATAAACGACTCGATGAAGGCGAAAAACTGACGCCAGAGTTTCATGAGGGAAGGCTTCTTTCCTGTCAGTTCGCGCTGATACACGGAAGCGAATTTGCGCTGTTGTGACATAAAGGCGAAAGCCACAGCGGTGCCGACGGCGAGTCCGGCCCGGAATAAAGGTCGTGGCACGATGCGGTCGGCGGTGCGAAGAAAGGCGAATCCCCACCGGGGCCCGGCATTTCGCTGAAGAGTTTCGCGATTCACAGCCATTGCCATTGCCAGCACCCTGAAGAGCAGGATGGCGCCTCCCAGTTGGTTTGCTGCCTCAGTCGATCGAATACGTTCGCGAGATCCACGGCGGGAGCGTCGGTGGCTTCTGGCAGTCGCCGGACGACCGCCCGGGCTCCCGCGCGCCGCGCCGACAGATGAAGGGCGAAGGCGAACGATCGTTCGCTGGCCAGGCCGAGGGTGGTTAACCAGGTTCCTTCTTCTTCTCCCGCCACCAAAATGACGTCTTCCGCCTCCGCCAGCAGACAGGTTTGGAGCGCTTGATCGAAAAGATGAATACCGCCAGCGAGCGGGTAAAATTCCCTCGTCGGTCGCTCCAGGGCAATCAACGCCTGTTGCGCCCCGGCCGGATGGATGGATCCTTGAAAACGGGTAGGACTCGCTTCGGGAAAGCTGTCGAGGTAATCTTCGAGCGTCCGGGACTCGCTCATTCCCGAGGCGTACACCACAGCGGCATCGCCCGGCATCGCCCGCAGAACGCGGGCGCAGAGCAGTCCGAGCCGGGTCATGCGGCGCGCGGCATTGCGGGGAAGTCCTTCGCGAAACGCGGCGCCGACTTCCGGCCCCGCTTCCTTGGGCCATTCGTCGTGGGCGATGGCATGGACAAAGCGTTCAACCATGACTTAAAATCAAACCCGCATGGGCCCCTCCAAATCAAGCCCGCATGGGCCCCTCCAAAAGCGTTGGCGGTGAGTAAAGCGGCGTCGAAGCCGGTGATGTCAAACGTCTCCGCCACCACCTGGTTTGAGTAAAACGGCGCTCCTGAGGCCACGGTCCCGGGAGCTTTTCCTTCTCGCAGTGCCGTGGTCGCGATCGCCAGTTCGACGATCCCGCAACTCCCGAGCGTATGGCCGATGCCCCCTTTCCAGGCGGTCAGCGGAGCATCGGGCAAAGCTTCGGCCCACGAGTCGCATTCCATCCGCCCCGCCTCCAAAGTGCCCGCCCCATGCCCGCGAATCCAGGCGCTGCGGCCGTTCAGCCCCCGGGTCAACTCCCGGGCGACCGCGCCGAAACCGGAGCCGCCCGGCTCGTTTCCAGTCAGGTGATACATTTCGTTCCAACAGACTTGGCGCGCCAGCTGGAACGGGGCGGGACCATTGGTCAACACCGCGAACCCGGCTCCGTCTCCCAACGCGATCGACCCGGTTTCGCGCTTCTGATAAGGACGCGGGAACTCGCCGTTGAGAATTTTGAGCGAGTGAAAACCGGCCGCCACAAACGGACTGAGATAGTCGAAACTGAAAACCAGGACCTTTTGCGCCGCCCCGGTCTGCAGCATGCGCCCCGCCAGTCGCAAGCCGAGCGCTCCCGAGACGCAGGCGTGCGACAAAATCCGCAGGTCCGGCCCCCAGCCGAAGATGCGGCGCAATTCTTCGCCGCAGCGGGGAATCGACCCCCACGGCGCGTGTTCTTCGCCCAAGTCAAGAACGCGGTACGCGTAGAGGCTTTCAATGGAAAAATTACTGCTGGTCAAAATGACCGGAAACCCCGGCTCGCCCCACCCGGCATACCCGTCGGCCGTTTTTGCCAAAGCCCGTAAATCGTCCATCCACCGCTGGGGAAGTTCGCAGGCCATCTCGCCCCTCAGGCCGAGAGGGACGTTTTCGCCTCCCTGCGCGCCGCGGACAGGAACCGCTTTCAAGCTGGAGCGGCCGGCGCAAAGTGCGTTCCAGGTTTCCGTCTCGTCGCCGAGGGCCGTGAGACAGGCCGTGGCCTCCAGACCCGCGCGGGTCGGATCGTCCGGAACGATGTGGATGGCGGGAGCCATAAATGTGTTCGTCAGGCGGAGGTGGTTCGGTGTTCCCGAACGAACGCCGCAAGGGTCTCGATGTTGGCCAACGCCTTGCGCGATTCCTCGCTGCTGGAAATCTTTACGCCGTAACGCTTCTCCAGGCTCAGGACCAATTCGAGCGCGTCGATGGAATCGAGTCCCAGGCCTGATTCGAACAACGGCTCCTCGTCTTTGATAGTCGCCGGATCGACATCGTGGAGATTCAGCGTTTCCACGATCAGTTGCTTCAGTTCAGTGTTTAAAGAATCGCTCATGGCAGCATTATTCATCGTCGAAAGTTCGACCAAAGATCAAGTTCAAGTTTGCGGGCCGGAGCAGGCGGCGGCCGCGCTCTGTTCCCGGCGTTTAAAGAAGAGAGAACCGCCGACCCCAGCCGCCATAAACAAGACCAACGCCCCAATGATGAGGGTGCGGGGCTCAAAGTGCAGCGTCAGCAGGCCCGAGGAGAAAATCACCAAACTGCCGATGGCGCCCTGCGAGGCCAGAGAGACGGGAAGGTAGATGACAAACGGGATTCCCGCCAGTGCCAGGAGATAATTTTGCACCGGAAAAGGGGGTCCCGGCACGGTCCGGATCAGAAAAGTGGCGCGAAACTGGTTTTGGGAGGTGCGAAAATGGGGCAGTTCGTGTCCACGGCGCCTCAACAGTTCGGAGAGCGGCTTTCGCAGGAGCGTCTGGGCCGTCCAATAGCTGAGAGTCATGTTGATCGCCAAAGCCGCGAGGCAGAGCGGGATCCCGAATTCCCAGCCATAGGCCACGCCTGCGTAAAAGTAGAAAGCCGAAATCGGAAAGCCAGCCACCGGCAGCAAGCTCATCGCCGCCAGGAAGAGGGCCGGGTGAAGGTTGACCAGCCGTTCGGTCCAAACCGCCCAGTCCGCCCCCATCCAAAGGAGCAGCGACACGCCCGCGCCCATCAACAACACGAAGAGCGCCAGCCGAACAAACGGATTGCCGGGCAACGACGGGAGGGCCGCCGGGACGGATTTAGCTTTTTTTCGCTCCATCCGGTGAATATCCAGGCTTCAGAATCTGCGCCATCGATACGGAATTCTCGGCGGTCGCGGCGCCTTTAAACCAGGTTCGCCATCCTTCGCGGACCTCTAGCCAACCCCAGTCGGCCAGCGCCCGCAAGATGCGAAAGGGCAGCAGCTTGCCGAGCGTGTAACTGTTGAACTTGAAGAGGTGGCCCTGGTTTTGCCGCCCCCAGACACCGCGCCGCATGCGGTCCCGTCCCATGGCGGCGAGGCGGCGGTTATAGAGGCTGATCAGTTTCAACGGCAGTTTCGAGAGCGGGGTCACGAAGGGGGGATCGAGCAAACCGTCTTCTCCGTCGCGGAAGGGTTGGGAAACCACTCCCAGATAATAGAGGCCAAGATCGAGGCGGAAGGCCAGGGTCATCAGTTCGCGGTCCCCCATGTAAAAATATTTGTCGCGATAGATCGCATCGAACCAGTTTTGGTAGGACCGCGGAAAACGTTCGTTGAAACTCTCCACGAGCGGAGCAATCTCTTCTCCGCGCGTAGCCCGGTCGAGGAGATCGACCGCGTTGCTGGTGGAAAAGGCGACCCAATCCATTCCGGGACTGTAAAACGGGTCCAGAAACGCCCCGGCATCTCCCACGATCACGAAACCGTCCCCGGCGAACGTGCTCGAATGATAGGCGAAGTTTTTGCGGGAATGCACGTCCCCCTCGATCCAGGTCGCGTTTTCCATTAGCTCCGCCCCGGCGGGATGGCCTTTGATGAATTTCGACAACCTTTCGCCGAGCGGACCCTCTGAGGGGAAATCCACCAGCCGCTGATCGTAAACCACGCCAAGGCTGACGTCCCCGCCTTTGAGCGGAATGCACCAGATCCAGTAACCGCGCCCGACCAGGTGGTTGGTCGCGGTGTTGCGGGTCGCGAAAACGCTTTTCGACCATTGCGGATGGCGTTGGGCGAGGGTCGCACCGTCCCAGTCGTTGACGCCTTTGAAGCGGCTCCAGACCGAGGCGATGGGATGGTCGGCGTTTGGCCGGACCCAACCTTGTTTGCGAGCGATCACCGCCGAAAATCCACTGCCGTCCACAATCCAGCGGGCGGAAAAAGTCCGTTCGTTGCCGTCGGCTTGAACGGTAATCGACTGCTGCCCGCCGGAATTCAGTTGAAAGCCGGTCACCCGCGCGGGCCGGAGCACGGTGGCGCCCGCGGCCCGGGCGCGAGAGAGCACCTCTTCGTCCAGCGTTGACCGATCGACCTGGTAACCCGGCAGCCGAACGTTGTAACCGGGACCGGTCTCGCTGCAACAGGCGAGGGTTTGCGTTTTTTCGTTTCGAAACCAGAACCGGAGGCCTTGTTTGACCAGATGGTTTTCGTACAGGTAATGGGTGAGGCCGAGCACCCGGCCCAGAAAATAGGAACTGATTTCCACCGTCGACTCCCCGACACGGCGAGTGAAGAGTTCGCTTTTCTCCACGATCAACACCCGCAATTGCGGCTGCCTGCGCAGGAGACGCAAGGCGGTGGAGGCGCCGGCAAGAGCGCCGCCGATCACCACGATGTCCCATTCGGAGGCGAGCCCGGTTTTCGCGGGAGATGCGGAGGCGGCCGGTTGAATATTCATTAGGCGGATGCTATTGCGGAAGGTCCGTGTTCCCGCAACCAACGGTGATTGCATCGGACTGGATGCTTCCCCCGGCGCGAGATGCTTTGCTCATGGAAAAAATGCGCCGCAAGGAAAATAAAGCCGTCCTCCGGACCGACTGGCAAGATCGGAATGGGCTTAAAGCGATAGGACGCCCAATCAGTTTTCGCTGTTGATTTTAACTACCCGCAACATACTGGGTTCCGGCCATGGCTTTGGGACGGGTCGGTCGCGGTTGTTGCCCCCATGTTCCCAACGCAGGTAATACTCAACCCCTTCCAAATCGGCACCCTTCTTATCGGGGATAATCTTGACCTGCATGCCTCCGCCAACACGCCGCAACTCCGGGATCGCTTCGATTTGAAAATCAGATTCCGGTCCGCTTATCCTCCGCCTCCATTCCGAATCGTGTTGAGCGTCTTCCGACCGGATGGGCGCCAGGGTTTCTTCGTCGAGCACCATAAGAGCCCCGCGGTCATCGCGGTTCCAGACAGTTTGGGTCAGTTCGCCATTTCCCCTCGAATCAACACTCCCGAGGCGCAGGTAGTCACTGATGCCGAGAGCGCCACGTCCTTCGTATGCATCACCCCAGACGAAGTTCCACTCGGTTGCCTGGACGGCCCGCCACTCACCGTCGATAAACCGGGCATTGTAGATCTGGCTGGCGCCATGCTCGTCAAACTTGTGAAAGCTGACCACCACCCGTTGCTTGGAATCCCAACTCATTCTATTCAAAGGATTACTCAATCCCCCACCCGGCGGCGTGCCGTCGACCAGTAATTCGCGATCCTCAACGGTAAACGGGGGCTTTACCGGCACTCCGGCCGCCGACTCCCATTGATCCAGATCGTTGCCGACGGTTCGGGCATAGGACAACGAGTGGTTGGTGGCATGGTCGGGGGTCTCGCGCCAAACCCAGAGCAAGTGAAAGCGTCCGTCCGGGCCGGGCATGGGTCCGCCGGGGCCATAAACGTAAGCATTCCTCTCACCGCGCCCGTCGAGCAACGGAGTTTCCAGAGCCCTTTCCCACACACCCCGAGCGTCGTCATAGCGGTTGAGCAGTTGATCGCCACTGCCACTCCCGCCATCCCGGTAGGTGAAAAAGAGGGTTTCGTCGACTGTGTAGAATGTCGGATAGTGCGGGTGTTCCGCCTCCGAGATCATATAGCGGCGCTCAAACTCATCGATGGAGTGCGGAGCCGTGGACCGGTAGTAGAGTGCTGCGGGTGGCGGCTACGGCGCCTGCAACATGCCTCGCCGGTAGCAACTGAGGTGAATGTAACCGTCGCGATCCAGAGCAAGACTCAGTTTAGCGTGGCCCCGCGATTCCCATCCCGTCTGCACGGGAAAGCGATGAAAGTCCCATTCGTCCGATCCCAATTCCCGCTGGGCGATCGTCAAGAAACGATCGTGGTCATAGTAGGCGACGTATTGAAGTCCGTCCACGGTCAGGAGCTCGGGGCTACCGGTCACATGCACCGACGAAACGGGAGCGACATCAATCTGTTTGATGATTTCAGACGGGGACTCATCTCCCTTGGATATCAACGGTGCAGAAAACCCCAAGAGAAGTGACATTGCCCTTATGAAGCTGGTTTTCATAACTCATATTGTTAAAATTATCGGCGTTCATTCAATGAAAATGACCATCCATTCGATTCATGACTTGAACGAAGGATTTTTTTAACGATAAAGTCTCGGCACTGACATGAGCCGCTGCTTTCACTTCGGAACGAAAAAGTCGAGCCCCACCGCCAAATCCGTTCAACGGAGGAAACGGGCGGGTGCGGGCTTGCTGTTGTTTTTCGGGTTGGTTTTTGCCCTTGGTGGCGCTCTAGGGATCTGGTTTTTTACGGTTCAAACTTGGTTACGTATCCACGATTCGAAGGCATGGGCGGAAGTTCCGGTGGTGATTATCGAGAGCAAGGTGGCGAGCAGAAGCACCTCGGACGGAGTCAACTACCTGCCCCAGATCACCTATTCCTACGAAATGGATGGGCGGCGATATCAGGGCAACACTTGGCGTTTGATAGAGGTTTCCTCATCGAGCCGGAGTTGGGCGCGGGGGGTGGTCGATGCTTACCCGGTCGGCAGCACTCAGGCGGGGTGGGTAAATCCTCAAGACCCGGAGGATGCGGTTTTGGAACAGAAGCTCGGTGCCTGGGTGATGTTGACCTTCATACCGGTGGTCTTTTGCTTAATCGGGCTCGCCCTTACCGGATTTGGAATTAAACAAAGGCGCCAACGGACCGCAAGAGAGTTGGTTCGTTCAGGCGATTCTCTCGCGGAAAATGCGCTGCGAGATGGAAAACTGCTCGGATTGCCGGACTTCCCGGACGAGCCGGATACCGGAATTCCCGTTGCGCTTTCGCCCCGGCACGGCCCCTTGGGCCGTTTGGCGGGTCTCGGTCTCGTTGCGCTTTTCTGGAGCGGCATCACCTGGACCCTTCTCGGACTGCTGATCGCGGATGCGCGCGACGGGGGCGGTTATGAGTGGGTTCCCGTTATTTTTCTCTCCTTTTTCGCATTGATCGGCGCGGTCATGCTGGTCGCTTTTCTTTACACCCTGCTGGGATTCTTCCTCGGACCGCGAGTTCGGTTCACGGCTGTTTCTTCCGTCTTGAAGCCGGGAGAGGATTGGGAAATGTCATGGCAATTCACACGAGGGTCGGGGCGAGTCCGGGAGTTGCGGATCACTCTCGTCGGCCAAACAGAAGCCGACTACACCCGACGCCGTGGCAGGAACTCCAACCGGGTGACCGATACGAAAGTTTTCCTTCGCCAGACCTTCTTGGTCTCGGTCGATCCGGAAGAGATCGCGCGCGGTTCGGCCCGGGTCGGGATTCCGGGAGATCTTCCACACTCGTTTGAAGGTGCGAACAACCGCATTCGCTACCACCTCACGTTCGTGGCCGCGGTCTCTTTGATGCCCAACTTGAATGAAGAATACCCGGTTTACGTGCCTCCAATCACCGCACCTGCCTCCTATCCCAGCTAATCATGAGCGATGTCATCAGTCTGGAATTACCGGAGAATCCCCCTGCTTATACGCCGAGGCAGGAACTGGTCGGCACGCTCCGTTGGAAGCGGGCAAAGCCATTCTCTAAAATCGAACTCCATCTCTTTTGGCACACCTCGGGGCGAGGCGACGAAGACGGGAATGTCGTGGAAACGCTGGAGTGGAAAAACCCGGGCCCGGAAGGGGACCGATTTTTTGAGATTCGACTGCCCCGGGCGCCCTATTCACTGAAGAGCGAAAATCTTCAGATTCATTGGCGGCTGGAAGCGACCGGATATCCCGGCAAGGATCAAACGTCGATCGACCTGGTGATCGCTCCCGACGCGAAGCCAGTGGAACTGAAGCCTGTCAAAAAACAAGGCGGAGGAATGGCCAAATTCCGGAAATGGCTCGGGCTCGGAACCAGCACCGAGTGATTTTCGTTTCCAGCGCTCCTCTAACGGCGGGAAAGCGGCCCTTTCCGCTTATCCGACTCAGCAAAAGGTCGAAGCGGACACGCGATCGGAACTGAGGTTTTAATTACGTCGCTGGTTGTGCTATTGGCCCTTTCCAAAGGTTTTTACGGCCGATTCCGCCAATGGTGGGCCAGGCGGCCGGTTTTCACGCAGCCAAAAAAGAGTGGACAATCCGGAAATTTGATTTCTTCTCGCCAAAAAACTCTTCGTCAGACCTACATGAACAAAAACCACTTTGATAAAAAGCCCGCAGCCCTTCCGTTTGTGCAGGACCTCGAGCCGTTTTTTTACAAGAAACACCTCACTTACATTGATGTCGGGGCGTATCACGGGGAAGTGCTCAAGACCTTGGCTAACTCCACGATCAGGATCAGACACGCTCACTTGATCGAACCAAACCCCGAAAGTTTTTCGGTCCTTAAAGATAATCTGAATGAGCCCGGGGATGCAAAATACCTTCACTTTCACCCGATCGCTTTAGGGGCGGGGGAAAAGAAGATCTCCATGTGGAAGGAAGGAGGAAAAACCCGATTTTTCGCTAACGCCGATCATGGATATTTTGAAGGGCGGGCGACTGATATATTCGAAGCGTCCGCTCTAAGTCTGGATACGTTTTGCAAACAATTGAAACTGAGTCGCGTCTCCTTGCTGAAGATTGATGTCGAAGGCTACGAGGAAGAGGTCCTTCAAGGGGCCGAGGAACTTCTGAAAGCTCAGGCGATCGATGTCATTTACATCGAAGCTGGTGTTAATCCAATAGATACGGACCTCACCTCCTCCCGAAAAATCGAAGACGTTCTAAACGCTTGCGACTACAGTCTCTTCAAGATTTATGAACAAACACACCAGTGGATTGACGACAGCCCGAAGCTCCGGCGGGTGAATCTTGCGTTCATGAGTGAAAGATTTCTGGCGGCCAACCCTTACCGCATTCGAACCGAATTGTTCCAACGTGAGCAGGAGCTGGCAGCGGTGACCTCGGAACGAGACAAAACGAAACAGGAGTCCGCCCAATTTGCTGAAGAAAACAAGAACCTGCGCGCTCGTCTGAGTCTTTTGAAAACGGAAGCGAACAATACCCGGGACATTCACCAAAAGGAGCTTGCGGACCTTATCACTCAGTTACAAGAGCGGCAGGACGAAGTGGCTCGTGTCATCCTCGAGCGTGACCAGGCCCACCGGAAAGCGACCGAAGCGGCCGCCGAATCAGTTCAGTGTCGCGAGGAACTTGCAACGGCCACCCTTCAGTTGGAAGAAGCGAGGAGACGCTTGGACACGATCCAAGGTGAGCGGCATGACGAGATCCTCCTCCAGACCGAAGCCGTCGCGGAAGCGACCGCCGGACGCGACCAAGCGATTGCCGAACGCAAAGATGTCGAGGCGCAGGTAACCGCACTCCAAGACACAATCCGGGCAACCCAGACTTCCAACGGTCGGGAGTTGGCAAAGGTCACGGCCGAACTCGACAAACTGCGCACGCAAAACAAAAAGAACGTGCGCGCTACGAAAACGGCCGAAGCGGCGCTGCGCAAACGCCAGGACCGCGTCAAAAAACTCGAGAAGGATCTTCAGCAAATAAAAAACAGCCTCGCGTGGCGAATCACCCTTCCCGGGCGTTTGATTTGGCGCCGTTTTCAAAAGCCAAAGCTAAAAGAACACTCGTCAAACAGCGGTAAGGTTCCTTCACGGAAACCGAAGGTCGTTCACAGACCCTCCCCCGGCCAACAAGCTTCCGCTGGCAAGCATGTTGAACGGAGTCCCGCCAAAACACTTTCTGAAAAAGCGGGAGCCTTTTCCTTTGCGCAGCAGGTCAAGCTGGTTAAACAATCCAGACAGCTCCACGCGGCCTGGTATCGGTCTCGATATCCGGATGTCGAGTTTTTGAAGATGGATCCGGCTGTGCACTATCTCAAATATGGCGCGGCTATGGGAAGAAATCCCGGAAAACATTTCGACACCACTTATTATCTGGAAACGTATCCGGACGTGGTGAAGAGCGGATTGAATCCACTGGTTCACTACGCGCTAATTGGACAACAGGAGGGACGCGAACGCAGGCCAAAGCGGGAGGATCCTTTTTCAGGGGAACGAAGGGAGATCGACCGAATTCGGGGCAAACTACTGACGCTCGGCTTTACGAAACAACCCTTGGCGGATTTCCAGCAAATCCTGGAAACAAGCCCCAGCCCCTACAGTCGCTTTATGGCCGCTCGCGAACTCGCGCTGTGGAATATGCGCGGGAAAACCGACCGAAGCCACCAGACTGCTTTGCATTATCTCGCAAAGGCAAGGGAGAATATCGAGGACAGGGAACTCCGAAGCAAACTCGCAACTATGGAGCTTCTCTGCCACCACCTCCTGGGGCAGGAAACCGAAGGGCGCGCGTTTTATGAACAGGCGGGGCGGAACGGCGAGGTTGGCCCGGACACCATGTTGGCCTGGGTGAATTACCAGCCCACGCCCGAAGCGAGATGTATCTGGATAAACCAGGTGCTCAAACGCTTTTCAATTCCGCCGGTTGCCCTCTTGCCGGATGATTCGTCGTCGCCCTATGATCGTCTCACCAGCGCGACCTCCCTGCCGATAGTCCGTGCGACGGAAGGCCCGAAGGTGACGGTGCTGGTCGCCGCCCACAAAGCCGCTCGCATGATTTCCACCACCCTGCGTTCGCTCCAGGCGCAGACCTGGCAAAACCTGGAAATCCTCGTCATCGACGACTGCAGTCCCGACGATACCTGCTCCGTGGTTGAAGCATTCGCTGCCGACGATTCACGCATCCGCCTGATCCGGATGGAAGAGAACGTAGGCGCCTATGTCGCGCGGAATCGCGGACTCGACGAAGCCCAAGGGGTGTATGTGACGCTTCATGACGCCGACGACTGGTCGCATCCGCTCAAAATCGAAACGCAGGTGCGCTTTCTCGAGGAGACCCCGTCCGCGATCGGCTGCACCTCCCAGCAGGCGCGGGCAAGTTCCGATCTGAGATTCACACGATGGACGGGGGATGGTTTTTTCGTATTCACCAACACATCGTCTCACATGTTCAGAAGATTTGAGGTGGTGGAAAATTTCGGCTACTGGGACACCGTTCGATTCTCTGCAGATAACGAGCTGATCAGACGGATCCAGCTTCGCTTTGGAAAAGAGGCGGTGACGCATTTGCCAACGGGTCCGCTATCGCTTATGAGGGCTTCAGAGTCTTCCATGATTGCCGACGAGGTTCTCGGGATAAACGGATTTCTCTTTGGCGCGCGAAAGGAGTATTTGGAGGCTCAAAAGGCCTTTCACGAGTCCGCCCCGTCCCTAAAATACGACGCCGATATCTCGAATCGACCGTTCCCGGTGCCGAACATTCTGATCTCGAATCGACGAGAGGTGGTGCGGAATTCGCATTTCCCCTTGATACTGGCATCGGAATTCCGCATGGGAGGTGGCAGTGTCCAATCGTGCATCGAAGAGATCGAAGTCTGTAAGCGGTTCGGCCTCAAGCTAGGCCTCTTGGAAATGCATCGGTATGATTTGGGTAAAGGGAATGTCCTTCGGACACGAATGCTTGAACAGGTCCGATCCCATATCGACGGCGATAATGTCCAACTACTGACGTATGGAGAAGAAGTTTCCTGTGATCTTCTTTTGATTCGCTATCCCTCCGTCCTACAACATCCCCAGCGCTACATTCCGAAAATTCACGCCAAGGAGATCAAGGTTATCGTCAACCAGACTCCAATGAGCGACTACAGCGAAACCGGTGTTGTACGTTACACTCTCGAAAACTGCGCGGCTACGGTTCGACAATATTTCGGAAAAGAGGCGAAGTGGCACCCTATCGGCCCGCTGGTGCGGGACGCCCTGAACACCCACCACGCCCACGAATTGAGCCACATCGATCTCGCGGAACAGGACTGGCACAATATCATCGACATTAATGGCTGGAGCCGCGGAAAGGCCGTACGCGGTCCCGCTGACAAACTACGCATCGGCCGACATTCGCGTGACCATTTCACAAAATGGCCCGAGACCAAGGAGGACATTCTGGCGGCTTACCCGACTACAGATGATCTTGCCGTCCATGTCCTGGGCGGGGCTTCGGTTCCTGAAGAAGTGATTGGCGGCATCCCTTCGAATTGGGTTGTGCATCCTTTTGGAGCGATAGATCCCAAGGATTTTTTGGCTGACATTGATGTCTTCGTTTATTTCTCCCATTCCGGGCTTGTTGAAGCCTTTGGACGCACCATCATCGAGGCAATGGCCGTAGGTGTCCCGGTAATCTTGCCGGAAGCTTACCGCCCCTTGTTTCAGCACGCTGCCCTCTACGCTACGCCGCAGACAGCGGTGGGAATCGCACGGGATCTTCACCAGGATCCCATCGCCTACCAGGCTCAGGTGGAAAGGGCCAAAAGCTATATTGCCGATGCCTTTAGCTACGAGATGCACATCGACCGCCTGGAGGCGGCGGGGGTAAAGATTCCGGGACGAGGCGCCCCCATCGGGGACCTTCCGACATAGTCGGGCAAGACGACCCTGCAGAACCTACAGGAACTCGATCAGCTGCCTTATTCCGGAGCCTTGGAGGAGCCTGACAAAACTGCGGTTTATTCCTTCACCGAGGACGACTTTCGGTTCGATTTCCTTTTCAGCCCCAGAAAGGGGGCCAAGCGGCTCTTCGTCTTGTTCTCCGGCGATGCCCTACGAGCGAAAAACGATCCCCCTGTTTTCCAGCGCTGGACGTGGGCGCCTCACTTTCCCGGCCACTGTCTGTATATTTCCGATCCTTCCCTCCATCTTGCATCGGACCTAGGCTTGGCTTGGTACGCAGGCACGAGCGGATGCGATCCGTTGCCCACCATCAAACGCGTGATCACCGAGATTGCCCATCAACTGAACGTCGCGGTCCGAGACGTCTGGAGTTACGGTTCGAGCGGCGGCGGGTTTGCGGCCTTACGGCTTGGCTGCCAACTACCCGGCATCGGTGTTGTCGCCATCAACCCGCAAACGGTGGTAACGAACTATGCCGGCGGGTCTCTAAAACGGTATTTGCGTTATTGCTTTGACGGCAGAGACAGAACGAAAGCCCTTGCGGATTTTCCCGAGCGATTGAGCCTGCTCGCACAGGTCGAGCCATTGAAAAAGACACGGGTAATTTACATCCAAAACACCACAGATACGCATCACTTTCAGGAACACTACCTGCCTTTTTGCGAGGCGATGGGTGTCGGTCCGGAGCACAACGAGACGGAAACCGATTTTAGACGGTTGTTGTTCGCCCACGACGGGGGCCATAAGAAGGCGGAGAATCCCGAGGTTTTTGATAAGGCTCTCGACATCATCGAAAGTTACTCCAATCGAAAAGCGGGCATTGCCGCACCGGCAAGGTAAGCGAGGGACAGGAAATTTGTTCCTTTATCATCGCTCTCCGCGACCGGGAGCAATCCCGGCGCGGGCTCGCTTCGTGCCGTTCCCGCGCATGATCTCTTGATTCTCCCGGTTTCGCTTCCGTTCCAGGGGGATTTTTCCTCCGAAATAACACGCGACGATAACTCCCCGGACGAGCCAGGAGTCGGTCACGAACAACATCCACACGGCCGAAATCATCAAGCCCCCAAGCAGAAACCGCGAAACATGTCGGCACCAACGCGATAAATTCAACAGGTGGGAGACCACCGTCGGCAGGAGCAAAAGGACAAAAATCAGACCGACTTCAATATCGGTGAACGCGGAGAGCCAGCCGGTCGCGGCGGCGAAAATGGCTCCGGCCAGCGCTCCCGCAAAGGTCATGACACATCCTTTGCAAACATAAAACACGCCGATTTCCCAAACGTGTTCGCGAAAACAGGCCCCCGCCGGATGGTGCGAGAAAACGTAAGGATCCCGCTCGCGCACGAATTCCCACAAACTCCGGTCGCGATCCGCGTCGGGCCGTTCCCGATACGCTTTCATCAACTCGCTCAATCGATCTTTCATCTTACAGCCGCCGACCCTACACCGGAACGCCGGGACGGCAACTGCCAAAACGAAAGGCAAAAAACGTCCTTTCCCTACGACGGGCTTTCTGAAACAGTTCCCGGCTTACTATGACGATTGGAGCGATTTTTGACTGGGACGGCGTAATCATCGATTCGCGCCTGCAACATGAGAAGAGCTGGGAACTCCTGGCCGAGGCAGAGCAACGCCCCCTCCCCGAAGGCCACTTTCTGAAGGGCTTCGGAATGAAAAACGAACGGATCATTCCCCAGATCCTCCAATGGTCCCGCGATCCTGCGGAAGTCGAGCGCATCGCCCACCGCAAGGAGGAAACCTACCGCGGCCTCATCAAACAAGACGGGATCTCGCCCCTCCCCGGCGTCCGCGAATGGCTGGAAACCCTCGCGGCGGCCAAAGTTCCCTGCGTGATCGGCTCCTCCGCCCCGCGCGAAAATATCGTGGTCACTCTCGACGCCATTGGATTAACCGAGTTTTTCCAGGGCATCGTTTGCGCGGAAGATGTCAGCCAGGGCAAACCCCACCCCGAAGTATTCCTCAAGGCGGCCGAGCGCATCCACCTTCCTCCGGCCGACTGCGTCGTCTTCGAAGATGCCCATGTGGGAATCCAGGCGGCCACCGCAGGCGGAATGAAAGTGATCGCCGTGGCCACGACCCACCGGCCCGACGAACTCGAAGCAGCCGACCAGGTCGTCGATCGCCTCGATCAATTGACCATCTCCGGCCTCCACGATCTCCTCAAAAAGAGGCCTGCCTCATGAAACAAGGACATTTCAGTGGCCGCCCGAAACGAACGGACCGGTTCGCTCGTTTCCGCCGCTTTTTCACTTGCCTTCGCTTTCACTGCCTCTAGAACTTCGATGACTTCTTAAAAAAGTCCTCTCACCTCAAGTCCAACCCCGAATACCCCCATTCGATGCCCTTACAAAAGCCCGTACCCGCTGCAAACGCCCCGCGCGCGTTCACGCTAATCGAACTCCTGACCGTCATCGCGATTATCGCGATCCTCGCGGCGATTTTGATTCCGATCGCCGGTCGAGTCCGGCAACAAGCCCGCCTGTCAAACTGTCAGGTCAACGTCCGGGAATGGGGAGCCGCCGCGCTTCTCTATGCCAACGACGACCGGGGAATGATCCCCTGGGACGGCGGCACCGACACCGATCCGACCAATGTCGACGAACATTTCGGCACCTCGCCGTGGTTCAACGCCCTTCCGCCCTATTTGGGTTCGCCCACTATCCTGGAGCTTGATGAGCGCGATGCCTTGCCCCGTCTCGGCGACACTTCCGTTTTCATTTGTCCCTCGGCCGTATCCCACGGTAATGCCCCGGAATGGTTGAACTATGGCCCCAACTACCTCTTGAGCCTACAGTCCGACCCCGGCCTGCACCGCATCCCGATCACTCGACTCGATCTCATTCGGGAGCCCAGCCGGGTGCCGCTATTCTCCGAAACCACCAACCATTCCCCCAACTCCGAGGGTTTCCAGGCCCTCAACGCCAACCCTCGTTACCTGGCCGAGGCCAACCGGCATGACGGTCGCGCCCCCGTGGTCTTTTTCGATGGACACGTCGAGATCTTCACCTCCGAAGAACTCGCGGTCCAATCCCGGGTCTGGGACAATCCGAACGCTCCGGTCCGAATCCGCTGGAATCCGAAGTACCAATAGACCGCCCTCCCGGCCGGTCACCCGATCCACGCGGTCAGCCAATCATTTCAATTCCGCGTTTATGACCGGCTCGGATCCGGCAACTTACGATCACCCCTCCCCCGGCACGATTCTCGAACCAAAGATCCGCGCCGATCAAACCCGCCCGGTATTTCATCGTCCGCAGCCCCATTCCCGGAGAGTTTCCCAGGGAATCGGGCAGGGAATTCCCGTCGTTTTCCACCGTAAGCAACAACGAGTCTCCATCCCTCTCCAACGAAATCGCCACCTGCGCCGAGTCGCCGTGCTTGACGGCATTATGCATCGCCTCCTGGGCAATGCGAAAGAGATGACTCGCAACGCTTTCGTCTTTCACCAAAACCTCGATGCTCGAATGAAACTCGCACCGCTTCCCAAACAATCCCGTGGTGGTGCGGCTGAACTCCTTCAGCGCGGCCGACAGACCACCCGGCCCTTCAACGTTCACGAGGTGAAAGCCTTGCATCAGCCCGCGTGTCAACCCCAGCGCGTCTTCCAGGAAGCCGCAGATTTTTTCGACCTCCGTCGCCTCCGGCAACCCTTTCTGACTCATCCGCTCAAACAACGTCCTGCTCATCATCCCGATTCCCAGCAAATGCTGACACAGCCCGTCGTGAAGCTCCTGCCCCAGCTTTCGCTGCTCCCGGTCACTGATTTCCAGGATCTCCCGCTCCAGCCGCCGCCGTTCGGTGATCTCGATCGAGACTAGTCCGAGAAAACGCCGCCCCGAGGAGTCGGGGATGGGAAACCTGAGAACCGTCCAATAACGCGGCGCTTCCCCGTTCTCCACCGACGTTTCCAACATTTGAGTCGTTGCGTTCTCTTTCAGGGCTGCTTGATCATGCTCTCGGTATCTCCGTGCGACATCGGGCGAAAACAGGTCGTAATCCGTAACCCCATCCCAACGACGCCCCTGACTTTGGCACCAAGCCTGAAAACGAAGGTTGGCATAAACGTACCGCCCTTGATCATCTTTCACCAGCGCCACGAGCGGACTGTTGTCCATAAAAGCGTGAAAACGTTCTTCCGCCGCCCGGCGTTTGTCCTCTTCGATTTTCCGCGTCGTGATATCGGAAGCCACCCCGCGCATTCCGGTCGGATTACCGGCTCGATCAAAAAAGGCCTGTTTGATCGACTCCACCCATACCACGCTCCCATCCCGCGCGAGCCACCTGAAGCGAACCGGCTCCCGCTGACCTCCTTTCATAACCAAGCCCATTTCCCGCTCCACGTTCTCAATGTCATCCGGATGTATCCGTTCCCGCCACAACTCCGGTTGTTCTTCTAACTCGCGCTCCGAGAAACCGAGCATTTGCTCCACATACCCGCTCACGTATTCAAGCAGCAAACGGTCCGTGCCCGGCTCAAGACGCAGCTCCCAAACGACGACCGGAACTTTGCGCAAAATGTCATCCAACCGATTCTTTTGATGGGCCAGTTGGACCGACAGCTTTTGCTCGGCCTCCTGCGCTAAACGGCGCTCCACCGCATTCGACAACAGGTGAGCCACCGATCGCAGAAAACTCACGTCATCGTCCGAAAACGAACGCCACGATCGGGTATGGACCCCCAAAACCCCAAAAGGGCGGTTCCGTCCTTCGACTACCACACTCATCCCGCCTCCGATCCCGTGCTCCGGCCTGAATGGAGATGCGTAAAATCGTGTCTCACGGTCAACGCTTTCGATCATTACCGCCTTCTTCGAAAGCACGGAAAACCCTGGCTCCGGGACCGGGCCGTGTTCAACGGTGGCGACACCGACCCGCTCCGGCTCCCAACCGACCCCGGCCCGCAACAAAAAGCGGCTCGCCTCCGCATCAAATTCCAGAACATGCGCAAATTCAACCCCCAGAACCTCCGCCAGTTCCCGGGTCGCCTGCTCAAACAGGGGGTCCAACCATGATTGCTCCACCACGAGGCGCCCAAGATCGACCAACACTTCTTGCCGAACCGCATGAGTGCGAAGTTGATTTTCCAGATCCCGTTTCAATCGGATATTCTGCTCGCGCACCCGTAAGCCCTCCCGTTCCCAAGGATGCAATAAGGGCGAAACGGAGTTGTGGGGCGACTCGACCGTTCGGAACGAAGTGTCGCTCCTGCTTCCAATTGTCATGGGTATCTCTCCTTCGTCAACAGTGAGGTGGGTTTCAACATTGAGGATAAACAGGAACAGCTTTTTCAAAAGCTCCCCGAAATGCTGTAGTTAACACCTTTTTTACGACAGATACACGGTCTTGCCAATCACTATCTGAAAAGGTTTCTCCAGCGGACAACCGACTTGCATGCGGATGAAGTGAGCCTAACATCCCTCGTTTCTACGATTTCTCCCCGCTCCCGGGCTGAATCGGCCAGATTGTGCTAATGAAGGCGCTTATTGCATTCGACAAATTCAAGGGGAGCCTCTCCGCCGCAGAAGCCTGCGAGGTCGCGGCTCAGGCCTGGCATTCCGTCTATCCGGATGCCGAAATCACCGAAGCGCCTCTCACGGATGGAGGCGAGGGTTTTGTCGCATTGCTGACCGAGGCGGCCGGGGGCGAAGTCAGGCGCCATTGCGTCACCGGCCCACGTGGACATCCTGTCGATGCCTCGTTCGGCCTCGTTTCCATCGCAAACCTGTCCCCCGCCATCCGCGAAATCCTCGAACTGCCGGACGCGGGCACCCTGGCCGTTGTGGAGATGGCCCAGGCCAGCGGCCTTCAACTGGTGCCCGCCTCCGCTCACGATCCATGGAAAACCACCACCCTCGGCGTCGGCGAGCTTCTCCGCCACGCCGCCGCCGCCCGTCCGGCCGCCATCCTCCTCGGCGTCGGCGGAAGCGCCACCCACGATCTCGGCCTGGGCGCCCTTCGCGCCCTCGGTCTCGA
>LFIK01001304.1_pt1 | contig 19676 bp, 15 predicted proteins | sample 643401 | NCBI WGS metagenome assembly LFIK01 (sample SAMN03777447, study PRJNA286221) | soda lake metagenome | biome: soda lake; feature: Kulunda steppe; material: water; isolation source: sample T5-Br brine of Lake Tanatar-5 | place: Russia: Kulunda steppe | collected 2010-07
CCGACGATGGCCGCCTTGCGGATACGCCGCGCCGGCACGTCGGGCTTGCCGGGCTGCTTCTTCACCCGCTGCTGGGTGAGGTTGAAGCTGTAGACGCTCGCCTGGGCGTGCCGGGCGGGCAGCAGCGCCGCCAGCGCCTCCTGCTCCTTGACGCGTCCCTCGTCGAGGTCACCGCCGCGGGCCGCGAACTCGATCAGCTCCAGCGCCGTGTGCGGGGCGGGGGTCGCACCGGCGGTCTTGCCCTCGATCATCCCGAGCGCGTTGTTGCGCGCCTCCTCGAAGCCCTCCATGACATCGAGGCCGGAGCGGTCGATGGTCTCCTCGCCGCTGATGAGTCGCTCGAGGAAGGCGAGGGAGTCGTCGAGGAAGGTGGCGGAGTCGTAGAACCGGTCGGCGTAGCCGCGCTCGAAGGCCTCCTTCGGGCGCATCGTCTGGTTGTTGTTCAGCGGGTTGATGACGATGGTCTCGATCGCGTCCTTCACCCCGACGATCCGCGGGGCGAGCTGGGTGCCGCCCCACGCCGGCAGGATCGAGAGGAACACCTCGGGGAAGGCGAGCACCTGGGCGCCGGTGGACAGCGTGCGCGCGTCGCAGTGCAGCGCGATCTCCAGCCCACCACCCATGCAGGCGCCGTTGATCGCCGCGACGGTCGGGTAGGGCAGGGCCTGGAGCCGGGCGAAGACGTCGTGGCCGAGCTTGCCGGCCTGATGCGCCGTGGCGGCGTCCATGCCGGTGAAGGACTTCAGATCCGCCCCGACGGCGAAGATGAAGGGCTTGCCGGTCAGCAGCAGCCCGGCGACGTCGTCGGCGGCCTCGAGCTCGTCGAGGGCCTCGGAGAGCGACCCGAGGGCGTCGCCACCGAAGGTGTTCGGCTTCTTGTGGTCCTCACCGTTGTCCATGGTCATCAGCGCGATGCGCCCCACGGGACGGTCGGCGTAGGTCAGGTGGAAGCGGGTCACGGGGTCGGACACGGCTGGCTCCTCGCGGTCTGGAGGTGGTGGCGGGTGACGGGTCGAAGGTCGACGTCGAGGTGGCGGCCGCCCGAGCGGGTGCTGCTGCACCGCGGGCGGCGCATCTCACGGTCAGGCGCGTTCCCACAGCACGGCGGCGCCCATGCCGAGCCCGATGCACATCGTGGTGACACCGCGCTGTGCGTCCGGATGCCGGTCGAAGTAGGTGGCCAGCTGCATGGCGAGCCGGGCCCCGGAGAAGGCCAGCGGGTGACCCATGGCGATCGCCCCGCCGTAGGGGTTGACCTTGTCGCTGTCGAGCGGCAGATCGAAGGCGTCGAGGAAGGCGACGCACTGCACAGCGAAGGCCTCGTTCATATCGACGACGTCGATGTCGTCGATGGTGAGGCTGTTGCGCTCGAGCAGCTTCTGCGTCGCGGGGACGGGCCCGTAGCCCATGGTCTCGGGCTCCACCCCGACGAAGGCGTAGTCGACCATCTTCATCTTCGGGGTGAGGCCGTGCTCCTCGACCGCGGCCTCGGAGGCGAGCAGCACACCGCCGGCGCCGTCGTTGAGGCCGGCGGCGTTGCCCGCGGTGACGCGCCCGCCGGGCCGGAAGGGCGACTCGAGGCTGGCCAGGGACTCCGGTGTCGTGCCGGGGCGGGGGTGCTCATCGACGTCGACGACGCGCCAGCCCTCCGGGCTGCGCACGGTGATCGGCACCACGTGGGTGCCGAAGATCCCGTCGGCCTGTGCCTTGGCGGTGCGCTCCTGGGAGAGCAGCGCGAAAGCGTCACAGCGTTCGCGGCTCACGTCCGGGTGGTCGTCGTGGAGGTTCTCCGCGGTGTTGCCCATCACCAGCGCGGTGGGGTCCACCAGCTTGTCGGAGAGGAAGCGCGGGTTGGGGTCGATCTCCGCACCCATGGGGTGGTTACCCATGTGCTCGACGCCACCCGCCAGGACCAGGTCCTGGGCCCCGACACGGATGGCGTTGCCGGCGTTGACGATCGCCGTCATGGCGCCGGCGCACATCCGGTCGATCGCGTAGCCGGGGACGGTCTTGCCGAGCCCGGCGAGGATCGCGAGCGACCGGCCGAGGGTGAGCCCCTGGTCACCGACCTGCGCGGTGGCGGCCCACGCGACGTCGTCGATCCGGTCCGCGGGCACGCTCGGGTTGCGTTCGAGCAGCCCCCGGATCGCGCGGACAGCGAGGTCGTCGGCACGGGTGTGGGCGTAGTAGCCCGTGTCCTTGGCGCGCCCGATGGGCACGCGCACGCCGTCGATGTAGTAGGCGGTGGCGGTCACGGCTCGCTCCTGGTCGTCCTCGGACCCCCGAGCCTACGTCAACCTGGAACGTCCGCTCCAAATCCCAGCCGCAGGGGCGGCGGGAGCCGACCGCGGGACGGGCGAGGCCGGCCAGGGGCCGGCGGCCGCAACCGCCGGGGCGCTCAACATGGCAGGGGTCAGCCGGCCTCGACCGCCGCCTCGGCGGACTCGAGCTCCTCGAGCGCCTGCTCCCACCGGGCCAGCAGCGCAGCGGAGCGGTCCTTGGCCGCCCCATGCTGGGCGACCAGGGCCTTGACGCGCTCCCCGTCGCTGTAGAGGTCCGGGTCGGCCATGGTCCGGTTCAGCTCCGCGATCTCCGCCTCCACCTCGCCGAGCTCCCGTTCGAGGCGGTCGACGGCGCGCTTGAGGTCGCGCGTCGCGCGGTGGCGCGCGTTGCGGCGCTCGGCCTCACGTCGCTTGGCCTCGGGGTCGCGGCGCTGCCCGCCACCCTCGACGCGGCGACCGCTGCGCTGGTCCGCCGGCCGCCCGGTCCCGGCGCTGGTGGTCGGCCGACTCCCACCGCCGGCTGCTCCACGCCCATCGGTAGCAGGACCACGGGCACCGGCGGCGCCCGCACCGCGACGCTCCATCAGCTCCTCGTAGCTGCCGTCGAACACCTGCAGCCCACCGTCGCCCACCTCCACGATGGTGTCGGCGGTGGCGCGGATCACGTGCCGGTCGTGGGTGATCAGCACCACGGTGCCGGCGTAGGCACCGAGCGCATCCTCCAGCACGTCCCGGGAGGCGAGGTCGAGGTGGTTGGTCGGCTCATCGAGCAGCAGCAGGTTCGCGGGTGAGGCCATCGCCTTGGCCAACCCCAGCCGGGTGCGCTCCCCACCGGAGAGCTCCAGCACCAGCCGGTCGGCGAGGTCACCGGGGAACCCGAAGGCGCCCAGCATCGTGCGGTGGTTGATGCCGCGGTGCCGGTCGCCGAGCGCCGTGCGGAACTCCTCCAGCACCGTCTTGTCGAGGTCCATCACCTCGGCCTGGTGCTGGTCGACGACCGCCACCTCGACACCCGACCCGAGCTCCACGCTCCCACCGGTGATCGGGACCTGCCCGAGCAGCGAGCGCAGCAGGGTGGTCTTGCCCGCACCGTTTGGGCCGATCAGGGCGACGGTGCGACCCCGTTCGATCACCAGATCCACCTCGTCGAGGACCACCAGATCCCCGTAGGCGACGCTGAGCCCCTTCGCTTCCGCGACCACCCGCCCGGAGCGGGCCGGCTCGGGGAAGGAGAACCGGGCGACCAGCTGCTTGTGGTCGGGGACCTCGATGCGCTCGAGCTTCTCCAGGGCCTTGATGCGCGACTGGACCTGGCGGGCCTTGGTGGCCTTGTAGCGGAAGCGCTCGACGAAGCGTTCCTGCTGGGCGATCACCCGGTCCTGCTGGGCCTTGGCGGCGCGCAGGCTGGCCAGGCGCTCCTCCCGCTGGGCCACGAAGGAGGCGAAGCCGCCGAGCTCCGCGGCGACGGTGCCGGAGCGCACCTCGTAGGCGGTGGTCGTGCCGGCCGCGAGCTCCACGATCACGTCCGCGGTGGCGTCGATGAAGTCGCGGTCGTGGCTGACCAGCAGCAGCGCACCGGGCAGCTCGCGCAGCGTCCCCTCCAGCCAGGCGATGGTGTCGAGGTCGAGGTGGTTGGTGGGCTCGTCGAGCACCAGCAGGTCCGGCTTGGCGAGCAGGAGCCGCGCGAGCGCGACCCGCACGCGCCACCCACCGGACAGCTCCCCGGTATCGCGGTGGGCGTCCTCCGGCGCGAAGCCGAGCCCGGCCAGCACCCGGTGCGCCTCGGACTCCAGCTCGTAGCCACCGAGGGTCGCGAAGCGGTCCTGCACCTCGGCGTAGGCGCGCAGCAGCGCGTCCTGGTCGCCGTCGGCACCGTCGGCGGCGCCGGGCGCGGACATCCGCTCCTCGAGCTCGCGCAGCCGGGTCTCCAGATCCCGGATGTGCGCCGCCCCCTCGAGGACGTGCTCGAGCACGGTGGTGGTCTCGCCCACGGCGTCGACGACGTCCTGCGGCAGCCACCCGATCCGCAGGTCCTTCGGCCGCGTGACCACGCCCTCGTCGGGGTCACGGTCGCCGATCAGGGTGTGCAGCAGGGTGGTCTTACCCGCGCCGTTGCCGCCGACCAGGGCGGTGCAGGTCCCCGGCGGGAAGCGCAGGGTCACGCCGGAGAACAGCCGGCGCGCGCCGAGGGTGACGGCGACGTCGGAGCAGCTGAGCACGGGGTGACCTCACGGAGCGGGCCGGGATGGGCCGGTACGCGTCGAGGCTACCCACAGCGACCCCGTAGCCTGCCGACCATGCATCTGATGTCGCTCGAGCAGGTCGGGGCGTCGGTCGAGGGTCGGACCCTGTTCGCCGACGCCTCCCTCGGCCTGTCCAGTACCGACCGCGTCGGCGTGGTCGGCCCCAACGGTGTGGGCAAGACCACCCTGCTCAGGATCATCGCCGGCGAGCGGGAGCCTGACGCCGGCAACGTCGTCCCGCGGTCGGGGCTGCGCGTGGGTTGGCTCCCCCAGGATGTGGACCTGCCCGACGCCACCGCCGCCGAGGTGGTCGCCACGGGCGACCCCCTGGCCCGTGACGACGAGGTGGCGACGCTGCTCGGCCACCTCGGGGTGGACGGCGAGCTGCCGGTGCTGCGCGCCAGCGGCGGCCAGCGCCGCCGCGTCGCCCTGGCACGCACCCTGTTGGCGCCGAGCGATCTGCTGGTCCTCGACGAGCCCACCAACCACCTCGATGTCGACACCGTCGACTGGCTCGAGGAGGAGCTCGACCGCCGCCGCAGCGGGCTGGTGCTCGTCACCCACGACCGCTACGTCCTCGAGCGGGTCGTCAACCGGATGCTGGACCTGGACCCGCCGGCACCGGAGCGGCCCGCCGAGGTGCACTGGCACGAGGGTGCCTACTCCAGCCTGCTGGAGGCGCGGGCGGAGCGGGCCGCTCAGCGCCAGCGGGCGACCGACCGGGCCCGCAACCTCTACCGCAAGGAGGTCGCGTGGCTGCGCCGCTCACCCAAGGCCCGCACCTCCAAGCCGCGCTTCCGGGTGGAGCAGGCGGAGCTGCTCCGCCAGGCCGCAGAGGGGGACGAGGCGTCGCGACCCCTGGAGCTCGGCACGGGGGCCACCCGACTCGGCGACGAGGTGTTCCACCTCGAACAGGTCTCGATCACCCGCGGTGACCACCTCGTCCTCGACCAGGTGGACCTGACGATCGGACCCGGTGAACGGGTCGGCATCGTCGGCCCCAACGGTGCGGGCAAGACCACCCTGCTGCACGTGCTCGCGGGACAGCTCACCCCCGACCAGGGCGAGGTCACGGTGGGCCGCACGGTCCAGCACGGGGTGTTCGAGCAGCTCGCGAGCGTGCCACCGGGCCAGACCACCGCCCTGGACACGGTGCTGGAGATCGCCCCCCACGTCCCCCTGAAGAACGGGGAACGCCTCCCCGCCCACCGGCTCGCGGAACGGTTCGGCTTCGACGGGCGGACCCAACGCACCCCGGTGGCGCTGCTGTCCGGCGGCGAACGGCGTCGCCTGGCGCTGCTGCACCTGCTGGTGGCGGCGCCCAACGTGCTGCTGCTCGACGAGCCCACCAACGACCTCGACCTCGACACCCTGGCGGTGCTCGAGGACCACCTCGACGGCTTCGAGGGCACCCTGGTCGTCGCCTCCCACGACCGTTTCCTCCTCGACCGGCTCACCGACCGGATCATCGGCGTGGAGGACGGCCGGCTCACCGAGCACCTCGACTGGTCCGGCTACCGCGAGCAGCAGCTGGCCGCCCGCGAGGCCGTTGCCACGCGTTCCGCAGCACGCCCGCGTCCCAGCAGCGACACCGCCGCGGACAACGCCCGACGCCAGGAGGAGCGCAGGCAGCTGCGCCGCCTCGAGCAGCGACTCCAGAAGCTCCAGACCCGCCGGGAGGAGCTGTTCCAGGCGATGGTCGAGGCCTCCGACCAACCGGAGAGGCTGATGGCCCTGCAGGACCAACTCACCTCCACCGATGATGAGCTCGCATCGGTGGAGGACCGTTGGCTCGAGCTGAGCCTCGAGCAGGACTGACGCACGGCCCCGCAATCGGCCCGGCAGAGGACCCATCAGCGCGGGACCTGTTGCCCGGACGTGCGCCGGCGGGTGACGGTACGTTCTCCGGCCGGCGTCGATCGATGACCGGTCACCGACGATGCGGTCCAGGCGAACGGGAGGGGCGGGTGTCCGAGGACACGTTGCAGGGTCGCGTACGGGAGCGTGCGGGCCTCGGTGAGCTGCTCACCCGGGGCCGCGAGCGCGGATACGTGCTGCTGTCGGAGATCCACGAGCTCCACGACCCGCTCGACGACCCCGAGGGCTGGGTCGACGAGGTCGCCACCGACGCCCGCGATCGCGGCATCGAGGTGGTGGACGACCTCACCGGGGACGGCGCCGCACCCTCGGAGACCGTCACCACGGGATCGACCACCGACGGGGTCCGCCAGTACCTCAACGCCATCGGCCGGGTGGAGCTGCTCACCGCCGAGGAGGAGGTCGACCTCGCCAAGCGCTACCACGCCGGGGTCGCCGCACGTGCGATGACGGTCAACCGTGCGCTGGTCGACACCGAGGTGAAGCGGCGCACCGTGGAGCAGGTCATCATCGACGGCGACCGCGCCCAGGAACGCCTGGTGACCGCCAACCTGCGCCTGGTGGTCTCCATCGCGCGCCGGTACCTCGGCCGTGGCCTCTCCCTGCTGGAGCTGGTGCAGGAGGGCAACCTCGGGCTGATGCGCGGGGTGGAGAAGTTCGACCACGCCAAGGGCTACAAGTTCTCCACCTACGCCACCTGGTGGATCCGCCAGGCCCTGACCCGGGGAACGGCGAACAAGGCCCGCTCGGTGCGCCTGCCGGTGCACGTCCACGAGCTGGTGGCCAAGGTCCGGCGGGCGGAGTTCGAGCTGCTGCAGGTGCTCGGCCGTGACGCCACCGACAGCGAGGTGGCGGAGACGCTCGGCATCTCCACCGACCGGCTGCTGGAGCTGCGGCTCGCGGGCCGGGAGATCACCTCCCTGGACCGCACCGTCGGGGAGGACGGCGACACCACCCTCGGTGAGCTGGTGCAGGACGAGGACGCGCCGGATCCGGAGACGTGCGCCACCACGGAACTGGCCCGCCTCGAGCTGCTCGCCACCCTGGAGGAGCTGCACGAACGCGAACGCGGGGTCCTGGAGCTGCGCTACGGGCTGACCGGTGAGGACCCGGCCACCCTGGAGGAGATCGGGGAGCGGTACGGCGTGACCCGGGAGCGCATCCGCCAGATCGAGAAGAACGTCCTGGCCAAGCTGCGGCATCCCGCCCACGCCCAACGGCTGCGTGCGCTGTCCGAGGACCGCTGAGCCGCGCCGGTCCGGACCGCACGGCCGCGATCGTGGCGCTGTAGAGTGGAGGACCGTGTGCCGATGGTGGGTGGGCCACCCACTCCCCGCTCCGGAGCCCGCGCCATGCCAGGGCCGCACCGCCGACGCCTGGCCGCGGCGTGCCTCCTGCTTGCCGGGGCGTTGTCGGCGGTGACCGCCGCGACCCCGGTGGCGGCGGACTCCGAACTGGACCGTGCCCGCACGCGGTTGGCCGAGGAGACCCGCACCACCGCCGAACTGCGCACCGAGGTGGAGGACACCACCGCTGCGCTGACCAGCCTCCAGGACACCCTGCTGGCTGCCCGCGCGGAGCTCGCTGGGCTCGAGGATGAGCTCGCCGAAGCTGAGGCGACGCACGCGGTCGCGCTCCGGCACGCCGAGCAGACCCGTGCCGAGGTAGCTCGACGTGACGCCGAACTGGACGCACGCCTGGCCCGCTGGAGCGACGGCCGAGCGCGCCTCAGGGACCAGGCCGTCCACGCCTTCAAGCACGGCAACGGTGTGCACGGTGAGGTGCTGCTCCGCGGGGTGACGGCCGCAGGCGACTGGCACGAGATCGCCGTCACCCTGACCACCGTGGAGCGCCTGGCCGAGGACGGGCGAGCGGCCGTCCAGGACGAGGCCCGCCACACCCGCGAGGTGGCGGCGCTCAGGTCCGCCGCCGACGCAGCCCGCGCGGTCGCGGTACAGGCCGCACGCGACGCCAGCCTGCAGGCCGAACGGCTTTCGGAGCTCACCGACGCCGCTGCGGTCACCGCCGAGCGCATCGCGGCGGACGAGGCGGCGACCGCAGCGGCGCTGGCCCAACTGGAAGCGGACACGGCTGCCCGCGAGCTGCTGGTGGCGGAACTGCAGGCCACGGTGGCCCGTCTGGAGCTGGACGCCAGCCGGGTGTTCATCCCCGTGGACGTCGATCTGGACCCCTTCGGTCCACCACCGGCCTGGGCGGCGCAGCTGCCCGGTGACGGTCCCCGATGGGCTGCGGCGATCGAGGCCACCGCGGCCCGACACGGCATCGACGGGCGGCTGTTCGCCGCCCTGGTGTGGAGCGAGTCCGGGTTCAACCCCGCTGTGGTCTCCCACGCCGGGGCGCTCGGGCTGGCACAGCTGATGCCCGGCACCGCGCGGGGACTCGGCGTCGATCCCCGCGACCCGCTCCAGAACCTGGAGGGCGGGGCGCGGTACCTGCGCGCCCAGCTCGACACCTTCGGCCGGGTCGACCTCGCGCTCGCGGCCTACAACGCCGGCCCGAACCGGGTGCACCGGGCCGGCGGGGTCCCCAACATCGTCGAGACCCAGGTGTACGTCCCGCGGGTGCTGGAGCGCTACGAAGGGCTGCTGGACTGAGCCGGGGTCACACGACCCGTCCACCGCTGCGCCAGTACTCCCCCGCCGACCGGTCGAGGTAGCCCTCGTCCACCAGCTGGCGGCGCAGGGTCGCGTGATCGGGGTGGAAGCGGCGCAGCAGCGCGTTGACCTGCGGCTCGTCGTAGCGCACCCCTGGCTCGAACTCGAGCGCGAGGCGCTCCAGCACCACCAGCCGCTTGCTGCGTTGGGCGGGCAGCTCGCGCAGCCGGTCCCCGGTGAAGTACCGGGCGAGGACCTCACCCTCCTCCTCGGTCATCCCGAAGGCCACCCGGGGACTGGGAGGTGTGGTGCGGGGCAGCTCCCGGGCCTGGGCCCGCCAGGCGTCGGTATCGAGGTGGTAGGTGCCGTCACGGTGATGCACCAACCCGCCCTGGACCAGCGGCGCCAGCGTCCGGAGCACGTCCTCCGCGCTGCGCTGATGGCGGGCAGCGAGCTCCGCGCTGGTGCGTGGCACCGCCACGACGTCCCCGACCACGGCGAGGCGGTCGGGGTCGAGCAGGAGACGGAGCAGGTCCAGCGGGTCCACGGGGCAGTGGTACCGCACGCGGTACCGTCCCGCAGCCGGGGACCGCCGACGGCGGTCCCGTATCCGTGCCTCTCACCATCACGGGGAGTGGATGTCGTCCGCAGCTGCGCGCCCACCTACGCCGACGACGTCGTCCGCCGGCGGTCCCGCGCCCACCGGACGCCTCAGCATCGTGCTGTGGATCGCGGTCGGGATCGCGGCGGTGTCCACCGCCGCGGTGCTGGCCCGGATCGCGATGGGTGCGGATCCGGGCGTGGTGCGCTCCGCGGAGGGCTCGGCCTCCGCCCTGGCGGTCTCCTTCTGGCGCAGCAGCCTGGGTGCGCTCGCGCTGGCGCCGGTGGCCTGGCGCCACCAGCGTCGCCAGCGGCGCACGGGTGCGCCGCTCGGCCGCCGCCGGCACCTGCAACTCGCCCTGGCCGGGGCGGCGTTGGCGGTGCACTTCGCCCTGTTCCAGGGGTCCCTGGCCCTGACCTCGGTGGCCTCCGCGGTGACGCTGACCACGATGTCACCGCTGTTCGTCGCGCTCGGTGGGTGGTGGCTGCTGGGTGAGCGCACGACCCGCCGCGCCTGGTGGGGCATCGCTGTCACGGTGCTCGGTGCGCTGGTGATCGGCATCGCGGACGCTTCCGCCGGCGGGCATGGCGGTCGTGCGCTGCTCGGTGACGCCATGGCGCTCGGTGCGGCGCTGGGTGGCACCGCCTACCTCCTGGCGGGGCGACACGCCCGGCAGGCGGTCACCATCAGCACCTACGGCGCGATCGTGTACGGGTGGGCCGGTGCGCTGCTGCTGGTGCTGTCCCTGGTGGCCGGTGCGCCGCTGACCGGCTTCACCACGACGACGTGGCTGGCCATCGCCGGGATCGTGGTGGGTCCGCAACTGCTGGGCCACACGGTGTTCAACCTGCTGCTCGCCACCCTGAAGGCCAGCACGGTCTCGATCGCGATCCTGGGGGAACCCGTGGGCGCCGGCCTGCTCGCGTGGCTGCTGCTCGGGGAGCTCCCGGAGCCGTTGTTCGCCCTGGGGGCCCCGCTCGTGCTGATCGGGGTGGCGGTGGTGATCCGCAGCAACGCGGAACGGCCGGGCGAGCCGCCGGGCGGTCCCCCGGGAGAGCCGCCCCGTGATCACCCGGGCGAGCCGCCGGGCTGACCGGCGCTCAGAAGACCAGCGGCAGACTGGTGCGCTCCTCGAGCACCCCGACGATGGCGCCACGCGCGTTGCCGGCGCGCGCACGGGCATCGACGGTGGCGGCCAACGCCCGCGGGGCGAGGTCCGGTTCGGGGTGGCCCCCGCTGAGCATGACCAGCATCGTGCCCTTCAGGCGCAGCGCCGCCTCGATCCAGCTGGTGTCCAGACCGCTGCGGGCTGCGCGCAGCAGCGCGTCCTCACGCTCATCGACCAGGCGCAGCTCGCGTCCGTCGAGCTGGAACCCGACCTTCGCACCCCGGGGCAGCTCCGCGCCCAGGAACCCCTCCAGCGGGGGGAGGTCGGCGTCAGCCAGGGCGGCGAGCAGCAGCGGACCCCGCCCGTGCTCGGTCACCGAGGCGACGAGCAGTGGCAGCCCACCGACCCGCAGGGAGCGCAGCGCGACACCGTCAGCGGGGGCGTCGCTGTCGTGGACCTCGGGTCCCATCTCGGGGGTCATCTCGCGTCTCCTCGCGCGTGGATCATGCCGCTGATGCGCCGGACCGCCACCCGGGGCAGCACCCGGGCCGCGTGGAGCAGTGCCCGGTCCGCCGCCCGGGGCACGCACACGGCACGCCCCCGGGCGAAAGCCTCCAGCGCCGCGACCACCACCTCGTCGGGGTCGGCAGCCAGGCCGGCGGGCGCGACGTCAGCCGCCACCCCGGCCACCTCCTGGAACGCGGTCGCGGTGAAGCCGGGTGCGAGCAGGAGCACCCGGACCCCGGTGCCCCGGACCTCCTCGTGCACGGCCTCGGTGCAACGGTTCACGAAGGCCTTGGAGGCGCCGTACACCGCGGCGTGGGGACCGGGCCGCTCACCCGCGGTGGAACCGACGTTGATCACCCCACCGTTGTCACGTGTGAGCATGCCCGGCAGGGCCGCGCGGGTGAGCTCAAGTACCGCGGTGACGTTGACCGCGACCATCTCCTCCAGCAGCGCCGGGTCGGCGTGGTGCACCGCCCCGTAGGCACCGAACCCGGCGTTGTTGACCAGCAGGTCCACGACCCGATCCGGGCTGCGCAGCCGGTCGGCGACCCGCTCGCGGTCCGCGCGGTCGGCGAGGTCGGCCACCACCACCTCAGGCTCCACCCCCTGCGCACGGGTGAGGTCGTCGGCCAGTGCCCGCAGACGGTCCTCGCGGCGGGCGACGAGCACCGGGTGGACGCCGCGCTCGGCCAGGCGGCGGGCGAAGGACGTACCGATGCCCGAGGAGGCACCGGTCACCAGGGCCCGTTCGATCCTCGTCACCTGTCCTCCTGCGGCTCGTGCACACCGCCGGGGTCCGCGGCCGACGGTCGGCAGGCTACCCAGGCGCTACCGTCCCGCCCACGGGTCCGACGGTGGGCCCCGGACCACCGAGGACGCGCTCCCGTGCCGGGAGGATCCCATGTCCCCGCAGCACCCCGAGGCTGTCCGTGCGGTGCTGGCCGTGGACGGCAACGCCCTCGGGCACCGGGCCTACCGCTCCGCCGAGGCGGAGCTGGCCGCCGGCGACCAGCGTCCGCTGGTGACCGGTGCGGTGGTGTCGATGCTGGCCACGGCGTGGACCCACGGGCCCTACGACGCGGTGCTGGTCGGTTTCGACCACGCGGAGAACCGCCGCAAGCTGCTCGCCGCGGAGTACAAGGCGAACCGCCCACCGACCCCGCCGGAACTGACCGCCTCGCTACAGGTGCTACGCACCCACCTCGCCGCGTGCGGCTTCCACGTGGTGGAGCACGAGGGCGCGGAGGCCGACGACGTGCTGGCGGCGGCAGCCGACGCGTGCACGACCCGGGGGTGGCGGTGCGACCTGCTCAGCTCCGACCGCGACCTCACCGCGCTGGTGGACACCCAGGTCCGCCTACTGCGGCCACGAGCGCGGTTCGCGGAGCTGTCGGTGGAGGACGAAGCGGCCGTGGAGGCGCTCTACGGGGTCCCCGCGTCCAGGTACGTGGAGCTCGCGGCGCTCCGGGGCGACGCGTCCGACGGGTTGGACGGCGCGAAGGGGATCGGCCCGAAGACCGCCGCCAAGCTGCTGCGGACCTACGGCTCCATCGACGCGCTCTACGCGGCGCTCCCCGACCTCCCACCGCGCATCGAGGCGTCGCTTCGGCAGGGCCGCGAACGCGTGGAGCGCAACCTGCTGCTGATGGCGCCCGTCCCCCACCTCGATGTGGACCCGGACCTGCTGGCCGCCGCCGAGGTGCGGACCGAGCAGGTCCACGCGGTGCTCGGACCCCTGGGGCTCGAGGCCGCCGCCCGGCGCTTCGAGCGGGCGGTGACCGCGCCACCTGCGCCACCGAGCGCACCGCACCCGGCGGGCAGCGGGGCGCCCGAGGGCGACGACACGGACGCCACCGGGGTCCTGCACCCGACGGACGCCGACCGGCGACCCCGGACCCCCGCACCGAGCACTGGCGAGCAGGACACGCTGTTCTGAGCGCAGCCAGTAGCCTCCACCGGCCATGGACGATGACCAGGTAGCTGACCACCTCGCGGACGAGGGTGCCGTCGCGGGCGACCACGTCGATCAACTCCTCGCCCAGTGGGCCCGCGAGCGACCCGAACTGGACGTCTCAGGGCTTGCCATCGTGGCCCGTGTGGTCCGGCTCCAACGGTTCCTGGATCGACGCACGGAGACGGTGGTCGCAGCACACGGCCTGAGCATCGGTGAGACCAACGTGCTCGCGGCCCTGCGCCGTGCCGGGGCGCCCCACACCCTGACCCCGACCCAGCTGTACCGGGGCCTGCTGCTCTCCTCGGCGGCGATGACCCACCGGTTGGACCGGCTCCAGGAGCTCGGGCTGGTCGAACGGTGCCGTGCTGAGGAGGACCGCCGTCAGGTGCTGGTCACCCTGACCGAGCGCGGTCGGGAACTGGTCGACGAGGTCATGGACGCCTACACCGCTGAGCTCAACCGACTCGTCGGCGACCTCGGTCCTGCAGCGCGCGCCGATCTGGCCGGCGGCCTGCGGGAACTGCTGCTGCACCTCGAAGGTGACCCGGAGACGTGAGCCACCACGGGCCGGGGCGCGCGCCCTCGGGCGGACCGGACACCGAGGTGGTCGACGACCGCGCTGCGAGCGACCAGCGAGCGGACGGCGAGGCGGCGGGGGCCAGCATCGTGCACCTCGACCACCCGGTGGAGCTGCTCCACAGCCTGCGCCCGCTGGTCGCCTCCCGCCAGGATCCCACGATCCGGCTGCGTCGTGACGCCGTCGCCCGGACCGGCCACACCCCCGCCGGACCGGGCACGGTGGTCGCGACCCGGCAGGGCAGCCGTCGGTTCGTCGTGCGGGCCTACGGACCCGGCGGTGCGTGGCTGCGGGAGCGGGCACCGGGGTTGCTCGGTGCGCAGGACCGCCGCACGGGGTTCGAGCCGGGCCTGCACCGGGCGGTGGCGCGGGCATCGCATCTGCGACCGGGGCTGAGGATGATCGCCACGGGCACGGTCGTGGACGTGCTGGTGTCCACCATCATCGCCCAGCGTGTCACGTCGCTGGAGGCCGCCCGCTCGTGGACACGCCTGGTCCGCCGGCTCGGTCGTCCCGCACCGGGGCCGGTCGGGCTCACCCTGCCACCGCACCCCTTCGCGCTCGCCCGCACCCCGTTGGCCACCTTCCACGAACTGGGCATCGAGCGGGCACGTGCCCGGCGGATCGTCTCCGCCTGCGCCGCCGTGGACCACCTCGACGCGGCCCTGTGCGGCCTGGCGGGCGCTGCCCGGCGCGATGCCCTCACCGAGGTGGAGGGCATCGGGCCCTGGACCGCGGCGCACCTGGCGCGGGTGGGGGCCGGCGACGCCGATGCCGTCGAGGTGGGCGACCACAACGTCAAGCACCTCGTCGCCTGGAACCTGGCCGGACAACCGCGGGCCGACGACGAGCGGATGCTCGCGCTGCTCGCGCCCTTCGCCGGTCACCGGGGACGGGTCGTCCGCCTGCTGGCCTCGGCCGGGCAGTGGCCACCGCGCTTCGGGCCCCGGCAGGTGCTCACCCCCGTGGAGCAGCTGTGACCGTCGGCAGGGCTCTCGTGGCCGACCGCTGCGCCCAGGACGGGTCGCAGGCAGCGGCGCTCAGCAGCTGATCCGTACCGGTGGGCGTCCCAGGGGACCGTCGTCGGCGTCCTCGGCGGGGCTGCGGAGCTCGCAGCCCTGCAGGTCGGCGGCCAGCAGCAGGATCAGTTCGTCCACGAAGGCCCGGGACAGCCACCGGGCCTGGCCCTGGGCGTTCGCGATGACCGCGAGGTGGTAGCGGCGGGTGTCCGGTCCGATGACCGTGCCCGACAGGGCCGCGACGTCACGAAGCGTCCCGGTCTTGCCCTCGAACCGCCCCGAGGCCACGGTCCCCGAGAGCCGGCTCGACAGCGTGCCTGACTCCCCCATCACCGCCATCAGCGATCGCCAGGTCGGTGCGTGGCGGCTCCGCAGCATCGCACGGTCGAGGTCGACGAGCATGCGGGCGGTCAGCCGGTCATCGCGTGACAGGCCGGACCCGTCCGCGAACACCGCTTGGGTGGGATCGATCCCGAGGCCCTCGAGGACCTGTTCGAGGGCCCGCTCACCGGAGGCGAAGGAGCCGGTCCCCGTGCGCTGCCGTCCGACGGCCCGGAACAGCGCGTCGGTCACCTGGTTGTCGCTGCGCTGCACCGCGAACCGCAGGATCTCCTCCAGCGGCGGGCTGGACACCGTCGCGATGCGCCCCACGGGGGTGTGCGTGGGGTCGCCGACCCGCGCCGCACCCGCCACCTCGATGTCGACCTCCTCGAGCAGCCGGACCAGCTCGGCCACGGCGTGCTCCGCGGGTTCGCGGGTGTGCTCGATACGCACATCCGGTGGCCCGGTCGGCTCCTCCGCCCGGTCACCGGCGTCCGCGTCCGTCGCACCGTCCTCGGCGGTGTCCTGGCCGTCGCCGCCGTCCCCCTCCTCGTCCTCCTCCTCGGGGTAGGTCACGATGGTGCGCACCCCGGCGTCGACAGCGAGCCCCTCGGCGTAGCGGGCGTCGAAGGAGCTGAAGTAGCGGTCCGGCCACCCGTCGGCGACGCGCGGACCGTCGAAGCCCTCGACGAGGCCGACGACGTCGCCCTCGATGCGCTGGACACCGGCCGCGGCCAGCTGCTCCGCCAGCGACTCGAAGGGGGTGCGCGGCCGTGCCGGGTAGATCCACCTGCCGTACTCCGGCGTGGCCAGGACCGGGTCACCGGTGCCGATCAGGTGGAGGTCCCCGCGGATCACCCCGTCGGCATCGATGGGGGCGGTGGACTCGATCCGGGTGGTGAAGCGGGCCTGCGGCCCGAAGGTGATCAGCGCTGCGGCGGCGGTGACCACCTTGAGGGTGGAGGCCGGCAGCACCGCGACATCAGGGTCGTGGGCCACGATCTCACGCCCGTGCTCGTCCACCACGAGCACCACGACCTGCTCACCGTCGCGGCGCTCCAGCAGCCCGGCGAGCATCGCCTGCGCCTCGGCCTGCACGCGGGCCCGGGACGCCGGTGGCTCCGGGGGCGGCGCGGTGGTGCGCTGCGCCCGCATGTCTCCGTCACGTGGCGGTGGTTCGGTTGCCTCGGGCGCCGCTGCAGCCGGGCCCGGAGCGACCGGCGTCGTACCACCGGCGATCGCCTCCACGGCGAGGTCCTTGCCACCCGCAGGGCCGCCCCCGGGGCCGGCGCAGGACAGCAGGAGGACGGCCAACAGCGCCGAGGCCAGCAGGCGCACCACCCGACCGCGGCGGCCACGGACGCCGGTCATCAACCGGGAGCGTCGACGCTGTCCAGCAGACCACGCAGCTGGAAGCCTCGGGAGGGGTGCCGCAGCTTGGTGAGCGTCTTCTTCTCGATCTGGCGGATGCGCTCGCGGGTCAGCCCGAACTGCGCGCCGATGTCCTCCAGGGTGTGTTCCTCACCGTCGACCAGGCCGTAGCGCAGCATCAGCACGGTGCGTTCCCGGTCGGTCAGCGCGGACAGGGCGCGCTCCACCTCACGTTTGGCGAGCACGGCGGTGGCGGATGACTCCGGGTCGATCGCCTCCTCGTCGGCGACCAGTTCCCCCATCGTCGCGTCGCCGTCCTCCCCGATCGGCTTGTCGAGGCTGGCGACGTCCTGCGAGGCGAGCTTGACCTCGCGCAGCCGCTCCACGGGCAGGCCCAGCTCCGCAGCGATCTCGTGCTCGCTCGGTTCACGACCCAGCTGCTGCAGCAGGGCGAACTCGGCGTAGCGGACCTTGCCCATCAGCTCGTGGACGTGGACGGGCAGCCGCACGGTCCGCCCGGTGTTCGCAAGGCCCCGTTGCAGGGCCTGCCGGATCCACCAGGTCGCGTAGGTGGAGAACTTGTAGCCCTTGGTGTGGTCGAACTTCTCCACCCCGCGGATCAGGCCCAGGTTGCCCTCCTGGATCAGGGAGAGCAGGTCCACCCCGCGGCCGCGGAACTTGCGTGCGACCGAGACCACCAGGCGCAGGTTCGCGCGGATCATGTGGTCCTTGGCGCGCTCACCGCCGCGGGCCACCATGCGCAGCTGCGCTTTGCGTCGCGGCGTGAACCGCTGCCCGGATCCGAGCAGGATGTGCGCGGCCAGGCCGGCCTGGTAGCGCTTGGCGAGGTCGACCTCGAGCTCCGGGGTCAGCAGTTCCGTACGGCCGATCTCGTTGAGGTACTGGCGCACGGAGTCGGAGGAGGCCGACAGCGGGGTCGCCTCGGGCCGATCGGCGTCCTCCACCAGATCGTCGAGGACCTGCATGCCGAGGTCACGCGCACCCTGGGCCGTGTCCTCCACCCACGTCTCCGCGTGGGTGAGGGGGTCGAACAGCTCCTGCAACTCGGAGAGCAGGACGTAGCCTCGGGACGCGCCGCGTTCGAAGAGCTCGGAGAGGGGTGTGACGTCGCTCACGTGGTCGGTCCCTCGGGTCCAGGCTCTCGGCGGGTGTCGTGGCGTTCGGTGGTGCGGGGTCGGGGCGGCAGTCCGCGACAGGGTGCCGCCTCCCGACGGAGCCTGTGAGGGTACGCGCCGAGCGCGGTCGCGTCAGCGCAGGCCCGTTCCGCCGTCGTCAGGGTCGCCACCGCCCCGCCCCCTCCCGGGATGGCGCTGCTCCAGGTAGCGCTGCCAGGCGCGTGCTGCACGTTCCTCCTCATCGAGTCCGCTGAGGTCCTCCGCGCGGTCATCAGCCGCGTCATCAGTCGTGTCGTCGGCGGCCCCGGGCCGCCGCCGGGCGCCGGCCGCCGGTGGGCCGTGACCGTGGTGCGCATGCCGCGCGCCCAGGGGCGGAGCATCCGGATCGCGGCCCACGGCCACCGACGCGGCCAGCGCCGTGGTGAAGGGCACGGCGGCGATCAGCCCCAGCGAGCCGACGACGGTCTTGATGATCTCCTCCGCCAGGACCTCGGAGTTGAGGATCTCCAGCGCCGGGACCCCGCCGGTGTAGAACAGCAGCAGCAGCGCGATCGACGCACCGGTGTAGGCCAGGAACAGGGTGTTGACCACCGAGGCGATGTGGTCGCGCCCCACCCGCATCGCCCGCGCGAACAGCGCGGACCAGCTCAGGCTCCGGTCGGTGTCGTGGAGGGCGAACACCGTGGATGCCTGGCTGATGGTCACGTCGTCGAGCACGCCGAGGGCGGCGATGATCAGCCCGGCCAGCACCAGCCCCTGGAGGTCGAGGTTCTCCACGGCGAACCGGGCGAAGACCGCGTCGTCGGAGGCGAAGCCGGTGATCTTGCCCCGGTCGATGAACAGCAGGCCCAGACCCACGGTGAGCACCAGCGCCCCACCGGTGCCGACGATCGCCGAGGTGGTCATCTCGTTCACGCCGTGGGTGAGGTAGAGGGTGATGATCATGATGGCCGTCGCGCCCACCAGCGCCACCAGCGGCGGGCTGGTGCCCGAGATGATCGCCGGCACGACGAAGCGCACCACCAGGAACAACGACAGCCCCAGGCCGATCAGTGACCGGAGGCCGTGCCAGCGGGAGATGGCCAGCACCGTCGCCACGAACAGGCCGAGGAGCCAGAACAGGGTGGGCAGCCGCTCGAAGTCGGTGATGAAGTAGCGGATCTCACCGTCCGCATCGGTGGTGCGGTCGAGCAGGACCCGGTCCCCGGCCTCGATCGGTGGGAACCCGTCGGTGTTGACCTCCAGCTCGATGCGCTGACCGGCGTCGGGACCCTCCCGCAGGTCGACCTCGATGACCGCGATCTCGCCGGAGATCCCGGCGATCTCGTCCGGCTCGCCGGCGACCAGCTCGACGCTGTGGATCTCCCCGGAGAGCAGGTCCTCGAGGGGCGGGGCACCGTCGTCCTCCGGCAGCACCGGGCCCCGCGGCCACAGCCAGGCGATGCCGGCCACGGCGATGACGCCGAGCACCACCACCACCGCGACCAGCCGCCGGTGGGTGAGCACGCCCGCGTCGAACACCGCTGCCTCCTCGCCGCTGTGAGGACCACGCCCCGCCGCTTCGCCACCGGCGACGGATGCGCACCGATGCTACGGGCTCACCGTGGCCGCTCACCCGCCCCGGACAGCACGACGCCCGTCGGATCCATCCGGCGGGCGTCATGCGGGGTGCTGGGGGTGCGCTCAGGCGGCCCGGTCGAGCACGTCGAGCAGGCCGGAGAGGTTGTGGGCCCGGGAGGGGTGGCGCAGCTTGGCCAGCGCCCGGTTCTGCATCTGGCGGATGCGCTCACGGGTGAGCCCGAAGTGCGCGCCGATCTCCTCGAGCGTCTGGGGCTCCTGGCCACCGAGGCCGAACCGCAGCACCAGGATGATGCGTTCCCGGTCGTCGAGGGCCGCGAGCGCCGCGTCGATCTGACTGAGTGCGTCACCCTCGAGGGCGGTGTCGGCAGGGTCGAGCTGGGCGGCGTCAGCGATCAGGTCACCCATCGTGGCGTCGCCGTCCTCGCCGATGGGGCGGTCGAGGCTGACGAGCTCCTGCATGGCGTCGCGGACCTCGCGCACCCG
>LFIK01001306.1_pt1 | contig 19658 bp, 24 predicted proteins | sample 643401 | NCBI WGS metagenome assembly LFIK01 (sample SAMN03777447, study PRJNA286221) | soda lake metagenome | biome: soda lake; feature: Kulunda steppe; material: water; isolation source: sample T5-Br brine of Lake Tanatar-5 | place: Russia: Kulunda steppe | collected 2010-07
ATTCGCTGCCATGCCCCCATCGACGCGCAAGGACGGCTGCGCCCCCTCGCGCGCCCAGTCGGCCTGCATCGCCTCCAGCAGGTCGCGGGTCTGGTAGCCCACCGACTCCAGCGCCGCGCGGGCAAATTCGGCAGGGCCGGAATTGCGCGTCATCCCGAAGACCGCGCCGCGCGCCTCTGGCTTCCAATAGGGCGCGCCAAGCCCCACGAAAGCTGGCACCAAGATCAGGTCCTGGCTTGGATCGGCCTGATCGGCCAGCGCTTGGGTTTCCGGCGCCGAGCGGATCACGCGCAGCCCGTCGCGCAGCCATTGCACCACCGCGCCCGCGATGAAGATCGACCCTTCCAGCGCATAGGTCGGCGTGCCGTCCAGCTGATAGGCGATGGTCGTCAAGAGCTTGTTGCTCGAGGCAACAGGCGTCTCGCCCGTGTTCAGCACGGCGAAACAGCCCGTGCCATAGGTCGATTTCAGCATGCCGGGGGTGAAACAGGCCTGCCCGATGGTCGCCGCCTGCTGGTCGCCCGCAATGCCGAGGATCGGGATCTCGTGGCCAAACAGATCAGGCCGCGTCATCCCGAAATCGGCGGCGCAATCGCGCACTTCGGGCAGCATCGCGGCGGGGATATCGAACAGATCGCAAATCGTCCGGCTCCAGCGGCCCTTGTGGATGTCATAAAGCATGGTGCGCGCGGCGTTGGTGGCGTCTGTCACATGCGCACGTCCCCCGGTCAGGTTCCAGATCAGCCAGCTATCGACCGTGCCAAAGGCCAACTCGCCCTTGCGCGCCCGCTCGCGCGCGCCGTCCACCGTGTCGAGGATGTATTTCAGCTTGGTGGCCGAGAAATACGGGTCGGCCAGCAGCCCGGTGCGCGCGGTGATCATCGGCTCATGACCCTGATCGCGCAGGTTGGCGCAGAAATCCGCCGTGCGCCGGTCCTGCCAGACAATCGCGTTATGAATGGGCTTGCCGGTCTTGCGGTCCCAGACCAGCGTCGTCTCGCGCTGGTTGGTGATGCCGATGGCGGCAATATCGCGCGCCGAGAGGCCCGCCTTCTCGATCGCCGCGCGGGCCGTGGCCGCCGTGGTCGCCCACAGATCCATCGGGTCATGCTCGACCCAGCCAGAGGCCGGGTAATGCTGCTTGAACTCTTCCTGCGCGATGGCTCTGATCTGCTGGTTCGCGTCGAATATGATGCCACGGCTGGATGTCGTGCCCTGATCAAGCGCCAGAATGGTGCCCATGAAAACCTCCTCCGCTGCGTTGGGTCGAGACTGCGTTATCAGGCGGGTGCGGGCAAGCCCTTGGCGGCCAGTTCGCCCGCCACCCACTCGGCAAGCGCCGCCTGCTGGTCCGCATCCAGCCGCAGCCCGAGTTTGGACCGCCGCCAGAGTATGTCATCGGCGGTTCTTGCATATTCGCGGGTGATCAGCCAGCGGGCCTCCGCCTCGGTCAGTGTCGCGCCGAAGTCCTGGCCCAGATCGGCGGCCGCGCGCGCCTCGCCAAGGATGTCGCGCGCCTCGGTGCCATAGGCGCGCGCCAGCCGCGCGGCCCAGCGCTCGGTCAGGAAGGGGTAGTCGTGGCGCAGCCCGGCGATCAGGTCACTCACCCCGTCATGCGCGAAATCACCGCCCGGCAATGCGACACCGGCCGTCCAGGCCCCGCGCGCCAGCGGCAGTTCAGTGCCGATCTTCGCGACAGCGGATTCCGCCAGCCGCCGATATGTCGTGATCTTGCCGCCGAACACGTTCAGCACCGGCGCGCCCGCGCTGCGGTCGATCTTCAGCGTGTAGTCGCGCGTTGCCGCCGTGGCCGAGCTGGCGCCATCGTCATAAAGCGGGCGCACGCCGGAATAGCGCCAGACCACATCCGCCGAGGTCACGGGGGTCGCTAGATACTGGCTGGCGAAATTGCACAGATAGTCGCGCTCGGCGTCCGTGCATTCGGGTGCGCGCGACGGGTCATCATGTTCGGCATCCGTGGTGCCGATCAGGGTGAAATCCTGCTCATACGGAATGGCGAAGATGATCCGCCCGTCCGTGCCCTGGAAGAAGTAGCATTTGTCATGGTCGTAAAGCTTGCGCGTCACGATATGGCTGCCGCGCACCAGCCGGACATTCTCGCGGCTGTTGAGCCGCAGCTTGCCGTGGATCACATCGCCAACCCAGGGGCCTGCGGCATTGACCAGCATTTTCGCGCGAATCGTTTTCGTTTCGTGCTCGGTTTTGGCCGTGACATGCCAGATCCCATCCTCGACACTGGCCGAAATCACTTCGGTCCGGGTGTGGATATGCGCCCCATGCGCCTCGGCATCGCGCGCGTTCAGCACGACGAGGCGCGAATCCTCGACCCAGCAATCGGAATATTCATAGGCTTTCTCGAAGCGGTCCTGCAGGGGCGCGCCCTCGGGCCGGCCCTTCAGCGCCAGCGTCGATGTGCCGGGCAGGATCTTGCGGCCGCCGAGCGTATCATAAAGGAACAGCCCCAGCCGGATCAGCCAGGCCGGGCGCCGCCCGCGCATCCAGGGCATGACGAAGGACAGCAGCTTGGAGGTGGGGGTATCACTCTCGAACCGCATATCCTTATGATATGGAAGCACAAATCGCATCGGCCAGGAGATATGCGGCATCGCGCGCAAGAGCGTTTCGCGCTCGATCAGCGCTTCGCGCACAAGCCGGAACTCGAAATACTCCAGATAGCGCAAGCCCCCGTGAAACAGCTTGGTCGAGGCTGATGAGGTCGCGCCCGCCAGATCGCCCTTTTCGCACAGCACCACCGACAACCCACGCCCCGCCGCATCGCGGGCGATACCGCACCCATTGATGCCACCGCCTATGATCAGCAGGTCGACGACCCCTGCGGGATCTGTCTTGGCTCTCGCGGATCGTGTCATAGGCCCTCCCCAGCGCGAACATGATTGCGCGGCCACGCTACGTCGGTGCGCCCGATGCGCGCAAGAATATTTTCGCTATCAGCCCCTGTTTGTTCGTTATTTATTTTTCGAAAATTTCAGAGCGATTTATTCTATTTTTTTCATGTCGTTTTGTTCGCGCCTGCCAAAATTCAGCCTGAAACGAAAATCCCTTCGCCTGAGGCTGACAGCCCGCACGCAGATCGATCGCGAATCACGCTACTCCATGACACATGCCTGCCGAAGGCCGGACATGAATTCACCCGCGTCATAGCCCTTGTCGGCACCCAGCGTCAGGCGTCGGGTCGACCCGGGGGAGTGGCGGTGGATCATGTCCGGAACTGCGTTGCGCTCGGTATGGCCGTCGGCCCGGGTCAGGTCGCCCTGCACGATCAGGCCGTTGCGATTCTCCATCAGCCCATGGCCCATGAAACACAGCATCGTCCCGGTGCCGTGGGATGTCCTGTGGAACTCTTGCATCTTTCGCGCGGATGCGTGCGCTGGCGGGTCGATCAGGTCAGCGCTTACATCAACGGGCCGACACCCCAGCCCATCGGCTTCAAGTCAGAATAAGGTGATCACAAGCTCGTGATATGCATAAGCCCGAGGAGTCTGTTGCCCATACGTTGCCCACGCCACACGTGAACCAGCGACCGCAATCTGTCGGCGGTAATTAATCTATATATATCATATATTTAAATGGTGCCCGGGGGCGGAATCGAACCACCGACACGAGGATTTTCAATCCACTGCTCTACCCCTGAGCTACCCGGGCACGGGTGCATCCGCAGATGCGCTCGCGGGGGCTGCCCGCGACGGGTGAGTGCGTCTTATGGCAGGCGTCGGGGGCTGTCCAGAGGGGGCGGAAAAAAAACGCAGCCATCAGTCGCGGGGTGGGTCCGGGTCGGGGGTGTCGGGGTCACCCTCGGGGACCGGAATGGCGTAATCCTCGCGCAGCCAGCGCGCGAGGTCCACATCGGCGCAGCGGCGCGAGCAGAAGGGGCGATAGGCCGGGTCAGCGGGCTTGCGGCAGATCGGGCAGGTCATGCGAGGGCCTCGGCCAGGGGCACACGGTCGCGCTTGCGGGTCAGTTCGAAATTGCCCAGCGGCGTCCAGCCCGCCAGCACCGTGTCGCGCCCGTCGCGGCGAAAGGCGGCGCGCAGCGTCTGTTCCAACACCTGCCGGTCCTTCTTCGACAGCGGCGCGAAGTCGATCACCACCTGCCCGCCAAGGCCGCGCAGGCGCAACTGACGCGGCAATGCGCGCGCGGCGGCGATGCTGGCTTTCAGCCCCGCGGCGGGGCTGGTGTCGGGGCCCGTGTTCACATCGACCGCGACCAGCGCGGCGGTCGGCTCAACGACCATATGCGCGCCGCGCGGCAGGGGGCAGTCGGGGCGCAGCAGGGCGTCGATGGCCTCGCGCACATCGTGGCGGGCGAAACTGCCCGGCGTGTCGTCGAGGGTGTCGGGCGCGGGCCAGTCGCGGGTGGCGGCCAGATGCGGGTCGGGCGCGTCGAGCAGCAATTCGGGCGGGCCGTCAGTATCGGCCAGAAGCGCCTCGGCCAGATCGCGCAGGCGGATCAGGTCGTCACGGATCACGCCCTCATCCCCACCGTCGCAGGCCGAACGCAGGATCAGCCCCAGCGCCGGGTCGGCGCCCGCCATCGCCGCCTCGGCCATCGTGTCGAGGGTTGCGCGCGCCGTCTCATCCACGATCTGGCGCGAGATATTCAGCCCCGGCGCGCCCGGCGTCAGGATCGCATAGCGGCTTTTCAGCGAGAGCTTCGTGCTCAGCGGCACGGCCTTGCCTGGCTCGGCCAGCCCCGTCACCTGCACCAGCAGGCTGGCACCAGGGCGCAAGCCGCGCGTCTGGCGCAGAAAGCCGCTCTGCCCGCCCGGCAGATCGACAAACGCCCCGCCCAGCCCCTTGACCGGACGCCCAAGCCGCCCGCGCAGAATGGCCTCGGGGGCGAGCTCATCTTCGGGCAGCGCGACCAGCAATTCCTCGAGCACGCCATCCTCCAGCATCGCCGCCGCCGCGCGGCCGCGAAACTGGTCGAGCGCGATCACCCGTCCCTTCATGCCGCCCCCCTCCAGCCTGCCGCCTGCAACAGATGCACGGTCTCGGCCGCGGGCAGGCCCATGATGCCGCTGTAGGAGCCCGAGAACCACGGGACGAACGCCGCCGCGCGGCCCTGGATTGCGTAGCCGCCGGCTTTGCCCTCCCACTCGCCCGAGGCGAGATAGGCGTTCACCTCGTCATCCGAGAGCCGCTTGAAGCGCACGACCGATTCCTGCGTGCGCGTCCAGTGCCGATCGCCCGCGCGCACGGCCACGGCGGTGATGACGCGATGGCGCCGCCCGGACAGGCTGTAGAGGAACGCTGCCGCCGCACCGGCATCGGCGGGTTTGCCGAGGATGCGCCGCCCCAGCGCCACGGTGGTGTCGGCGCAGAGCACCACCTCGTCCGGGGCGCTGGCTATCGCGTCGAGCTTGGCGCGGGTCACGCGCTCGCAATAGGGGCGCGGGAGTTCGCCCTTCAGGGGCGTCTCGTCTATATCGGCCGCGCGGATTGCATCGGGCCGGATGCCGAGCGACGCGAGGATCTCGCGCCGACGCGGGCTGGCAGAGCCGAGGATCAGCCGCACGCCGTCACTTGAAGCGGTAATTGATCCGCCCCTTGGTCAGGTCATAGGGCGTCATCTCGACCTGGACCTTGTCGCCGACAAGTACGCGGATGCGGTTCTTGCGCATCTTTCCCGCCATATGCGCGTTGATTTCATGGCCGTTTTCCAGCTCGACCCGAAATGTCGCGTTCGGCAGGAGTTCCTTGACGACACCGGGAAATTCGAGCAGTTCTTCCTTGGCCATGGTCACTCCGTCATTGTGAGGCGCGCGCAGATCGCATGCGCGCGGTGTATGTGAGGGGGTGTGGCCGAAAAATCAAGCCCTAAACGCGCGCCCAGGGCCCGTGTCAGCAGACCGGGCGGCCCGTGGCCATGGCACGGTGCATCCGGAAGGACGGAAAGAAGAGCAGCAGCATCCCGAATGTCATGTAGACCAGCACCATGACCGGAACATAAAGCAGGCACGCCCCCAGCCCCACCCAACCCGTCACGCGGTCGGCGCGGTCGGCCTGCATCAACCGCAACAGGGCAAGGTTCAGCAGCTTGCCGCCATCGAGCGGTTGCAGCGGCAGCATGTTGAACAGAAACAGGAACAGGTTGATCCCGGCGAAGATGTCGAGATTGTTCACGATCATCCGCTGCAGCCCGGCATCCGCCATATCCATCGCATAGACATGATCGGCCAGCAGCGATGACAGCGCCCAGAGCGCCAGATTGGTCAGCGGCCCCATCGCCACGATCAGTTCGCGCTCAAAGCAGGAACTCGGTCCCGTGTAGCAGGTACCGCCCGCGCCATGCAGCTCGACCTTCTGCACCGCGATTCCCTGCACATGCGCGCCCCAGGCATGGCCCCAGTCGTGAAACAGGATCGCCGCCAGAACCAGCACGAAGAAGGTCATCACCTGCCCGAAGGCCTCGGGCGTGGCGATGCCATAGGTGGTGATGAACAGCACCATCAGCATCACCATAGAGACATGCACATGCACCGGCGCGCCGAACAGGCCCGGCATCACGAACAGGCTTTGGTGGTCATCATCTTCCATGTCGAAATGCCTTTGCAGCAGAATAACTGCGCCAAAGGGAAACCCGACAACCCGACGGAAATGGGCAATTTCTGTGTCACCTCGCGGATCTCGCAGACTCGCGCGCCAGCAATCGGGCGCGCGGGCGCGCGCGGCGTGCCAGGCAAACAGAAAGATGTCGATGGCGGAAAGACATTGCAAATCGCATCACAGCGCGTTGCGGGTCTGGGGGCTGCCACAGTCGAGTCACTATGGGCTCATCGCCCGCCAAGCTGCCAGCGCCCTTATGGCCGAATGGTCCCGGCGTCACTGCCGGAGTTTGGCGCCGCTCCGCGTCGATCTCGCATTCCGCCCCCGAAGGTCTCGCGGTCCCGCCGCGCGGCCCGTCAGTCGCCCGCGCCGCGCCCGATGCGCGCCAGTTGCTCGGGCCAGTGCTGCACCCCCAGCACGACGCCATCCGCGCGGGTGCGGGCGATCTGGTCGCGGCTGATCTCGGCCATCACCCAGCCGGGCGCGTCGAACGCGCCTTGCGCCAGCACGCCGTTTTCAGGCCAGCCCGCATCGGGCGGGCCGTAAAGGGCAGCGGCGCCGTGGTTTTCCTCGCACCCCGCGCACCAGGGCGCATCGCCCACAAGCGGCGCGTGGACGCTGACGCATTGCCCCTCGAGCGCGCGGGCCATGGCCCCCACCCGCACGCGGGTATAACCGGCGGTCGTCTCGGTGCAGGAGGGGGCGAGCAGGATCTCGGCGCCCGCTTCCACCATCGCGCGGGCGAGAAGCGGGAATTCGGCGTCATAGCAGATCAGGATGCCGATCCGCCCCAGCGCGGTGTCGAAGACGCGCAGGCGGTGGCCGGGGGCGATGTCCCACTCCTCGCGCTCGAACCGGGTCATGATCAGCTTGTCCTGATGGCCGATCACGCCCTCGGGGCCGTACAGCACTGCGCGATTGACAGGGCGCGCGATGCCGTCGGCCGAGGCAGGCCCGCTTGCGCCCAGGATATGCACGCGGTGGTGCGCAGCGAGTTCCGCGTGCAGCGAGATCACGCGGTCGGTGTGGCGGATGACCTCGTGCAGCGCGGCCTCCAGATCGCCCGAGACCCCTGCCCCGCCGAGGCTGCCAAGCTCCATCGCGCCGTATTCGGGAAATACCAGCAGATCCGCCCCCTCGGCGGCCCCGCGCGCCACCCAGTCCGAGAGCTTGGCGGCGTAGGCGTCCCAGTCGGACAGGAAATCCAGCGGGTAGGCGGCGGCGGCAATCTTCACAGGTCGCGCCCCCAGAACTGCATCGGCTTCATTGTCTCCGCGGCGTCGCCGATATCGCGCCACGGAAATTCGGTCACGGCGCCGTCGATCGGCGCATAACCGCGCTTGCGCCAGAATCCGTCGAGCGGGCGGTAGCCTGCAGGGCGCGCCGGGTGGTCGGCGGGGCGGACAACGCCGCAGAACACGGCACGCCGAAAGCCCAGGGCGCGCGCATGTTCCTCGCGCAGGTCGAAGAAGCGATGCCCCGCCCCCTGCCCCCGACAGGCGGGCAACAGCACCGATTCGGCGCAGTAGAAGATCTGCGGCACCTCGTCCGCCGCAAAGGGCGCGCGAAACTCTGGGTCGGCATCGGCAAGCGGCAGGCCCGTCGCCGCGCCCACCACCTGCCCGCCATCCTCGGCCAGCACGACGACGGCGCGCGGGTTGTCGCGATAGACGCCCAGATAGCGCGCCTCATAGGCGTGGTCGCCCTCGTACAGATAGGGAAAGTCGCGGAACACGGTGATCCGCAGCGCGGCAATCGCGTCGATCACCGGGCCGATCTCATGGCCGATCAGGGCGCGGAAACTCTGGCTCATCCCGACACCTGCCGGATCCACTCCTGCAGGTTGTAATAGGTGGTGATCCGCGTGATCCGGCCCTCGGACAGCGTGAAGAACGACCCGGCGGGCAGGACATAGCGCTGCCCCTGCGCGTGCGGCAGGCCGGGGTCGGTCTGCAGATATTCGCCATGCACGGTGAATTCCGCTGCCGCGCGGGTGCCGTCCGCGTTGGTGAAGATCACCATGTCGCGCAGCTCCTCGCGGTAGCTGACGCCCATATGGCTGCAGAACTCGGCAAAGGCGGCGCGGCCCTTCCGCACCTCGCCCTGATTGACGAAATGCTGCACATCGTCGCTGACCAATGCCAGCATGGTGTCGGTGTCGCCGGCGTTGAAGGCGTCGAAATAGCGGGCGATGATGTCGCGGGCCATGGTCACTCCTGTTGCGGGGGGCCGAAGCGGTCGAGCATGTGTTTCTTGATCTGCTCGCGCGTCTGGCGGTAGGCGTCAAGCTTGGCATTGCGCGTCTCGCCCAGGCCGCTGGGGTCCATGATCGGCCAGTATTCCACGTCGATGGCGGCGAAACGGCTCAGCTCCTGCGCGTGGCGCTGGCTGGCGGGTGACAGGGCCACGATCAGATCGAACCCGGTCAGATCATCGCCCCAGTCCATCATCTCCTCGAACGAGCGCGAGCGATGCCGGTCGAGCGAGACCCCCTCCTCGGCACTGACCGCGATGGAAAACCCGTCGATCTCGCGGTCATTGCGCACGCCCGCCGACTGCACATAGGCGCGCTGGCCGTAGAACTTCTTCATGTAACCCTCGGCAATGGGCGAACGGACCGAGTTGTGATCGCAGCAGAACAGCACCGAAGAGGGGAAGCGGCCCGCCATTCAACCCCCGAAATGCAGCACGCAGACAAGGGTGAAGAGGCGTCGTGCCGTGTCGATATCCATCTCGGCCTTGCCCTCGAGCCGTTCCTGCAGGATGCGCGCCCCCTCATTGTGGATACCGCGCCGGGCCATGTCGATGGCCTCGATCTGGCTGGGCGGCAGGCGCTTGACGGCATCGAAATAGCTGCCGCAGATCTGGTAATAATCCTTCACCACCTGCCGGAACGGGCCGAGCGACAGGATGATCTCGCCCACACCCGCACCCCCTTCATCGGCCAGCGCGATGACCAGGCGGCGGTCGCGGATCGACAGGTTCATCACGAAGGGGCCAGCGGGCGCGGTCTGGCCATCGCGGGCGGCAAGCGCGAAGCTGTTATCCTCGAGCAGGTCGAACACCGCGACGCGGCGTTCCTGCTCGATCTCGGGCGTCGGCGTGGGCAGCCCGCTATCGTCAATCTCGATCTGGCAAATGCGGCTCATGGAGGGACTTCTTGCTGTAGACCGGGCTGTTGATGCCCTCTCCGCATGTCATACGCAAGCCGTGCCGGCTTGAGTTTTCCGAAATACCACGGTATCGGCCGGGGTGATCGCGATGGCGTCGCGATCCCGGTCGCCTGCGCGACCTGCCCAGAGTGCGCCCGCACCGGCGCGAAAGGCCCTGAACGCCGGGGCGCTCTGGGGCTGGCCATTCCGCACCACCGGCCCCCCGAGGACTGGAGGCCACGCATGGACCGCCCGCAATTCTACCGTTTCCGTCAGGGTGAGAAGACCCTGCCCTTCGCAGCCCGCGAATATGACCAGCGCCTGCACGAATTGCGGCACGCGATGGCGCAGGCCGGGGTCGAGGTGGCGGTGTTCACCTCGATGCAGTGCGTCGCCTATTATTCGGGGTTTCTCTATTGCAGTTTCGGGCGCCCCTATGGCCTGGTGGTCAGCGCGGAGGATTGCGTCACCATCAGCGCCGGGATCGACGGGGCGCAGCCCTGGCGGCGCAGCCATGGCGACACGCTGACCTATACTGACTGGACCCGCGACAATTTCTGGCGCGCAGTCGCCCATGTCGCGGGGCAAGGGCGGCGTGTGGGGTATGAGGGCGACCACATGACGCTTGCGCAATCCGAACGGCTGGCCGCGCATCTGCACCCGGCGGCACGGATCGATATCGCGGCGCTGGCGATGCAGCAGCGCATGCGCAAGTCAACAGCCGAGATCGCCCTGATCCGCGCCGGGGCCGAGGTGGCCGATCTGGGGGGCGCGGCCATCCGCGCGGCGATCCACCCCGGCGCGCGCGAGATCGACATCGCCATGGCCGGGCGCGACGCGATGGAGTTGGAAATCGCGCGGCGTTTCCCCGAGGCCGAGTATCGCGATACCTGGGTGTGGTTCCAGTCGGGCATCAACACGGACGGGGCGCATAACCCGGTCACGGCGCGGAAACTGCAGATGGGCGATATCCTGTCGCTCAACACCTTTCCGATGATCTCGGGCTATTACACGGCGCTCGAGCGCACGCTGTTCCTCGGCCATGTCGATGCGGACAGCCTGGCGATCTGGCAGGCCAATGTCGCCGCGCATGAGCTGGGCCTGTCACTGCTGCGCCCCGGCGCGCGCTGCTCGGACGTGACAGCGGCGATCAATGCGTATCTCGAGGGTGAGGGCCTGCTGCAATATCGCAGCTTCGGCTACGGGCATTCCTTTGGCCTACTCTCGCATTATTTCGGGCGCGAGGCAGGTCTGGAACTGCGCGAGGATATCGACACCGTGCTGGAGCCCGGCATGGTCATCTCGATGGAGCCGATGCTCACGATCCCCGAAGGCCAGCCCGGCGCGGGGGGCTACCGCGAGCACGATATCGTCGTGATCACCGAAAAAGGTGGCGAGAACATCACCGGCTTCCCCTATGGCCCCGAGGCAAATGTGATCGCCTGACCGGCGCAAAGGGGCCTGCGGCGTTCGGCTGGTCCGCACATGTCGAGACGGGTCCTCCGGCCCGTGCGGATGCGCCGAACGCGCCCTTGGGGCGCGCGCGCGCATGGGCGGGCGGGTCGGAACGCGTCGTCAGCGACGCGCAAAATGCGCGGCGCCAAGGCGACAAGCCGCTAACCGGCTGGGATCACGCGGGGTCCTGCGCGCAGAACATCTCGTAGACGAGCCCGATCAGCCGCGCCGCCTTGGGGTCGTGCAGGGCGTAATAGATCGTCTTGCCCTCGCGTCGGCAGGACACGAGCCCTTCCAGCCGCAGCCGCGCAAGCTGCTGGCTGACCGCCGCCTGCCGCGACTGCAGCAGATGCTCGAGTTCGGTGACCGATTTCTCGCCCGCAGACAGGTGGCACAGGATCATCAGCCGCCCCTCATGCGCGAGCGCCTTGAGGAAGTTCGACGCCGCCTGCGCCTTTTCCGTCATGTCGTCCAGCGCGACGCCCTCGGCCTCGGCCTCGGTCATGTCGGGTTCTGTCGTGGTCAACTGCTCGAGTGTCATGGGCTCCGTCCCGTTGCAGAAGCAAACCTCGCGGGGAATGCGATGACGATACGAATGTTATAAAAACGCGATTACTTGAATATGTCCGATTGGGCGCGAAATGCAAGCCTGCGCGCCGAATCAGGGCAGGAGTTCACCCGTAGCGGGCAGAAATGCCACAAAGTTCAGGTCATGCGCGCTCTGGCGGAACATAATTCCGCCCTGCCCGCCTGTACGGCGGACAGGGCGACGGCAATTCCTGCCCGGCTTACGCGTCGCGCGGGTCCTGGCTTTCGCCCTGGCTGCGCGGGTCGTCGTCGTCCTGCCCGGCGGCACCGATATCGTCGAACAGCTCGGCGATCTCGAACTCGGCGGCGGCTTCCTCCTCGGCGGCGAGGTCCTGGATGGACTTGCCGCTGGCCTGAAGCTCGGCCTCCTCGGGCGAGCGGGCGACGTTGAGACCGACCTCGGCCTCGACCTCGGGGTGCAGGGTCACATGCGCCGTGTGCAGCCCCAGCGTCTTGATCGGGGTGGTGATGATGACCTGACGCTTGTCGACGGTGATGCCGGCCTCGACCAGCAGTTCGACCACATCGCGCGGGCTGACCGAGCCATAAAGCGCACCGGCATCCGAAGCCTGGCGGATGACGACATAGCGCGCGCCGTCGAGTTTCGCGGCGACGGCCTCGGCCTCCTTGCGGGTCTCGAGGTTCTGCGCCTCAAGCTCGGCCTTGCGGTTCTCGAAGGACTTGATGTTGTCATCCGAGGCGCGCAGCGCCTTGCCCTGCGGCAGCAGGAAATTGCGCGCATATCCGGGCTTGACGTTCACGACGTCGCCCATCTGGCCCAGCTTGGCCACGCGTTCCAGAAGGATCACTTGCATGTCTCGCTCTCCTTATTTCACGGCGTAGGGCAGCAGGGCGAGGAAACGCGCACGCTTGATCGCGCGGGACAGTTCCCGCTGCTTCTTCGACGAGACGGCCGTGATGCGCGAGGGCACGATCTTGCCGCGCTCGGAAATGTAGCGCTGCAGCAGGCGCGTGTCCTTGTAGTCGATCTTGGGGGCATTGTCGCCCGAGAAGGGGCAGACCTTGCGGCGGCGGAAAAACGGTTTTGCGGCCATGTGTCAGATCTCCTTCAGGATGCGCGGCGGCGGTCGCCGCGGTCGCGTTCGTCGCGTTTCTGCATCTGGACCGAGGGGCCCTCGGCATGCGCGTCGACCTTGACGGTCAGCACGCGCATCACGTCGTCATGCAGCCGCATCAGGCGCTCCATCTCCTGCACGGCTGCCGCGGGGGCATCAGTGCGCAGGAAGGCGTAATGCCCCTTGCGGTTCTTGTTGATCTTGTAGGCCATGGTCTTGACGCCCCAATACTCGTGATCCACGAGTTTTCCGCCATTATCGGCGAGGACAGCGCCAAAATGTTCGATCAGCGCCTCGGCCTGGGTGTTCGACAGGTCCTGACGCGCGATCATGACATGCTCGTAAAGCGGCATGCGATCTCCAATCATCTATCCGGGTGCATTTCAAAAGACAGGGCATCCCTTCCGCCCCTGCCTACGAGAGCTGCACCGATGCGTTGCCTGCGGAAGGATGGGCGGGCCATAGCGGATGCGGCGCGGCAGCGCAAGGGCACGCGCATGGCTTGCGCGCGCGCCCGGTGCGCGGCATAACGGGGGCAGGTTCACAAGGAGTAGATGAGCGATGACAGTCTCGACCCCCCTGATGCGCGCACTCGGCGGCGACGACACGTTGCTGCGGCAGGCCGCGCTGGTGCTGTTCGGATCGGTTCTGGTCGGCATGTCGGCGCAGATCAGCGTGCCGATGTATCCGGTCCCGATGACGCTGCAGACGCTGATGATCTCACTGATCGGGCTTGCCTATGGCGCGCGGCTGGCGGGGGTGACGCTGCTGGCGTATCTGGCGCAGGGCGCGGCCGGAATGCCGGTCTTTGCCGGGGGTGCTGCGGGCGTGGCCTATATGGCCGGGCCGACGGGCGGGTTCCTGCTGGGCTTTGTCGCGATGGCCTGGCTGACCGGCTGGCTGGTCGAGCGCGGGATGGCGCGCGGGCTGGGGCGGCTGTTCCTCGCGGCCTTTATCCCGGCACTGCTGCTGTTCATTCCGGGCGTCTTGTGGGTTTGGATGATCACGCCGCTGGATCTGAACGCCGCCATCATGGGCGCCGCAGTCCCGTTCCAGTTGGGCGGGATCGTGAAATCCGCCGTCGCGGCGCTGATCGTCTCGGGCGCCTGGGCGGCATGGCGGGCGCGCAAGTCGTAAGCGCCCCGTTCACCTCTAACGAAAGGCCCGGTGGAGACGCCGGGCCTTTTGAGTATTTTCGGCAAGAAAATGTTACCAGCGGGTGAGCGCGTCCTCGTCCGACGCCTTCGCCGCGACCCATGACGGGCCCTCGGGGCGGTGTTCCTTTTTCCAGAAGGGCGCGCGGGATTTGAGGTAGTCCATCAGGAAATCCGCCGCCGAGAAGGCGCTGGCGCGGTGGGGCGCCGCAGTGGCGACCATCATGATATGCGCGCCCGGCGACAGGGTTCCGTGCCGGTGCAGCACCAACACGCCAGTGAGCGCCCAGCGGCGCGCGGCCTCGTCCGCGATGGCCGTGAGCGCGCGTTCGGTCATGCCGGGGTAATGCTCGATCTCCATCGCCTCGAGACCGCCGTCGCCGCGCACGATGCCGCAGAAGGTGACGACCGCCCCTGCCCCGTCCTGCGCCGCCGCGAAGTCGGCGCATTCCTGCCCGTAATCGAAGGGCTCGGCCTGCACGCGAATGTCAATCACCGCGATCAGCCCCCGGTCATGGGCGGGAAGAAGGCGATTTCACGCGCGCCGGCAAGGGGGGCGTCGAAATCGCGCAACTCCTGATCGACGGCCACGCGCAGCGCCGAGAGATCGCTCAAGGCGGCCGCATGGTGCGGGTCGCGGGCGCGCAGCTCCTCGACCAGCGCGGCGACGGTCGGGGCGTCGGTCTCGACTGTCTCGCGCGCCGCGCCGATGCGTTCGCGCAGCCAGGCGAAATAGAGGATCTCGAGCGTCACCGGACATCCTCCTGCAGGAGCGGGCGGGCCTTGCGGAAATAGTCCCAGCCGGTCAGCACCGTCAGCACCGCCGCCAGCCAGATCAGCCCCAGCCCGAACTGCCACACCGCGGTGCCGCCATAGAGGGCGAGATCCACGACGCTCACATCTTCGGTGCCGATATCGCTGAGGGTGGCGAGCAATTCGGCATTGCTGCGCATCTGCCCAGCCTCGCGCACATATTCGAGCCCCATCGCCAGAAACAGCACGGCAATGGCGGTCATCTGCGCCGTGGTCTTCCATTTGGCGAGTTTCGTGACCTGCAAGAGCCCCGCCTTGTCGCCGAGATATTCGCGCAGCCCGGACACGAACACCTCGCGGAAGAGAATCGCGGTGGCGGGCAGGATCAGCCACGGATCCATCCCCGAATAGCCGGTGATGACCAGCAGCGCGATCACAACCATCGCCTTGTCGGCAATCGGGTCGAGCATCGCGCCCAGGCGGCTTTCCTGCTTCCATGCGCGCGCAAGGTAGCCGTCGAAGAAATCGGTGATCGCCGCCAGGCCGAACAGCACCAGCGCGAACCAGTCCGCCCAGGGCCGGTGGAAGTAGAGGAACATCACCGCCACACCCGGCGCGGCCAGCAGCCGCAGCACTGTCAGGATATTGGGGAGCGTCCAGGGCATCGCACGCGGTCCATCGGCGGGGTGGAGGGGGGGTCGCATGATGTTATCCTGTGGTTGGCGGGCGCGAAATGCAAGGGGCGGCGTGGCGGCTCAGACATGCCCGGCCAGCCAGGCGCCGATCATCGCATGGGCAATCGCGCCGGGCCGCGCGGGCGTGATCGTCGGGTCGGTGCCCGACCAGGCGGCGAGCACCTCTTCGCGGGTGAACCAGCGCGCATCCTCCAGCTCGTCATCGAGCGTGATCGCGCGGCTGGTGGCCGTGGCCACGCAGCCCAGCATCAACGAGTTGGGAAACGGCCAGGGCTGCGAGGCGAGGTAGCGTACCGAACGGGTGTCAAGGCCGGTCTCCTCAAACACCTCGCGGGCGACGGCGGCCTCGAGCGTCTCACCGGGTTCGACAAAGCCTGCAAGGGCGGAATACATCCCTTCGGGCCAGCCCTTCGAGCGGCCCAGCAGCACCGAATTGCCCTGCACGACCAGCATGATGACCACCGGGTCGGTGCGCGGGAAGTGCCGGGCGCCGCAAGCCGGGCAGAGCCGTTCCCACCCGGCCTGCGCCACATCGCTGGGCGCGCCGCAACTCGAGCAGAAGCGGTGCGTGCGGTGCCAGTTGAACACCGCGCGGGCCGTGGCGGCCATGGCTGCCTGATCGGGGGGCAGTTGCGTCATGTGCAGGCGCAACTCGGCGAATTGCGCGCCACTTGCGGCGGCGGGGTGGATCTGCACGCTTTGGTCGGTGAACATCGCCAGCGCCGCGCGGTCGAGCGCCGGGGGCTCCCAGCGCGAGATGTCGGCGGCGAAATACGCGCGGCCGCCATGCTGGCCGAGATAGAGCCAGGGCCGCTCGGCCTGCGCCAGCATGGCGTCGCCCGGCGCCACCAGCGCCAGCGCCCCGCCCGCCAGATGCGGCTTGCCGCGCCACATCGGCAGCACCAGCGTCGTGGGGTCGGCCATGGCGCGCGCCATCCAGGCACCCTCTGCGCGGTTCTGCGCGGCGCGGCTGTCCCAGTGACCGCCGAAGGCCGCCCCCTGCCAGCCGGCGTGAATGCTCCGGTCGTCCCGCATCTGTCCCTTGCACCCTTCCTGCCTTTGGGCGGCACCCGGTCGCCGGTCGCCGGTCGCCGGTCGCCGGTCGCCGGTCGCCGGTCGCCGGAGCGATGGCAGGATTCCAGCGATACGGCAACAGGGATCGGATTTTCCTGCACAGTCTGCAATCTGAGGTTGTGGCGGGTTAGAGGTTCGATTAACATTCGAACGACGGAGCTGCCGGGCGCGCAGCCCTGACGACGTGAGTGAACACAAGTCTTCCCGTTTCATGCCGGATTGTTGCCTTAACCTTGTTCCATGTTCTGCGGCAAAGGTGCTGTGAGGACGTGCAGAACAACATGACCCAGCAGAAATTCGAGTTTGCGTCCGGTGTCGATGTCTCCGGCACGGTCGATCTGCGGATCATGGAGACGACCGATCTGCACGTGCATCTGCATCCCTACGACTATTACGCCGACTGTCCCAATCCGGACCTTGGCCTCGCGCGGCTGGCCGAGCTTGTCGATGTGGCGCGCCAGAGGGTGCCCAACTGCCTGCTTTTCGACAATGGCGATTTCCTGCAGGGCACGCCGGTCGGGGATTACTTCGCCTATGACATAGACTTTCGCGACGGCGACCTGCACCCTGTGACCGGCGCGATGAACGCGCTGAGATATGATGCCATCACGCTGGGCAATCACGAGTTCAACTACGGGCTGGATTTCCTGCTCGCCGCGATGGGTCGGGCCGAGTTCCCGATCGTCTCGGCCAATATCCTGCGCGACGCGCGCCACGGGCCGCGCCCGCAAAGATACCTCTACAAGCCCTACACCCTGCTCGAGCGCGCGGTGGTGGACCGCAGCGGCCAGCACCATACGCTGCGGGTGGGCGTGCTGGGTGTCGCGCCGCCGCAGATCATGCTCTGGGAGAGTCAGAACCTGCAGGGCCGCATCCATGTCAGCGACATGGTCAACGCCGCGCGCGCCTGTGTCCCCGAGATGCGCGAGGCCGGCGCCGATCTGATCGTGCTGCTGGCGCATAGCGGCCTCGGCCCGGAGCGGCATGTCGAGAACATGGAGAACGCGGTCATCCCGCTGGCGGGGATCGAAGGTGTCGATGTGGTCCTCAGCGGGCACAGCCACCAGCTTTTCCCCTCGCGCGTCTTTGCCGGCAGGCCCGGCGTCGATGTCGCGCGCGGCACGGTCTGCGGCAAGCCCACGGTGATGAGCGGCTTTCATGGCTCGCATCTGGGGGTCATCGACCTGACGCTGCTGCGCGAGGGGGGGACATGGCGGGTCCATGCCGCCGATGTGCGCAACTGCGCGCTGCGCGATGCGTCGATGAATTTCGACGAAACCGCTGTCGCGGCCCGGCGCGCGCCACTGCGCAGCCCCGAGGTCCGCCGGATCATCACTCCGGCGCATGAGGCGGTGCTCGACAATATCCGCACCCCCATCGGCGCGACCGAGACGCCGCTGAACTCGTTCTTCGCCTATCTCGGGCGCAGCGCCGCCACGGCAGTGGTGGCCGAGGCGCAGCGCGCCTTCGTCGCAGGGCATCTGGCCGATACGGAACTGTCGGAACTGCCGCTTCTGTCGGCGGTGGCGCCGGCCAAGGTGGGCGGGCTGAGCGGGCCGCGCAACTTCACCAATGTCGCGGCGGGCGAGTTGACTCTGCGCGCGCTGGCCGATCTTTATGTCTACCCCAACCGCGTCGCGGCGCTGAGGCTCTCGGGCGCGCAGATCGCGCTGTGGCTCGAACGCGCGGCCTCGGCCTATAACCGGATCCGCCCCGGGCTGGCGGAACAGAGGCTGATGAATCCGGCCTATCCCGGCTACAATTTCGAGATCATCTACGGGCTCGGGTATGAGATCGACCTGACCGCGCCGCCGCGCTATGCCGCCGACGGAAGCGAATTGCCCACCGCGCCGCCGCGTATCCACAACATCACCTACGGGGGGCGGCCGCTCGACCCGCGGGCCGAATTCCTCGTCGCGACCAACAGCTACCGCGCACAAGGCGCGGGCGGATTTGCCGGGACCGGGCCGGGCGCGGGCGTGCTTGCGCCGCGCGAGACGACGCGCGACATCCTGCGCCACCATGTACGGCGCAACACGCCATTGCGGCAATCCGCGGCGGCACCCTTTCGGCTGCGCCCGGTCGCGGGGGCGAGCGCGGTTCTGCGCACCGGGGTCGCCGCGCACGAGCATCTGGACCTGATCGCCGATCTCTACCCGCAACTGCTGGGCGTCGACAACCACGGGTTTCTGCGCATCGGGATCGCACTCTGAACCCGGCGTCATGTGATTGCTCGGCGCCCGCGGTGGGTTCGCGCCGCGCGGGCGAACCGGAGCCCCGATGACGTGCGGCGCGACCATCTGTAGCGATCCAAGCTATGGGTTGGGATGGCAGACGGAAAAGCGCCCGCTCGGGGTCCCACCCGCCCGCCCATGACCCGCTCGCGGGCGCTTGCCCCCGTTCCGGGGGCAGGGGCTGGCGAGGACCGGCACCGCGCTCAGAAATCGATCGCGATGCCCTTCTTTTCCCAGTCGCCGTAGCGCACCGGCTCGGGCCCCCGGCGCCCGCCCAGTTCGCGCGGGCGTTCGGGCTCTGTTGTGGCGGCGCGGCGGGCATCGGCTTCGGCCAGCGCGCGCTGCGCGGCCTCTGGCAGGCGGGCGCGGCGCTGCGCCTCGGTCTCGGTCTCAGTCTCTATCTCGGTCCCGGGCGTGGTGGGGCTTTCCGGCTTGGTCTCGGGCGGGGTCATGGGCGTATCCCTTGTCGTCCTCTCTGTGGTGATATACCGCGGCAGTAGCCGAGGACAATGCGCAGCCCATGCCCGCTTCCGACCCTTCCGCCCCGCGTCGCGCCGCACTCGCGCTGATCCGCGCCGTTCTGGACGCGCGCCGCCCGCTGGCCGACATCCTGCAGCGCCCGCCCGCCGCCTTTGCCGCCCTGCCCCCCGAGGGGCGGGCGCGGGCGCAGCGCCTGGCGCTTGACAGCTTCCGCCATGCCGGGCGGGCGGACCACCATCTGCGCCGCGCGCTGCGCAAGACCCCGCCCGAGCCCGTGCACTGGGTGATGCGGCTGGCGTTGATCGAGATCCATGTCGCCGGATCCGCACCGCACGGGGTGATCCATGACGCGGTGACGCTGGTGGCCGAGGCGGGGTTTCCGCGCCTGAAGGGGCTGTGCAATGCGGTGC
>LFIK01001307.1_pt1 | contig 19658 bp, 15 predicted proteins | sample 643401 | NCBI WGS metagenome assembly LFIK01 (sample SAMN03777447, study PRJNA286221) | soda lake metagenome | biome: soda lake; feature: Kulunda steppe; material: water; isolation source: sample T5-Br brine of Lake Tanatar-5 | place: Russia: Kulunda steppe | collected 2010-07
ATAAAATGTGTTTAACAAACGCTCGAACATCTTTGATTATTTGAGTGTTTTCAAGCATAAAACCATAACGCATGCATCCATCATAATAATTGCCGATGGTTTCACTGTTCCACCAATAAAGTTGTGCATTCCAACTATCATCATTTTCAAGCGTCCCCAAATCCTTGGGTTTTGTGTGTCTTCCTATCCGATCTGATTTAAAAATATCATCGTTGAAAATGGTCGGTACCAATTGAGGTAATCGATGAATGACGTGTTTTTGGACTTCTTTTTCCATCAGGTCTTTAATCCAACCAGATGGTTTTATTGTTTGGATATGCATCATCATAAATCGCCCTTTATCAGTTTAATGGTTAATACTTCAAATCCTTTAATCCATATATTATCAAGTTTTAATGGTTCTAGTGTGTTTTCAAGCATGTCACATAGATAACTTTGCTTTATATCAAGCATCGATAAAAGCGCGAAACATCTACTTTGACCACTGAGTTCTACTACTCTTAAAATCAAACCACTTTGATCGTATGATTGTTTGATTGATTTTATCGCTACTTGATCGTCACTGAGAACTAACAGTGCTTGTTCAAAAGATTGACCCGAAGTGACATCCTCTGACATCCAAATCGGGTGTTTAATACTACTCGCAACCGACTCAACATCGACTAAATTCTTTCCTTCATGGGGATATAGTCCGAATTCAAATTGGTGTTGGACCAAATCACCATAATGATGATCGGGGTAGTCGCGATCTTCGATGTATCCTAATTCAGAACCGTTTTTCTTTTGACTTCGTAGAATAGTCATTTCAAGGGATTGATCTTTGACTCGATACCCATATTTTTGTGGACTCATGAGAGCAATTCCGCGAGAATCATCCGATATGTCTATAAATTGATGGGCGTAAATTTCATCTTTTGCTAAAGAGACACTGTCGTCATTCTTTGTCGGACGCATGATATTGCCATATTGCATATGACAGGTCGCTTCGTCTGCCTCAATGGTAATAGGCAAATGAAATTTAACACTGGTATTGATGTCTTTCCAATCGAAGTCACATGACATTTTAATCCAAGGTATAGTTTCAAACAGTTGGATATTTAATGACCAGTATGATTTATTGTATTTATACTTAACGACTAGTTGTTGTAGAGGGCCGTCTTGAGATTCGAGTATACTCAAGACTTGTGGATGACCCATGGTCCCAGTTCGATAATCATCAGCAAAATCCCAAGCAGCATATTCATGTGCCAATTCATGATAAATCGTCCACATCGGTTTTAGTCTTTGAACATCGATGTATTCATAGGATGATTTGATATCTAGGATGGATATGATTGAACCAAACTCATCCATCTTCACTTGAATGAGTCCGTTATTCATTTGACGATGCTGAATGATTCTTTTTTCATAAGCCTTTTGAATCAGTGGTTTAAAACCAAATGGTTTCACATCATAATAATACCATTCAGTATTTAGTTTCACCCAAGCTTGTCTCGCGTGTCCAGTGGGATTAAACACCGATGGTATTGCAATCGACCAAAGCTTGAAGAAAGAAGACTTTAGTAATGCTATTTTTTCTTGTACGAGATTAATCATTTCTGTGTAACGTTTTCTGGTTTGATGGTAAACAGGCATGATAGAAGATCCTGGTAATATGTCATGAAATTGATATAGAAGTACTTCTTTCCAAAGATCATCGCCCCACGATGAAGTGGTTTTGGTATCATTGAACCAATACAACCAACCACAAAGTTGTTCATATTCACATAACAAACGTTCCATCGATTCATTACCAATTTTGTTCAATACTTCAGTGGTGTAAGTACCTTGATGACGTTCAAAATACAGTTCGCCATGGATGGTATTGAGTTGTTCTTGATATGATTTAAAATGATTAATAAATGTTTTCACTGTCGCCATCTTAACTTTAGGCACTGATTCTAGGTCATGAATCCGGTTATATCTCTCGAGATGCTCTTCCCCTGGCCCACCGCCCCCATCACCAACACCAAATACCATTAATGCAGTAGGGACTGAGACTTTCTCTTTGTACTGGTTCCATAGTTTCAATACCGATGCTGGTCTCATTCTAGAATCGTATGTCTCTTCAGGAAAATGATGCACTAAAACCACAGAGCCATCGATTCCACACCATTTAAATGAATGATACGGTAATGGGTTGTAGCGATTTTGTGACAGTTTTTGTGATAACACAACATCAACGCCTGATTTGATTAGAATTTGAGGGAGTGCGCCGCTCAATCCGAATACATCCGGCTCCCATACATAATGAATGTCCTGATTGAAATGTTCTTTTGCAAATTGTTTTCCATAATAAATCTGTCTGATCAATGATTCTAAAGACGGCAAGTTTAAATCACATTCAACCCAAAAAATGCCTTGGATTTCAAATCTCCCTTCGAAAACTCTGTTTTGAATGCTATTAAATAGTTCGGGTTCATCTGCTATAATCCAGTCAAACAGCTGATACTGGCTTGCTCCAAAAATGTAGTTTGGATAACGGTCCATCATATGAACTGCTGTTGCAAATGTTCTTTTTGCTTTGCGTCTACCTTCGCTGATCGACCACAGCCATGCAATATCAAGATGAGCATGTCCTGTAGCATAAATGGATAATGTGTCTTGGTTGGTTTTACCTGAGTAAAAATCAGTCAATAGTTGTTGGGTTTGTAATAAGCCGGAATCTCCGTTGGATAATAATAAATATTCTATTTTTTCCAATAGTTGGATAATCTTTGTATTATGCGTGATGACATGATTGGATTTTTTTGATGGTTGATGATTCCCTTTTTCGCTAATACCATAAGCCCAATCTATCAATACTTCGATGTCATAATATAGCTTGTGCCACTCATGGTGAATAATCGCCAGTGATGCTTCTTGAATACGTCCACCATCTTGAACGTAACCAAACAAGTCATTACAACTTGCATCCACAAAAAAACGTTCAACTTGATTAAAATCTATTGGCACCACCCATTTGCCTGGTTTATCAGGTGGTATGCCATATGAAGAATTTTTGTTGGTAATGCCAGTGATACATCCGCCATCCTCAGTGTATACCAAGCCTTCACCACCCACATCGATCAGATATGCATATGATAGAGTTGGATCATATGTCATTAAGTTTGATTTCAAAGTGGCTTTGAACCATGCACGCTCAAATATATTACCCCATGACTGTCCAATCTCAATCGGCTTAAAATCAAGCAAAGAGATGTCTCTAAATGAACAGAAATCCGTATATTTTGAGACCTCTAGACCATATTGATTGATTCGAGAATATACTCGATTGGCAACAAATTCTAATAATCGACTTGACATAGTCTTTCACCTTTAAATCTTTTCATGATTGGTCTTTACATTATAAAACTTCACACATAGAATGATGATTGAGAATATAAAAGTGAACAAATTAGCCAGTAAAATAGCTAAGTCCCTAATATATATGCCATAGACTATCCACATGAATACACCTAGGGTAAATGTGAGATACATAATCAACGATATTCCCTGTGTGTTTCGATTGGTAATCGTTTTTAAGGTTTGAGGTAAAAATGCTATTGTTGTTGTAAAGGCAGCTAAAAATCCAATTATCTCCATGGTTTATTCTCCTAAATTTCGCGTTTTCTTTTCTCTACTGTTGATATTATAATTATATTGAATAAATGAGTTCTAATCACGCTTATATATTGCCTTTATATATAAGTATCTTGCTAAAGAGGTGTCTAATGTATAAAAATCAGAAAACCCATGAAGAAACATTTCCAAGTAAAGATTTTAAGTTCCCTTGTTTTGTTATAGAAAGCACATTGATTCCTAAAACGAATGAACTAGAGATGCATTGGCATCATGACTTAGAAATCATTCAGGTATTGAGCGGAAAGGTTGTCTACTTAATCAACGGATTTCCATATGATGTTGAAGCTGGTGATTTGGTGATTATAAATCCAAAACAGGTCCATACTGCGAAAGTCATATCTGAAGGATCTCAGTATAATCAAGTACTCATTTTGTCTTACAACTTATTATCTAATCCATTGATTGAATCGATACAAGAAAAGTATTTTGAACCCTTGATGCATGGAAAATTAGTATTCAGTAATCACATTCCAAAAAAATCACATTTAGCGTTGCATACCTTGATAAATGATATGATCCAAACGGTTGAGCAAAAGAGTCCCTATTATGAACTAACTGTCATCAGTAAATTTTACGAAGTGATTACATACTTATTCTCTGATCAGCTTTACTATACAAACTTAGCTTATAAACATAAAAATGAGTTAGATAGTGGTTATATAACTCGACTTATTATCGAATTTGTCCACGAAAATCACATGAATGCACTAACCCTTGATTCAATTAGTAAACACACCAATGTCTCAAAATTTTATCTTTGCCGACTTTTTAAAAAGACAACAGGCACAACTATTACAAACTACTTGATTCATTATCGTTTTTCAGTTGCGAAAAGACTATTATTGGATACAAAAAAAAATATTTCTACCGTCGGGTATGAGGTTGGTTTTAACAGCGCTTCTTATTTTGTTTCAAAGTTTAAATCCATATATGGAATCACACCTAAAGAGTTTCGAACTCAAAATACGCACTAAGTTAGTTTAAACTTTTTTGGAGTAGATGAATCTAATTTTGATGATAAACAGAGTATGTCAATTTATCGATCAACCAATTGCAGCTGAGAACAATTAAATAGTATGGAACATCCATAGAATCAACATTTGTAATTACACAGTTTATAAAAGATTTTTTTAATGATTTGAGTCATCGTGTAGAATGTTAGCATCCCTTCCTTACAATTTATCATACCTAGGATTCTTACTCTTTGTGTCTGCTAAACTCTACTAACACCAGTAGTAATATTGCTCTTCTGTTTTAATGGAGGAAACGAACATTATTAACTAAATCGTGTAAAAAAACTTATCGCTCCTCTCAATTCACATCAGATTTAACAAACTTTTTACAGTGAAATTGAATTGTCAAAGTGCTAAAAAGAACATATTAAAAAAGGTCTGATACGAATTGTATCAAACCTATACTTATTATATGGTGGAGTTGAGGGGATTTGAACCCCTGTCCAAAATAGCTGCTACTTAACGTTCTACATGCTTAGTGCCATGAGGTGTTTAACCTATCCCCGAAGCACGACACCACTTAGGTCTAGGCGAGTCTTATTAGATTCATGCGGGCGGTTAAGACGGCACCACCGAGCATATAGTCTACTAAATGTCTATCGAGTCTGAGCCGTAGACTGCACAGAGCGATAGTCGGGCTTTATCTAAGCCGCGAAAGCTGTTTGAGTGTTTCCGGTTATATTTAACCTGATGTTTTTACTGGCATCACCCAGGCATGCTCATCAAGCGCTCACTACTCTGTCGAATCCAGAACAACCCCATATAGATATTATAGCATGAGTTTAAAGACTTGCAAAGCGGTGCGATGCACCGCTTTTTTAATACCGTTCTTTGACGATTTTTTTCATGTGACGTTCTTCGTCTTTGGCTTTTAAGGTGTGGCGTTTATCGTACAGTTTTTTTCCCCTAGCTTCCGCAAACTCAATCTTACACAAGCCTTCTTTTAAATAGACTTGCGTGGGAATCAATTGAATACGGTCTTGTTGGACTTTGTTGAAGAGTTTTATGATTTCACGTTTATGCAGTAAGATTTTACGTTCTCTTGTTTCATCATGATTGAAGCGATTGCCTTCTTTGTATTTGCCGATGTGCATGTTTAAAATGAACGCTTCATTACGGCGTATACGGATGTAAGCATCTTGAATGCTGACGCGGCCTGCTCGGATGCTTTTGATTTCTGTGCCTTGTAAGACAATGCCGGCTTCATAACGATCTTCTAAGAAGTAATTGAATGAGGCTTTTTTATTGCGCGCGATGACTTTCATGATCGCCTCCTGCTAAGGTGAAATCGAGTTGTCCTTCTTTGATGTTAACACCCATGAGCTTAACGCGCAAGCCCTCACCTAAACGATACCTTGTTTGATGATCAGGACTACGTAACATCATCAAGGCATCGTCAAACTGATAGCGCTCGTCGCCTAGATTAGAGATATGCAGTAACCCTTCCGCACTGTTAGGCAGGGTAACATAAAGACCAAATGGCGTCACAGAGGTGATGATGCCTTCAAAGGTCTCCCCTACGTATTGTTCCATCACTTCGGCTTTTTTCATCGCCACGACATCACGTTCACATTCAATCGCTTGGCGTTCTTTTTCACTGCTTTGTTCGGCGATGCGGGGTAAGCGATTGCGGTAGTTTTCAAGCGTTCTTTGATCCGTGCGTTTTTCAAACACATAGGTTCGAATCAAGCGGTGTACGATCAAATCAGGGTACCGTCTGATGGGTGAAGTGAAATGCGTATAATAATCAAAGGCTAAGCCAAAGTGACTGGTTTTATCGGTCGTATAGATGGCTTTTTGCATGCTTCTTAACATCAACATCGTCAGGCCACTTTTCGCCGCATCATCGCGCCACTGCGTGATCAGTTTTTGCAGGGCTTGATGGGTAATCGTTTTATCCCCTTTAACAGTGTAACCTAAGGTTCTAGCGACCGTTAAAAAGCGTTCGAGTTTTTCTTCTTTGGGTGCGTCATGGACACGGTACACAAACGGATAATTTTGTTTGAATATGGCTCTTGCGACCACTTGATTGGCAAGCAACATACATTCTTCAATCATCCGCTCGCTCTTCCCGCGGACGCGTGCTTGGATGTCAATGGCTTGGCCTTCATCGTTTAAAATGACTTCGGCTTCTTCGGTGTCAAAATCAATTGACCCTAACCGCATGCGTCGCTGATTGAGCGTTTGCGTAAGCGCATAAAGGGTCTTTAATGAAGGCATCATCTGTCCTTCAGAGCCCTCAGGCTGAGCGCCATCTAAGAGGGCATTGACTCGGGTGTAGGTGAAACGCTGTTTGGACTGAATCACACTGGGATAGAGTTTATGTTTTAAGACTTTCCCTTCACCGTTAAGCGTCATTTCACAAGTGATCGCTAGGCGGTCCACCCCAGGGTTAAGCGAACACAAATCGTTCGATAAATGTTCAGGTAACATAGGAATGACACTGCCCGGTAAATAGACACTCGTCCCCCGGTGATAGGCTTCACGATCCAGCTGAGAATTTTCACTCACATAATGTGAGACATCCGCAATGTGGACGGCTAAACGCACACGGTGATCGTCGAGTGATGCAATGTCAATCGCATCGTCAAAATCTTTGGCATCGTCGCCGTCAATGGTCATAATGAGACGATCACGCACATCGATGCGATCTTTTAGATCAGCCTCACTCACTGGTTTTTTTGCTTTGGCTTCTTCGATGACATACGGGGGGAAGACGGGATCAATGTTATGACTCAAGACTTTCGCTAAGACATCATTGCCTTTATCGTCTTTGCGCCCTAACACTTTTTCAATCCGTGCTTCAATCCGTTGACGATACCCAAAGTTGGTGATCGCCGCATAGACTAAATCGCCCTCAGCGATGGTTTTTGGAACTTCTTTTAAAAAGACGGGTTTGGAGATTTTATCGTCTTCAGGTTCTAACATAGCCCCTTGTTTATGTGCTTTGTATAGTCCAATCAGATGGGTTTTATGGCGTTTTAAAATCCGCACGACGTACCCTTCTTGTCGATTCGAACGACCGGGTTTGTGCGCGTAAACCAAACACGTATCTAAATGCATCGCATCCATCGTTTTGCCTTCAGGAATGTAGATGTCGTCACGCTCAGGATCTTCAGGCATTAAAAAGCCAAAGCCTCGTCCTTTTAAATCGAGTCTTCCACGAACATAAAACGAACGTTCCAAAAGACTATAGGTGTCGTCAGGGTTTTGCACCAACACCGTTTCTTCAGTTAAATCATTGATGGCTTTTATCGCACGTTTAAAAGCATCACTGTCTTGAAGATTTAAATCATGCGTGATTTGTTTGATCGTGTGAGAACGTTTTTTATGTCGATTAAAATAATCGAGTATGACTTGACGCATGGTATCCCTCCTTTAGGGGAAAAAAAAGACACTCCAAAGAGTGTCTTAGCTTATCATCGCCCAGATGGACAGCGCGATAAAAAGCGCTGAAGTTGCGAGTGTGGTACGGCTGATAAACAGTTCGAACCCACGTTCTTTTTGATTGGCAAAAAGTTCTGACTTTTCACCACTAAAAGCGTTCGCAGCATTGTCTTTGGAATTTTGAATGACGACTAATGTAATAAGCACAACAGACACGAGAATGAGTAAAACATCTTGGATGCGCATAAGAGCCCTCCTTTACAACGTGAGATAAATGAGATAGGTGACCACCACAACGACGCTAGGGATGGCGTAAAGCCATGGCGTGGTGGTTTTCTTTCGCGTTAAAGCGACGTGTATTATTATAGTGTTTAGCGCCCCAAAAAGCAAGAGGTACGTGATATTTTTAAAGAGTTCAGGGTCACGCATGACACGGGTAAAGAGATTTTCTCGGAAACTGAGAAAATCAACCAGCCCTAAGATCATAAAATTAAAGATTGATGAGCCGATGATGTTGCCAAATGCGATGTCATAACTGCGCAGTTTCACGAGCGCAATGATGGCGGTCAGCTCAGGCAAACTCGTCGCGGCGCCTAAGAATAGCGCCCCTGCGAAAGAAGCATTTAGATTAAGCTCAAGCGCGATTTGATTGGTGAAATAGGTAATCCCATAACTTGCGCCAACCACCACGATCGCGGTCAAGCCAAAACGTATCAAGATCGTTTTTACCGGCATGTCGCCTGAAAGTTCTTTTTCAAGATCTGGGGTATCCAGCACATCTTTTAAATTAAGGATGTAAAGCAGTGTAATCGCCAGCGTCGCAAAACTGAAAGGGAGTGCCAATAACGATTGGTCTTGCCATAAAAAGTAAAGTAAGGGGAACGCAAAGGACAAATACATCAAAAACACAACCACATTGAGCTTCATCCCCGTTTTTGTGTGATTAAAGAAATAGTGTTTGATAAACACTAAATCGACCGCCGCTAGAATAAACATGTTAAAGAAGTTACTGCCCAGGACGTTTCCAAACGCTAACGCGGGTTCATCTAAAATAAAGGTGGCACTCAGTGACGTGATAAGCTCAGGTAAACTCGTCACAAACGCTAATAACAGACCGCCAATGAGGGCGCCTGATAGCTGCGTTTTTTTATCTAAGCGGTCAATGTAACCAGCGGCTTTAATGGTCGCAAGTACGGTGATGAGAGCCAACACTATATAAGAAAAATAGATCATTTTAAAACCGCCCTTCACGCTCTTCATTATACTTAAAAAAAGTGTGAAACTCAATCGTTGAAATACTTTATTTTAGTGATTAAAAGAAAACCGGCCAAACGGCCGGTTTAAGTCATTATTTTAGGTTATAGAAAGCTTTTAAGCCGAGGTACTGCGCGGTTTCACCAAGTTCATCTTCAATGCGTAAAAGTTGGTTGTATTTTGCAATACGGTCGGTTCTTGAAAGCGAACCAGTTTTGATTTGACCCGCGTTGGTCGCCACGGCGATGTCCGCAATGATGGAATCTTCCGTTTCACCACTACGGTGAGACACGACCGCGGTGTAGCCCGCACGTTTCGCCATTTCAATCGCGTCAAACGTTTCTGTGAGCGTCCCAATTTGGTTGACTTTGATTAAAATCGAGTTCGCAATGCCTTTTTCAATCGCTGAGGCAAGCTTCTCTGTGTTCGTCACGAGTAAATCGTCGCCCACGAGTTGGATTTTAGAGCCCAGTTTTTCGGTTAAAACTTTCCAGCCATCCCAGTCATTTTCATCGAGGCCATCTTCAATGGAGATGATCGGATATTTATCCACAAGCTCCGCATAGAAATCAGAGAGTTCAGCCGCGGTCATGGTTTTACCTTCGCCCGCAAGCTCATAGACTTTTTTCTCTTTGTTATAGAATTCGCTTGCAGCGACATCCATCGCTAAGGTGACATCTTCACCCGGTTTGTAGCCTGCGTTTTTAATCGCTTCCATGATGACTTCAAGCGCTTCTTCGTTTGATTTCAAGTTTGGCGCAAAGCCACCTTCATCGCCCACAGCGGTGGAATAACCACGGCCTTTTAAGACGTCTTTTAAAGCATGGAAAATTTCGGCGCCTGCACGTAAAGCTTCAGAGAAGGTTGCGGCACCCACAGGTTGAATCATGAACTCTTGGAAATCCACGCTGTTATCGGCGTGTGAACCACCGTTGATGATGTTCATCATCGGGGTAGGCAGTTGTTTCGCGTTAAAGCCACCTAAGTATAAATATAGGGGTAAGCCCACATACTCAGCCGCCGCACGTGCGACCGCCATCGAAACACCTAAGATCGCATTCGCACCGAGTTTACCTTTGTTGGGTGTGCCGTCTAAGTCGATCATGATTTGATCGATCAAGACTTGTTGCGTGACGTCCATGCCGACGATTTCTGGGGCAATAATCTCATTGACGTTGTCAACCGCTTTTAAAACCCCTTTACCTAAGTAACGGCCTTTGTCGCCATCACGAAGTTCCACCGCTTCATGTTCGCCTGTGGAAGCGCCTGATGGGACTAATGCGCGACCCATCGCGCCTGATTCTGTGTAGACCTCAACTTCAATCGTTGGGTTGCCTCGTGAATCGAGGACTTCTCTTGCGTATACATCACTAATAAATGGCATAACTGTTCTCCTTTTTGGTTCGTTTTATTTTTTTTGCTTTGTTATTTTTCAAGTAAGGACTTCCCGGTCATTTCCGGGGGTTGTTTGACCCCTAAAAACTCAAGCATCGTGGGCGCAATGTCGCCTAAGATGCCGCCTTCGCGGATCTTGATGCTAGGGTCGGTGATGATGATGGGGACAGGATTGGTCGTGTGTGCGGTATGAATGCCGCCCTTGGCGTCGATCATTTGTTCGGCGTTGCCGTGATCGGCGGTCACAATCGTGACGCCCCCTAAGTCTAACACTTTTTGCGTCACTTTACCAACACACGCATCCACCGTCTCAACCGCTTTGATGGTCGCGGGAATGTCGCCTGTGTGACCAACCATGTCAGGATTCGCAAAGTTTAAGATGACCGTATCAAAATGCTTACGGTCCAAGGCTTCAAGCACTTTTTCAGTCACGTCATACGCACTCATCTCCGGCTGCATATCATAGGTCGCGACTTTCGGTGAGTTGACTAAAATCCGTTCGCTGCCTTCAATCTCTTTGTCGGTGCCTCCGTCAAAGAAAAAGGTGACGTGCGCGTATTTTTCGGTTTCGGCGATGCGCAGCTGTTTTAAGCCAGCGTTTGAAATGACATCGCCATACATGTTTTCAAGCGATTGTAAGCCAAACGCAATGGAACCTTTTACATCAAAACTATAATGCATCGTTGACACATAATGTAAGTTGTTAAACGGCACAGGTTCTTTAATGTCCGTGACCCCTGGATTGGTGAGTGCAAGCGACATTTGAATGGCGCGGTCGGGTCTAAAATTCATAAAAATGACAGCGTCGTCGTCTTCGACAAGCCCCGAGTCATCAATCAAGAAAGGATGCACGAACTCATCGTTGATCTCCGCCTCATAAGACGCTTTGACCCCTTCGGTAGCGCTTAAAGCTTTAGGTCCTTTGCCACGCGTCAGTAAATCATAACTCTCTTGTGTGCGGACCCAGTTTTTATCCCGATCCATCGCGTAATAACGCCCATGAACCGAAGCAATACTGCCTATGGCTTCATTGGTCATAAAGGCTTCAAGATCGTCAAAATAGGTGAGTGCTGAGCGGGGTGGAACGTCTCTACCATCTAAAAACGCATGGATGTAGACTGATTCAAGGCCTTCTTGTTTCGCGAGTTCTAACATCGCTTTAAAGTGGGTGATGTGAGAGTGCACGCCACCATCGCTTAAAAGGCCCATAAGATGGAGTTTACTGCCATGTTGTTTGGCGTGCCTAATCGCCTTTAAATACGCTTCGTTTTTGAAAAATTCACCATCTTTGATGGCTTTGTGAATACGGGTGAGCGATTGATAGACAATGCGGCCGCCCCCAAGATTTAAATGACCCACTTCAGAGTTTCCCATCTGACCTTCAGGTAAACCGACGTTTAAGCCGTCCGCTCTTAAGGTTTGGTAAGGGAAGGTCTCTTTCAGACGATCGAGGTTGGGTGTCTTAGCGAGTGTGACCGCGTTTCCTTCAGTCGCATCGGCCAAGGCTAAGCCATCCATAATGATTAATACAACAGGTTTTTTCATAATTTCCTCCTCAACGCTTATTATACCAAGTTTAGCGGTCTTTTTAAAGGTAAAGGGGGTGTCGGTAAGCGTTTACTTGTTTTCGCTAGGTAGTTTCTTTTTTCTTAAAAGGCCGTATAATAAAAGAGATAGGAGGGTGGCTATGACGACACCGAAACTGACGAAACTTTATGAGAAACTAAGCACACATAAAGCACCGTACCCACAAAACTACACGATCCCTGAACAATGGGTTCGTTTTGACTACAAAGGCAAAGAAGCCCGCCAAACCCCCAGTGGTGAATGGTTGGTCGACCCTTACGCCTTTTACCCTGCACTGATTAAGCAGGTCTTTTTAAAAAAAGCTAAAAAAGCGGTCGATTATACGCGGTCCCTCGCCATCAATCATCCCCCTAAACGTAAAAAAGGCGAGTTACCTGGCGATTGGTTAAAAGAAGCCACCATTTATTCATCGCTTCTAAGAACGTCAGGCGCCTGGGATCATGACCGTGACGGGCGCTTACGTGATCATAACATCCATGATTTAAAAGAAACGGGCACGTTCTTAAAAATGATCGCCCTGTTGCCTCATTTGGCCTACATGGGCTTAGACACCCTTTATTTATTGCCCATCACCAAGTTTTCATTGAAAGATAAAAAGGGTGATTTAGGCTCCCCTTATGGGGTCGCAAACTTTTTTGCGCTGGATGAAAATCTAGCCGATCCTTTATGTCAAGGCAAACTCACCCTCAACGAACAATTCCAAGCCCTCGTCGAAGCGGCCCATATTTTAGGCATCCGCGTGATGATTGACATCATCCCCCGCACCAATGCGGTCGACAATGATCTGATCAAAGAACATCCCGATTGGTTCTATTGGATCAAAGCCGATCAATATAAAGACTATAAAATCCCAGCGGTTGAAGGGGTCCCACCGGTCACCCAACCACGGGTGGAAGACTTTACTTTAATGTATCAAGCGCCTGAAGTCTTAAAGCACCTCTCCTTATTTTCTTACGACCCTAAAACCTTAGACCCTGACGCGTGGGAAACAATTAAAGACCGTGAAAACTTAGCACAAGCGATTGAAGAAACCTTTAACTTGAAAATAGCCCCTGCCTTCAGCGATCACATCAACGACCCACAACCCCCTTGGACCGACATCACGTTTTTTAGAATGTATTTAGACCACCCGATCGAAGCGAAGCCTTTCTTACCCCATCAAGACCTTCCCCCTTACATTTTATTTGATACCATCAAATCCAATCTTTACCCTGGGGAAAAGCCTAACATGCCTTTGTGGGAAACCTTAAGTGACATCATCCCTTACTACCAAAACACCTTTGGCATTGATGGCGCCCGCATTGACATGGGGCATGCCCTGCCGCATCCGTTGGTCAAAATGATTTTAGATAAAGCTAGAACCATCGACCCTGATTTTGCGTTTATCGCCGAAGAGCTCAACCCCAAATACGCAAAAGCCGCCCGTGAGGCGGGCTATAACATCATCATTTCCAATGGCTTTATTATGCAGCCACGCATCTGGGAAGGCAAAGCAAGACGTTTTTTTGAACAATCAAGAACGCTTGAAGCGCCGGTCTTTGCGGGCGCGGAAACGCACGATACCCCGCGCGTCGTCTCTCGCGATGGCGGCGAAACACTGGCTAAAACACTCACCATCCTCAATCATTTCATGCCCAACGGCGTACCGTTTATCAATGCTGGTTTAGAGTTTTATGAACCACAGCCCATGAACATTGGCCTGGATGCGACGGAAGAAGATTTAGAACGTCTACCTAAAGACGATCCCTTCTACGGCAAACTCGCGCTCTTTGACCGCTATCAACTTCATTACATGCATCCAAGACGTCATGAGATTCCAAACATCTTAAACTTCTTAACCCCCCTTAGAAAAGACGTCATCAACGCCATCACCAACGCAAAAGCGTTCGTGCCCATTTATGACGATCATGCGTTGTTTGTCGGCTTTGGTTACCTCTTAAATAAACGCAAGAAAAAAGACAACGTGCTCATGGTCTTAGGGAACTTAAACCCTTACCATGACGTGAACTTAAGACCGTCAATTCATGATTTAAGACGGCTTAGTCAAAACGATGAAAGCCTTGGCCAACTGCTCTTTTCAACGCATGAGCCACCTCGTGTGTTCAGTCAGTTTAGTGAGCATCACTGGCTTGATTTACACTTAGGCGCTGGGGAAGTAAAACTAGTTAAGTTCTAAAAAAAAATCGTAGCGAAATCGCTACGATTTTTTAATGGTCTTCAGGGTATAAGATGGGCGTGATACGAGGCAACACCGTCAGCAACACCAAAATCGTGATGGGCCACTTGACGACGGTCACAAAGAAACGCCAAGGCAGAAGCGCAAACATGCCCGTATTAAACCAAAGATATTGTTGTGCCGTGCTCAAGGTAAAAGCCACAAGGGTTGATGTAATGACCACTAAGCTGATTCTTACAGGATGAATGGGGTGACGTTTCACGTATAAAAACCAACCCGCCATAAAGCCCACAAACACATCCGCTAAGTTTAGCAAAAAGCTGAAACTAAAACCGCTTTGTAGCCAATAGATAATGTCGGCCGAAAAGGCCACCACCGCGCCAAAGAACGGGCCTAACAACATCCCTGCAATAAAAATGGGAACGTCGTGAAACGACATTCTAAACTGAGGGGTGGTCAACGACAGATACAGTTTACTCACAAACACAAGGCCGACAAACATCCCTGCCAACGTGATCGCACGTAACCGTGCTGAAACCATACAAAAAACCTCCTTTAATGTTAAAAGAGGTCCACAAAATGCCAAAAAAATCATTCAGCGGACGCATGTCGCCACCGCCACCCATAAGGTGTTCGTTTAGGCCCAACTTCCCATGGCCTAACACTTAACGCGACGACACTACTCTGATAGATGTATTGTATCACAGTTAAAACAAAGTCTCATCCTTTAAACAAAATTCAATCGGTGCGCGCCCTTTTGACACTAAAAAGGCGTTGGCTTTAGAAAAATGTTGGGCTGTTTTAAACCCGCGGTGTGCACTTAAAGGCGAAGGATGAGACGTCTTTAAGATTAAATGGTTAGACGCCTCAAAGTAAGACGCATACGATTGTGCATGGTTACCCCATAAACAAAAGACGAGGGGTTTAGGATAATCGGCCAACTGGCGCATCACATCGTGAATAAATGGCGCCCAACCCGCGTGTCGTGCGTGCAGGGGTTCACCGTGATCCACCGTTAAACGAGTGTTTAATAACAACACCCCTTGCGTCGCCCAGCTACTTAAATCCCCGTGAGAAGGCATCGCACACCCCAGATCATCGCTTAAGGCTTTAAAGATGTTTTTTAAAGAGGGTGGGAGGGGTTGACTTTTGGGCACACTAAACGCTAAGCCATGGGCTTGATGTGGTTGATGATAAGGGTCTTGACCTAAAATGATGATTTTTAGATCGTCTAAAGGGGCGAGCTCAAACGCTCTAAACCAAGCGTGCTTTGGGGGATAGAGGGTGTGCGCTTCAGCTTCTTTAGTGATCGTTTTAAGCCAAGTCTGTCCTTCTTTTGTGTTGAGATAACGACGGTAATTAAGCATACGTTCACCTCACAAAAAGGCGCTGGTAACAGCGCCTTAAAGGTGTAAAATTATTTGTTTTCGATGGCTGCTTGAGCCGCTGCAATGATCGCAATAGGAATACGGAATGGCGAACATGAGACGTAGTTAAGCCCTGCTTTGTGGAAGAACTTAACACTTTCAGGATCGCCGCCGTGCTCACCACAAACACCGACGATGAGGTTTTTATTGCTCGCTCTACCTGCATCGGTGGCCATCGTGACTAACGCACCTACGCCCACTTGGTCGATGGAGGCGAAGACGTCGTGTTTGAAGATTTCTTTGGCTTCATATTCTGATAAGAATTTACCCGCGTCATCGCGGCTGAAACCGAAGGTCATTTGCGTTAAATCGTTGGTGCCGTAGCTGAAGAAATCCGCTTCAGCCGCAATTTGATCGGCCACTAACGCGGCACGTGGCGTTTCAATCATGGTACCCACAAGATACTCAAGTGAGGTGTTGGCTTCTTTAATCAGCGCATCCGCCGTCTCTTTGACGACGGCTTTTAAGATCGTAAACTCTTCAAGCGTTGAGACCAAAGGAATCATGATTTCAGGTTTTACGACAATGCCTTGAGCGGCCATTTCTAAGGCAGCTAAGATGATGGCTTTCGTTTGCATGACGGTAATTTCTGGGTAAGTCACCGCTAAACGGCACCCACGGTGTCCAAGCATCGGGTTGAACTCATGGAGTTCATCCATCGCCGCCAGTAACACATCTTCACTGACACCGATTTTTTTAGCCACTTCTGCGGCTTCTTCTTTTTGTGGTAAGAATTCATGAAGGGGTGGGTCTAGTAAACGAATGGTGACGGCTTTGCCGTCCATCACTTTAAAGATTTCTTTGAAGTCTTTAAGTTGGTGAGGCAATAAACGTTCTAACGCCGCTTCACGGTCTTCTTTGGTTTTCGCAATGATCATACGACGGACGTCCGTCACACGCTCATCGTCAAAGAACATATGTTCCGTACGGGTTAAGCCGATGCCTTCAGCACCAAACTTAATCGCGGTTAAAGAATCGCGTTCGTTGTCTGCGTTGGCTTTCACGCCTAAGGTTTTGAATTCTTTTGACCAGGTTAAAATTTGTTCGAACTCGGCTGAGAATTCAGGCATTTTAGTGCCGATGCTGCCTTCATACACATGACCCGTAGAGCCATCAATACTGAAAGCATCGCCTTCGTTGTAGACTTTACCGTTAATGGTCATGGTACGTGCTTTTTCATTGATTTGAATCGCGCCAGCGCCCGCCACGCAGCATTTACCCATGCCACGAGCCACCACCGCGGCGTGTGAGGTCATGCCGCCAAGTTGCGTCACGAAACCTTCCGCTACGATCATCCCTTCGATGTCATCCGGTGAGGTTTCTTTACGGAACAATAAGACTTTGCCGTAGTGTTCTTTGAGTTCTTGCGCACGTTCAGAGGTAAAGACGATGTGTCCGGTCGCTGCGCCAGGAGAGGCGGCTAAGCCTTTGGTCACACTTTTCGCGGCCGCAATCGCTTTTTCCTCAAAGACTGGGTGTAACAATTGATCAATCGCTGAAGCTTCGACTTTTAAGACGGCTTCTTCTTTGCTGATGAGGCCTTCGTTGACTAAATCAACCGCGATTTTAACGGCCGCTTCCGCGGTCCGTTTCCCAGTACGCGTTTGTAAAATGTGTAAGACGCCTTCTTCAATGGTGAATTCAACGTCTTGCATTTCACGGTAATGGGCTTCTAAATTATCTAAAATCGTCACGAGTTCTTTGTAGATCTCTGGACGTTGTTGATCAAGTTCGTCTAAATCAAGGGGGGTTCTAACACCCGCCACAATGTCTTCACCTTGGGCGTTAAATAAGAACTCACCAAAGATTTTCTTTTCACCGGTTTTAGGGTTACGGGTGAAAAGGACGCCAGTCCCTGAGTTAGGGCCTGTGTTCCCAAAGACCATCGCTTGAACGTTGACGGCGGTGCCTAAGTTGTGGTCAATTTTGTTGTGGATACGATACGTACGAGCACGTGGGGTGTCCCAACTACGGAAAACCGCATCGATGGCTTCATAGAGTTGTTCCATCGGTGATTCTGGGAAGGGTGAACCCACTTCTTTTTCGTAAATCGCTAAGAAGGCTTCCGCAATGGTTTGCCATTCTACAGCACTGATTTCAACGTCGGTTTTGTAGCCTTTTTCTTCTTTAAGACCTTCTAAAACTTCGTCGAACAGATCGTACTCAACGCCTTTAACGACTTCACCGAACATTTGAATCAAACGACGGTATAAGTCCCAGACAAAGCGTGGGTTGCCGGTTTTTTCAATCATGCCTTCAACCACAGTTTTGTTCATCCCAAGGTTTAAGATGGTGTCCATCATCCCTGGCATGGAGAATTTCGCGCCTGAACGGACAGACACTAAAAGAGGATTGGTCGCAGAACCGAACTCTTTGCCGGTTTCTTCTTCTAAGCGTTTAACATACGCCGCAATGTCATCGAGTAATGCTTGTGAGTTTTTTCCACCATTTTTGTAGTATTCAGTACACATTTCCGTTGTGACTGTAAAACCACCTGGGACGGGGACCCCCATTTTTTTCATTTGCGAGAGATTGGCACCTTTACCACCCAAGAGGGCTTTTTGGTCTTCGTTCCCTTCGCCAAACATGTAAATTCGCTTCATTTTATCACCTTTCATATTGATAATGACTTCATTTCACACGAGCAATATTATACCACTCTAAAACAAATTTTTCAATATAAAACACCTTTGTAAGCGTGTTCTAAACAGACAAACACCCTTCAAACCCACAGGATTTGAAGGGAGTGTCTTATTTGCTGATTTTTACGTGGTTGCCTTTCGCATCCGGATGGTCTTTTAAGTAGGCAAGAATGGCATTGTAATGGGTGTCTTTCCCGGGTTTACAAAGCGAGAGTTTCTCCGCTTCTTCTTCCACAATCGCTTCCGCAAACGCGTTGCATCCTGGATACCCACATAACCCACAGTTAATGCCTGGAAGTAAACCTTCCACCGCTTCGATTCGAGGATCCGCTTCGACTTTTAAAAGTTCTGCGGCGACCGCTAAGCCAAAGCCTAAAACAGCCCCCATGACCGCTAAAGTAATAAACGCACTCATGATGTTTGTTCCTCCTTTAATCGGTCTTTCACACCACACACACTGATCGGACAGGCGATGCATTTTTTGAAATCATACTCTCCGTCGATGTCGCTGGGTTGGATGTACCGACGATTCAATGCAAAACTCCCCATGTATAACACCACAAGTAAGACGACGACTAAAATCGCATAAGGCATTATACGATGCCTCCTAAACCAAGGAACGCTAACGCCATGATGCTCGCAACGACGAGTGAGACAGGCACACCTTTCCAATTTTCAGGAAGAGGATAACCATCTAAGCGTTCACGAATGGCACTGAAGGCGACGATCACTAAGGCAAACCCTAACGCCGCGCCAACGGCACTGGTAACCGCGACGCCAAGCCCATTTAAAACACCAAATTCGGTCGCGTAATTGGCGGAAATGTTGAGTTCTACAATCCCTAAAATCGCACAGTTCGTGGTGATTAATGGGAGGTAAATACCTAATGACTTATACAGTTTCTTACTGAAGCGTTTAATGAACATTTCAACCAGTTGCACGAGTGAGGCAATGATCAAAATAAACGCGATGGTGGAAATAAATTGGATGCCTAGTTCAGCTAAGACATAGTAATACAGTAAGTACGTCACGAACGACGCAATGACCATGACGAACATGACGGCTAAACTCATGCCTAAGGCCGATTCTGTACGGCGTGAAACGCCTAAGAACG
>LFIK01001308.1_pt1 | contig 19655 bp, 15 predicted proteins | sample 643401 | NCBI WGS metagenome assembly LFIK01 (sample SAMN03777447, study PRJNA286221) | soda lake metagenome | biome: soda lake; feature: Kulunda steppe; material: water; isolation source: sample T5-Br brine of Lake Tanatar-5 | place: Russia: Kulunda steppe | collected 2010-07
CCCGGACCTCCCCTTCCGGAGCTTCCGCATCTTCGATGGGTCCGAGTCCTTCGTGGAATGGATCCGCTCCTCCCGTTCCCCCCTGCCGTCCGCCACGTGACCTCATCCTCGTCGCGCCCCGAAGGCCCGTCCCGGGCCCGCCGGCTCCCCCGGGGATGGTCCCGCCTCGATGCCGGGGGGCTCCTCTTCCTCCTGGGGTTCACCGTCACGGCCCTGGTGGGCTACGGAGTCTTCGGGCTCCACCCGGAACGGATCCCCGAGTCGCTCCTGGGCTTCTGGAGGGTCTCCTACGCCTTCTTTGCCCAGCTCCACATCCTCATTGGCGCAGGGGTCCTCGTCGCGCTCCTCGTGGCCCGGGTCCGGGCTCGATGGATCGGGGCCTTCGTCGCCGTCTACCTCTTCTCCTTCCTCGCCGAATACTGGGGGACGGGCTACGGCCTCCCCTTCGGCCACTACGAGTACTCGTCCCTCCTGGGCCACAAACTGGGTGGACGGGTTCCCTGGGTCATCCCGCTCTCCTGGTTCCTCATGGCCCTCCCGGCCTGGATCATGGCCCGGACCACCTTCCCCCGGGCGGGCCAGTGGCTGGCACGGATCGGCTTTGCCGACGTCCTCCTCACCCTCTGGGACCTGGCGCTGGACCCGGCCATGGCCTACCAGTCGCCGTACTACTGGGTATGGGGCGACACGGGGCCCTACTACAAGATGCCCTGGATCAACCTGGCCGGATGGCTGGGCACCGGGGTGGTCCTCATGGGGGCCATGGAGCTCCTGGGGATCCGGACCTGGGGCCGCGAGCTCCCGGTGAACTGGATGGTGGCCTACTACGGGATCACCCTCCTCATGCCCCTGGGGATGATCATCCTGGAGGGCCTCTGGATTGCCGTGCTGGCCACCGTCCTGGGGTATGTGGCGGCCTGGGGTGTCCACCTTGCCTTCCGGCCCCGCCAGGAGGGCCATGCGGCAGCCCCGGCGATCTCGGAGCCTCCCGCCCGGGAGGGGGCTTCATGACCGACTCCATGGCGGCAGCCCGGGCGCAGCTCCAGGAGGGGCTCTCGGAGGCTGCAGATGCCCTGGCCCGGGAGCTGGGGATCCCGGTGCCCGCGATCGACGGGAAGCTCTATCGTCCCCTGGTCGCCCGAGCCACGGCCGTGGCCGAACTGGGGGGGGATGCCCTCCCGGAGGCCTTCTGGCACGGAGCGCTGGCCCTCCAGATGGTCCACGAGGCCTCGCTCCTCCACGACGACATCCTGGACGGGTCCGCGGAGCGCAGGGGAGGGCCGTCCCTGGCGGCCTCCCGAGGTGTCGCCCGGGCGGTGGTGGAGGGAGACCACCTCCTGACCTCCGCCTACCGGGTGGCGGCCTCCACCGGCTCCATGACCTTCATCCGGGCCTTCACCCGGGCCGTCGAGCGCACCGTGGCCGGGGAGAAGCAGCAGTGCATGCTGCGGGGCCGGTGGCTCGGCGAGGCCGAGTACCGGGCCATCGTCTCCGACAAGTCCGGCGAACTCTTCGGGTGTGCGGCGATCCTGGGGGAGGCCCTCCGGCCAGGTGGGGCCCGCCCCGACGAGCTCGAGCTCCGCCGGGAGCTGGGGATCCGGACGGGGTGCCTCTACCAGATGGTGGACGACTTCCTGGACCTCTGTCCCGACGCGGGGCTCGGGAAACCGCCCTTCCAGGACCTGGAGCAGGGGAAATGGACCTGGCCCCTGGCGGAGGGGGGGTTCGCCGCCTTCCCCCAGGGCGACCCTGCGACGGTGGCCGAGGGTCTCCTCCACCCCGACGCATCGGGACGCTCCCCCCTTCGTCGGGCCCATCGGCGGCTGGAGGCAGAGCGGGATGCCCTGGTGGCCGACTGGTCCCGCATCGAGGGGGCCGGCGGGGCCGTGGCCGCCCTGGTGGAGAGCTGGGTCCGGAGGACCGGTGCGGTGCTGGAGGCCCAGGAGGCCCGGGCAGGGATCGGGCCCCGGAGTCGCTCCTCCTCCCCCTCCGCGCCCGCCATCGCCCCCGGGGTGACCCCGGGGGGCAACGGGGCCGGGGGGGATCCTGCCGAGATGGCGGTCCGGCAGAGCGCCCTTGCGCTGGGAGGGGCCGGCGAGTGGCTGCCCTACTTTGCCCGGCACTCCCGGTCCTTCCGGTTCTCCTCCCGGCTCTTTCCCCCGGAGGAGGGCCGGGTCGTGGCCGGGGTCTACGCCTTCTGCCGCTTCACCGACGACCTGGTGGACGAGGCGGAGCCCGGAACCGGACTCGCCGACCTCCGTGCCAGGCTCGATGCCTGGTCCCGCCTCGTCCAGGCGGCCTGGGAGGGGGAGGACACGGGGATCCCCCTCCTATCGGAGGTCATGGGGGGAACGGCCCGGGCCGGGGTGGGCTCGCTCTGGGCCGAAGAGCTGATCCGGGGGGTTGCCATGGACCTGGAGCCCGTCCGCTATGCCACCCTGGAGGACCTCCGCCGGTATTCGTACCGGGTTGCATCGGTGGTGGGCCTCTGGCTCACCGAGCGCTTCGGGACCCGGACGCCGAGGGTGCTCCGGAGGGCCGAGGCCATGGGCCACGCCATGCAGCTCACGAACATCCTCCGGGATGTGGGGGAGGACTGGAGGCGGGGGCGACTCTACCTCCCCGCCGAGGTGCTGGACCGCTTCGGGGTCACGGAGGGGGAGCTGGGCGCCAGTGTGGAGGAGGGGGCCCCCCTTCCCGAGGGGTGGCCCGACCTCATGGAGGAGCTCATGGCCCGGGCCGATCGGGACTACGCCATGGCCTTCGAGGCGATCCCGGCCCTCCCGGTCTTCTTCCAGCGGCCGGTGGCCGTGGCCGGGCGGGTCTACCAGGGGATCCACCGCGAGATCCGGCGGAACGACTACGACAACCTCCGGGCCCGGGCCTTCACCTCGCTTCCCCGGAAGGTGGTCCTGGGGAGCGGCGCCCTCTGGGCCCTCAGGCGGGAGCGTCGCCAGTTCGGGGGGCCCGGAACCCTGGCCCGGGTCTGAAGTCCCTGTCCCTGGTCCCGTCCGAGTCCAGGAGGGCTCGAGCCCGGCCCACGACCTCGGGGGCGGCGCCGGCCGCTTCCAGGAGGGAGATGGCCGTCCGGGTCCGGGCCGGCCCCGGGCGCCGCAGGTGGTCGAAGTGGAGACCCTCGTCCGTGACGGACTCCCGGAAGTGCCAGTCCGTCCACTCCCCCCTGAGAAGTGTGCCGATCTCGGGATCGTGGGTGGCGGCGAGGACGACATGCCCCTCTCCGGAGCCCTCCAGCAATGCATCCAGGACGGCGACCCCTGCGGCGATCCGCTCGGGGGTGTTCGTCCCTCGGAGCGGCTCGTCGAGGACGAAGAGCCGGGGGTCGCCCTTCAGGGCCTCCTCCAGGTATCCCGCCAGCGTGTCCACCTCGACCTGGTAGTAGCTTCGTCCGGAGGCCGGGTCGTCCCGGCGATTCATGAGGGTTCGGATGGGCGGGCAGGGTGCGGCCCACTGCCGGGCCGGGCAGGTGTCCAGGGTCCGGGCCAGGAGCGCTGCCACCGCCACGGACCGCAGGTAGGTGCTCTTGCCGGCCATGTTCGCCCCGGTCACGAGGAGGCCCGAGCCAACCCGGACTTCGGCGTCGTTCGGGACCGGGTCCCGGAGCAGGGGGTGTCAGATGCCTCGAACCAGGCCCCTCGAGGTGGAGCGCTCGGGCCGCACCCAGACACGGGGCTCCGCCCTGAGGGACGCCACACTCCGGGCGAAGTCGACCTCGCCGACCCAGTGCGCCAGGTCCGAGATGTCGCCGGCACGCCGCCGGATCCCTCGGGTTCCCAGCAGGAGGGCGTTCGGGTCCAGGAGGAAGAGGAGGTTCAGGTAGGCCCTCAGGCTCGCCCAGACGTCGTCGGAGTCATGGGGGCTTCGTCGGACCCACCGGGCCACCTGGCCCAGACGGGTCATGCGCCTCCTGCAGGCACGGGCCTCCTCCGAGCCTGGCAGGGCAGGGTCCAGGGCCAGGAGTCCGTCCACCACGACGAGGAGCTGCCCCACCTGACGGAGTGGCGCCATGACCCGGTTCATCCTGGGGGCGGTGAGGGCGCAGATCGCCATGTTCAGGAGCGCGAGTCCGACAGCGGGCAGGAGGAGGCGCGGTTCCGCCGGGATGGCAAGGAGGAGGCCGAGCATCCCCAGCCCCAGCGGGGGGAAGACGAGCCAGGCCGTGGGCGGCGGGGGCGGGGGCGGGCTCATGGAGGTCCAGAGCCCCGGGCCGAGGCCGCGTCCACCTCGGGCCAGGACCAGCCCCACGGCCTCCCGGGAGTCGGGGTCCTCGGAGAAGCGTCGGGCCAGGGTTTCCAGCTCCGGCGTGTGCCCCCATGAACGGGCACGACGAAGCTGGCGGTAGAGGAACTGCCGGCCCAGCCCGGTCAGGGTATGGTCCAGCTCGGGGAGGAGCCGGTCGATCTCGAGGTCCCCCCAGGCCTGGTCGTCCAGTCCCCGGTCTCCGGCGGAGGCCCCGTCTGCGACGATCCAGAGCTCTGCGTCGGGCTCGTTGTCGCCCCGGTCCGAACCGGAGCGGACCCGGCCCCAGTCCTCCTCCAGCCGCTCTCTCATCCGGCCGCGGGACCGGGCTCCCCCCAGGGCGGAGACGGCCAGGACACCGACGCCCAGGAACAGGGCAACCAGGAGGATGACGGTGCCGATGCCCATGGGGTACCCTGGTGGAGGGAGGGAGGAGGCGACCCCTGCGGCGTCAGCTCCTGGCGGCAGCCTCCGCACGCTGGACGGCGCGCTTGACCCGGAAGAAGGTATCGGGGGTGACGGAGATGGAGGAAATCCCGCACTCCACCAGGAAGGGAGGGATCTCGTCGGGGTGGTCGGAGGGTGCCTGTCCGCAGATTCCGATCTCCACCCCCATGGCCCGGAACCGGGACACCGCCTCCCGGATCATCGTCCGGACGGCGGGGGAGCGGGCATCGGGGGGATGGGCATAGCCCTCCAGGTCGTCCCGGGAGACTGCATAGACGGTCTGCACCAGGTCGTTGGACCCGATGGAGCCGCCGGAGAGGGCCATGGCCTCCACGAAGGCCTCCGCCTCCAGGACATTGGAGGGGATCTCCACCATGAGGAAGAGGGGGGTCCCGCCGGCGGGACCCAGCCCGTATTCCTCCAGGAGCTTCACGACCTCGGCGCCCTCCTCCGGCGAACGGCAGAAGGGGACCATGAGCTGGAGGTTGTCCAGCCCCAGCGTCCCCCGAACATTCTGGAGGGCCTCCAGTTCGAGGCGGAAGGCGGGTCCGAAGAGGGGGTCCGTGTACCGCGACGCCCCCCGCCACCCGATCATGGGGTTCTCCTCCCGGGGCTCGAAGAGGCGGCCGCCCAGGAGATCGCGGTACTCGTTGGACTTGAGGTCCGAGAGGCGCACCAGGACGGGCCGGGGGTGGAACGAGGCGCAGATCAGGGCGACGCCGGACCTCACCCGGTCCACGAAGAAGGCGGAGGGGCTCTCGTACCCCGGGGTTCGACGCTCCACGGCTCCCAGCAGGGCCTCCAGCTCTCCCCTGTCCTCCTGCCGGAGGTTGTCGCGGAAGGGGGCCAGCACTTCGGGGACCTCCCCTGTCCGCACGAAGTGACGGAGTTCGTCGAACCAGGCCAGGGTCAGGGGGTGGATCCCGACCTGGGCGGTGAGGATGAACTCCAGCCGGGCCAGCCCCACTCCATCGGAGGGGAGCATGGCATCCTGGGGAGATTTCCCCGGGAAGCCCACATTGAGCTTGATTCCGGTCCGGAGCTCCTCGCCGTCCTCCAGGGGGATCTCCTCCACATGGAAGGGGTGGATCCCCTCGAAGACGAGGCCGGTGTCGCCCTCCGCGCACGACCCGGTGACCTCCTGGAGGGGCTCGAGTCGTTCCATGGCCCCCCGTGCCCCCACGATGGCGGGGATCCCGAATTCCCGGGCCACGATGGCCGCATGGGACGTCCGCCCCCCCCGCTCCGTCACGATGAGGGAGGCCAGCTTCATGAGGGGCTCCCAGTCCGGTGTCGTGAGCGAGGTGACGAGGACGTCCCCCTCGTCGAAGATCCGCTCCTCGGGCTTCAGGCGGTCCACTTCGCCCCCCGAGGCCGTCACGATGCGGAGGGCCCGCTTGCGGGCAATGACCTCCTCGTAGTCCCGATAGATCCGGACCTTCCCGGACCCGATGCGGGTGCCCACGGCGAGCCCTTCCAGGAGGACCCGCTCCTCGGCCCGGAGGCGGTCCACCAGCGCCGGGTCCATCCGCCAGGTCCGGACCACGTCGACGGCTCCGTCGCCAGTGGCGTGGACGGTTTCGGGGCGGGCCTGCACGATGAAGAGCTCGCCGGTGGAGCCGTCCTTCGCCCACTCCACATCCATGGGCCGCCCGTAGTGCTCCTCGATCCTGAGGGCCATCCGGCCCAGCTCAAGGATCTCGCCGGTGCTGATGGACCATGCCCGCTGCCGGCTGGCCTCCACATCCACCGACTCGGTGGTCGTTCCCCCGTGGTAGGAGTAGATCAGCGCCCGGTCCTTTGCACCGAGTTCCCGGTGGACGAGGGACGGGCGACCCTGCCGGAGCCCCTCCTTCCAGAGGAGGAAGGTGTCGGGCGTCACCGTCCCCTGGACCACGAACTCCCCCAGCCCGTAGGAGGAGGTGATGCTCATGAGGTTCGGGTTGCCCGAGTCGGGGTCCAGGGTGAAGAGGACCCCGGAGGTCGCCAGGTCCGATCGCACCATCTTCATGATGACGACGGAGACCGCGCCGGTGAGGGGGTCGAGCCCCTGGGCCTCCAGGTACGAAATCGCACGCTCGGTGAAGGCCGAGGCCACGCAGCCCTTCCAGGCGTCCAGGACGGCGGGGACCCCTCGCACATTGAGGTACGACTCGTACTGGCCGGCAAAGGAGGCGAGCTCCGAGTCCTCGACGGTGGCCGACGAGCGGACGGCGGCGTCGCATCCCTCCCCGTAGCGCGCCTCCAGCACCTCGTGCCCCCTGCGGATCTCCTCCTCCAGGTCGGAGGGGAGGGGGGTCGCCCGCACCAGGCCCCGCGCCAGGAGGGCGCGGGTGCCCGGGTCCGCGCCCCTGTCGGCGCCGAAGACGCCCTCCAGCGCTCCCTTCAGGGTCGAGTCGGCAGGGAGGTCCTCCTCGACCTGCCGCCAGAGGACGGCGACCTCGCCGGCAGCGTCTCCGGCCACCTCCGCCGGATCGGGAGCCCGGGGGGCGGGCTGGTCCAGGAAGCGGTGGAAGGCTGCTGCCGTGGTGGCGAATCCCCCGGGGACACGGATGCCCGTCGCCGAGAGTTCTCGAATCATTTCTCCCAGGGAGGCGGCCTTTCCGCCCACCCGGGCCCGGTCCCCGGTGCCGACCTCCTCCAGAGGCAGGGCCAGAGGAGTGTCGGCACGTCGGTTCATGGCTGGAGCCTCAACGGGTGGGGGGGAGGAGATGGGCCGGAACCCCGTCCGCCCAGTCCGCAGGCATGAGCATCTCCTGGGCCCGGTGCTCCCAGGTGCCCTCGTCGAAGTCGACGCAGTAGCCCCAGCGGGCCAGGGGGGGGAGACTCATGAGGACGCTCTCGATCCGGGCGTTGGTCTGGAGGCCGAACCGGGTGCCCCGGTCATGGACCAGGTTGAACTCCACGTACCGGCCTCGGCGGTAGAGCTGGAAGTCCCGTTCCCGGGTGCCCCACTCGTCGTCGCGATGGCGCTCCACCAGGGGGCCATAGGCAGGTCGCATGGCGAGGCCCACGTCGCGGACGAAGGCGAAGAGGGCCTCGGTGGAGAGCTCCTCGTCGCCGCCACCCCGGAGGTTGTCGAAGAAGATGCCCCCGATCCCCCGCATCTCGTTGTCCCGATGGGTGTTCACGAAGTAGCGGTCGCACCAGCTCTTCCCCCGGGGGTAGAATTCGGGGTGGTGCCGGTCGCAGATCCGCTTGAGGGTCCGGTGGAAGTGCACCGCATCCTCGGGGAACGGATGGGTGGGGGTGAGGTCGAGGCCACCCCCGAACCAGTAGTCGACCCGGCTGCCATCCTCTGCAGTCAGCTCGAAGTACCGGACATTCATGTGGACAATGGGGATCATGGGGCTTCGGGGGTGGCAGACGATGCTCACCCCGGTGGCGTAGAACTCCACCGGTCCGTCGGGGAGGTCCCGGGCCCCCAGGCGGGCCGCCACCTCCGATGGAATGGCCCCTCCGCCGGCAAACCGGTTGACCCCGGCCTTCTCGAAGGTGTGGCCATCGGTGAGGACCCGGCTCACCCCGCCGCCCCCGCCGGGCCGCAGCCAGGCGTCCTCCTGGAAGCGGCCGCCCCCGTCCCGGTCCTCGAAGAACTCCGTCAGGGTGTCGTGGAGCCGCTGCATCCAGCGCGACACGCGGACCCTCAGCGGGGCATCCTCCACTGCCGCCGGATCCTCGGGGAGCCAGGTCGTGCCCGGACGGGGTCGAGGCTGCCGCTCCCGGAAGGGTGCCCGGAGGTCGGGAAGGGGGGATCCGCCGGCAAGGAGGGCCGGATCGGGATCCCGAGCATCGGGGATGGGGGCGTGAGAGGACATGTCTACCTCGAATCCTGGGTGTGCGGACGGGCCGGTTCCTGCCGTTGGCCCGGGAGGGACGAGGCGAGCTGCGCCTCGTCTCCGAAGAGTTTCAGAAGGGCGCGGGAGAGGGCCTCCCGCTCCGGTGTCGGGGCCTCGCCCCGGAAGACCATCATCGGGCGGGCCATGACCTTGGCCGCAATGCGGCGAGCGGCGCGTTCGGCAGCGGCTTCGGCCTCGGCCTCGGTGCCGGCCACATGGCCGACCTCGCGGCGGCAGACGTCGACCACGAGCTCGCGAAGGGGGCGGAGGGCCTCCCGGGCACCGGCATCGGAGACCCATCCGGTGAAGGCCTCGAGCTCCTCCTCCAGGAGGTCCTCGGCGGTGGGGATGGCCTCTTGTCGGGCCGACTCCACCTCGGCGGCCTCGGGGTGGACCCGGTCCAGGTCCCTGAGCCAGATGTCCCGGAGGTCTGCCACGTCCGGGTCCACATTTCGGGGCATGGAGACGTCCACGACAGGGAGGGTCCGTCCCTCTGCCCGGGGGGCGAGGACGGCGGCATCGACCCAGGGCCTCGGGGCTCCGGTGGCCACCAGGAGGCCTCCGGCTCGGGACAGGTGGTCGGGGAGCGATTCCAGCCCCCCCCAGCTCCCGGCCCATTCGGCGGCCAGGTCCCGGGCCCGCTCCGGTGTCCGATTCAGGAGGATGACCTCGACGTCGGTCTCCACCGCCAGGTACCGGGCGGCGTGGGAGCCCACCTTCCCTGCGCCCAGGACCACGATGCGCCGAGGGGCCTCCGGGGGCAGGTGTCGAACCAGGAAGCGTGCCGCTTCCGACCCGACGGACTGCTGCCCTGCCATGAGGGCCGTCTCCCGTCGGACCCGCTTCCCCGCCCTGAGGGCGGCGTCGAAGAGCCGGTGGAGGTGGGGCCCCACCGTGCCGGCCTCCCTGGCATTGCGATAGCAGCGTCGGACCTGCCCGAGGATGTGGATGTCACCCAGGATCTGGGACTCGAGCCCGGAGGCGACCCGCATGAGGTGCCGGCCAGCCTCGGCCCCCCGAAGGACGGAGACCGGGGTCTCCGGCGTCGGGCGGTGGCTCCCCGTGGCGGCGGACCAGAGGGCGAGGACCTCCTCGGGGACGGTGTCGGGGCTCCGTGTCCAGACGAAGAACTGCGTCCGGTTGCAGGTTCGGATCACGACCCACTCCTCCCCGAGCCCATCTTCATCTGCCCGGATCCGGGCCAGGGCATCGTCGTCGATGGCCCAGCGCTCCCGGACATGGACGGGGGCCGTGCGGAAGTCGATCCCGACGGAGACGAGGTGGTCTGAGTTCATGCCCATCGGCGGTTCTCCTCGCCGGAGGGGAACCCGGCAGTCCTGCATGCAAGTTCGGCCAGAAGTTGGCGACCGCCCTCATCGAGGTCCGGGATTCCGTCCAGGCCCCCGAGGGCGCGCTGGAGGAGTCGGCGGCTCTGCCGGCGGGGGGCTCGCCCGCCAGGGGCACGGCCCAGGGCCCCGTCCTCGTCCAGGTCTGCGGCATCGTCGGCGAGCTGGTAGGCCCAGCCCAGGTCGCGGCCGAAGGCGGTCAGGGCCTCCCGGACATCGGGCGAAGCCCCGGCAGTGCGGGCTCCGGCACGGACGGCGAGGGCCGAGAGCGCCGTCGTCTTCTGCCGGTGCAGGCGCCGTGCGGCACCTCCGGCAGCGCCTCCACCCACCAGGTCCACCGCCTGGCCGCCGGACATGCCGGCGAGTCCGAAGGCCTCGCCCCATTCGGCTGCCAGCGTGCCCCCCTCCCGGGGGATCTGCCCCAGGAGTTCGGCGGATCGCGCCAGGAGGGAGACCCCCAGGAGGATCGCCCCACCCCGTCCGACCCGGGCATGGGTGGCGGCCCGCCCCCGGCGTTCCGGGGCGTCGTCCATGCAGGGGAGGTCGTCCAGGACCAGGGAGGCCGTGTGGGTGAGCTCGATGGCGATGGCTGCAGGGAGGGCCCGGTGGGCATCGCCACCCAGCGCCCGGGCCGTGGCCAGGGTCAGGAGGGGGCGCCAGCGGCTCCCGGGAGCTCCCCCGATGCCCACGGCGGCCCGAAGCGCGTCTCCCAGCGGGGCCGGAAGTCCGGCAGGCACGGGCAGCGCATCGGAGAGGGCCGCCTCGATCCGAGGGAGCTCGGTTCGGGCAAAGTCGGCCAGGGCGTCCGTTCGGTGGGGACGCCGCGTGGGCAGGGACGGGGAGCGGAGGGGGGCATTCATGCGCGGACGACTCCAGTGAGGTGCCCGATGTTCTTGAAGAAGATCCGGGCGTGGGCCAGGGGGCGGGCCTTCACCAGCTCCTTCTGCATGTAGCCCTCGAAGGTGAGCTCCTGGACATCCCGGTCCTGGCAGATCGCGACGAATCGCTCCCGGCGGTTGTCGGTGGTGTACCAGAAGTCCTGCATGATCCCCAGGACACGGAAGACCATGCCGTGGGTTCGGAGGAAGCGACGCCGGGCCTGCCGGAGTGCCCGGGGGTTGCCCGTCTCCAGGACCTTGTGGACGGCCTCGGCAGCGACCCGCCCCCCCGTCATGGCGTAGAAGATTCCCTCCCCGGAGGAGGGGGCCACGACCCCGGCGGCATCCCCGGCCAGGATCACGTCCCGGCCATTCTCCCAGCGGGGGAGGGGCTTGAGGGGGATGGGTGCCCCCTCCTTCTTCAGGGTGCGGAGGGCGTCGAGACCGGTCTCCCGTCGGAGGGTGTCGATGGCCCCCCGCATGTCGAACCCCCGCTGTTCCGTCCCGGTACCGATGCTCGTCGTCTCTCCGTGGGGAAAGACCCAGGAGTAGAAGTCGGGGGAGAAGCGGCCGTTGTAGTACACGTCGCATCGAGCCGGACCGAAGGCGTCGGAGGACCCGCTGGGCGACTCCACGATCTCGTGGTAGGCGAAGACGAAGCGGCCCTTGCCGGCGCCGGGGACCGCCTGGCGGGCGACCTTCGACAGGGCGCCATCGGCTCCCACCAGGAGCCGGCATTCCACCGTGCGGAGGGGGCCGGAGCGGGACCCTCCCTCCCGGAAGTGGACCCGGGGCCGGCCGGTCCCCGAGTTCTCCACCGACTCGAACATCCCGGTGACCCGTTCGGCTCCGGCGTCGGTGGCCCGGCAGCGGAGCCATTCGTCGAAGGGGCCCCGGTCCACCATGCCCACGAATCCGTCGCCCACCGGGATGTCCACCTTTCGCCCGCGAGGCGAGAGGATCCGTGCGGTGTCCACACGATTCACCAGCATGGACTCGGGGACGTCGAACTCGTCCAGGAGGCGGGGTGGCACGGCCCCTCCACAGGGCTTGACCCGCCCTGCCCGGTCCAGGAGGAGCACTCGGTGGCCCTTCTCGGCCAGGTCATGGGCAGCCGTCGCTCCCGACGGCCCCCCTCCCACCACCACTGCGTCGTAGATGTCCTTCATGGGGTCTCCTCGGGTTCCGGTCGAAGGCCGTACGGCTCCGCCAGGGTCCAGATGTGCGGGGGCACCATTCGGCGCATCCGTCGGGGTCGCTCCTTCCGGAGGACGACCAGGGTCTCCAGCGCCTTCATCTCCAGCCGGGCCCGTGCGAACTCGAGCCCCTTGGGCCCCACCAGGGGCATGAGGCGGGCCACCAGGGGCCGAAGCCATCGGGGCATCCGGCGAACCGGCAGGCCTCCGGAGGCGCGTTCCAGGTTCTTCAGGAAGCCCCGGACGGGGCCCCTCCGCTTCCCGGAGCTCCCGGGGGCGTCTGCAACGAGATCGTCGCCCAGGAGCTCCAGGAGCTCCTCGCCGCGTCGATTCCGCACCACGAGCCACTGGTCCCCCTCTCCGCCCATGTATCCCACCGTGAGGTCCGAGAGGACGTTGGTGTAGTCCACGCAGCTCCGGCAGGTGAGGGGGAAGAAGTCGGAGGGGAGGTCCGAAATGGGGAGCTCGAGGAAGGGGATCTCCCGCTCCTCCCCGTCCTCGAAGCGGATCTCCACATGGAAGTCGGCGCGGAATTCCAGGTACTCGATGGCCTCGGGGCGGTCCGAGAGGCGGGCGAGGAAGTCGTGGAACCGCTCCGTCGTCGTGTTGTCGGAGCAGGGGGTGCCCACGACCCAGAGGGCGTCGAGCCCCAGCTCCTCCTCCAGCGCCCGGAGGGCATGGACCTGGCAGGGAATCCCGATGACGGCGAGCCGGGTCCAGCCCCGCTCCAGGGCGGGCTCCAGGAGGGAGAGGAGGGGGGCGTAGCCCATCTTCATGCCCCGGGCTGCCACCATCCCCTCGGGCTCGGTGACCAGGATGGGACGGGGTGCCCAGCGGTCCTCGGGGTCGCGCCCCATGGTGAGGACGGCGTCGACGGCACCGGAGGCCAGGAGGCGCTCCCCGATGGTCGTGGTGATCCCCGTCCACTGTGCCCCGTCCCGGGGCTCGCGCATCCGGGCCCGGAGCATCTGCCGGAAGGGCCCGAAGTGGAGCTCGTCGGGACGGTCCGGATCCCGGGGGCGCCCATGCACCCGGGTCTCCAGCTCGTCGTAGCGGGGGTTGATGAACTGGCAGGCCCGTCCGCAGCGCCCGGGGTCGGAGGAGCGGGAGATGCCGCAGTCCGTGCAGAGGTCCCGGGGCCGGGCGGGGCCCGGCTCCGGAGCCAGGACTCCGGGGTGTGCGCCGGCCGTCGGCCCACCCCTGCCCCCGGGGATCGGATCCACCACGGGAAGGGCGCTGGAGGTGCTCATCGGGCCCCTCCCTCGGCGGGGTCCAGCGGGCTCCGGTGCCGGAGGGCCGGACGGAGGATCCCGGGGGTGGGGGCCGTCCTCCGAAGTTCCGGGGCCGGAGGGGCCGCCGACCCGGCATCGCTGCCGGCCGAGACCTTCCGGACCGAGAGGACAAGGCCCGCCGCCACGACGAAGAGGACCGCCTCCATGGCGAAGACGGTGACGTAGCCGATGGTGGGCGAGCCCATGATCCAGCTCGTGAGGTCGTAGAGGACGGCCCCCACCAGCCCGCCCAGCCCATAGGCGATGGCCTGCGAGGCCCCCCAGAATCCCATGCGGACCCCGGCGCCTCCGGCCTTCCCCTTCACGGTGAGGTTCATCATGGCGCCCACTGCGCCCACCACGAAGATTCCGTTTGCCACCCCGAGCCCCGTCACCGAGAGGCGGAGGCCCAGCACACTTCCGGTGAGGGGCATGGCGGCCAGGAAGAGGAGGGCGATGCCCGACCCGATGCAGCCGGCAGCGGCCCAGCGGGAGAGGGTGGAGAAGCGGGCGGCACCGATGGCGCCGATGGCCATCCCCAGGAGGGCGCCACCCCGCTGCATCCCGGCGATCTCCATGGACTCGCCGGGAGTCATGGCGAAGACGGCCCCGGCGAAGGGCTCCAGGATGATCTCCTGGAGGCTGTACGCCAGGATGGCCACGAAGATGAAGAGGGCGAAGCGCCGGGAGGTGGGATCGGACCAGATGGCCCGGAAGGTGTCGCCGAAGGTGGACTCCGACTCCGTCTCGGCGTCGGTGCCCCGGAAGGCATTCACCACGATGCCGTCCGTCCGGCCCCACACCGCGATGACGGTGAGGAGCATGGCGATCCCGCAGACGGCGGCAGTGACCTGGAGGAGCCGGACCCAGGTGAAGGGGTCCATCAGGTTGCCCACCGTGATGGCGGTGATGGCCCCACCTGCAATCATGAGGATCCAGAAGAGGGCACCGGCCCCGGCCATCCGGTGCTCCTCGACCCGCTCGGCCAGGTAGGCCAGGAGGGGGGTGGAGGAGGCGCTGATCCCGGCGCCGAGGCCAAAGAAGGCGAGGAGGGCGACCCCGATGCCCATCCACCGGCTCGCATCCATGAGGGCCGTGGCGGCCGCCGCCAGGAAGCCCGAGAGGACGACGACGACCATCCCTCCCACGATCCAGTTCAGCCGCTTCCCGCCCACATCGGAGTGGTAGCCCATCCGGGGGCGGAGGATCTGGACGGCGAAGTGGAGGGCGACGAGGGCGCCGGGGACGGCAGCCGCGAGGCCCAGCTCCACCACCATCACCCGATTCAGCGTCGAGGTCATGAGGACCATGACGGAGCCGATGGCCACCTGGACCAGGGCGAGGCGGGCAATGCTGGCCCAGCTCAGCGCCGGAGGGGCGGTGGCGGCTCGTGTCGGGGTCGACGGCGAGGGGAGGGTCTGCATGCTCAGAGTCCTCCCCCGCTCCGGAGGGCGAAGGCGGTGACCATCATCCCGGAGACGTAGAGGGGGACCCCCAGGGCCGAAAGCCAGAGGGCCCGCTCGCGGGGGGCCTGGAGGAAGCGGGCCATCATCCCCATCTGGACCAGGAGGAGGGCACCCACGGCCAGGGCATGTCCTGCGTGGCCCCAGTGGAGGAGGAGCCCGATGATGACGAGCTGGGCCACCGTCATGACGACGGAGGCAACCTGTGCCGCCCTGAGGGCTCCCAGACGGGCCGGGAGCGAGCGGATGCCCATGGCCCGGTCGCCGTCGATGGCCTTGAAGTCGTTCAGGGTCATGATCCCGTGCGCTCCCAGGCTGTAGACGAGGGCCACGAGGAGGATGGGGCCCGGCGGAAGGGCGCCGCCCAGGAGGACGGCAGCTCCGGTGACCCAGGCCAGCCCCTCGTAGGAGATGCCCACGGCCAGGTTGCCGATCCAGCCATCCTGCTTGAATCGGAAGGGGGGAGCCGAGTAGCCCCAGGCGAGGACCAGCGCCACGAGGGTGGCGATGAAGCCCCAGGTGCCGAGGAACCAGCCGGCGCCGGCGGAGACGCCGGTCCAGAGCAGGGCGAGGCCCAGGCCCCAGCGACCGGGGATCCGGCCTGACGGAATGGGTCGTTGGGGTTCATTGAGTGCGTCGACCTCCCGATCGAACCAGTCGTTGACGGCCTGGCTGGCGGCGCACACGAGGGGGCCGGCAACCACCATCCCCAGGAGGACGAGGAGCCAGTTCCCGGTGAAGGCCGTCCCGGCCGACACCGCGCCGCAGAGGAACGCCCACATGGGCGGAAACCAGGTCACCGGCTTGAACAGCTCGAGGATCGCAGCCGGTTCGGGGATTCGGTTCCTCTGAAGCTGTAATCTTTGGGTTACGCTGCCCTGCGTCAAGTAAAATGGACACTCAGGGGTACACGACGACCCTTCAGGGGTTGGTTGGGGCATGGCAGGTCAGCTCCCGTTGCTGCTGCCCGAGGGGTCGGGCACGTCGACGTCGTAGCGCCGGAGCTTCGTGTAGAGGGACTGCCGGCTCACGCCGAGGATCTCGGCGGCTGCGGTCCGGTTGCCGTCGGTGAGGCGGAGGGCCGATTCGATGTAGTGCGCCTCCACCAGCCCCACCGTGTGCTGCACCAGCTCCTTCAGGGAGGACTTGCCCACCTGCCCCGACAGCTCCTCCATGGCCTCGGCCAGGGTCCGGGGATGCTCCCGCTCCCCGCCGATCCGACGGCTCACGTCCCGGAGGAGGATCAGGATGCAGGGCGGCTCGTGGCTGTCTGCCAGGACCGCCGAGAGCTCGACCTCGGAGGTGAGGTCCAGGTTCGAGTGGATCGTGGTGGGGAAGAGGCGGACTTCGCCGAACTTCTCCAGGTTCGCCAGGAGGACGGTGAGGTCCGCCCCCGGTCGACCCAGCCACCGGCCCAGGCTCTGCCCGCGGACCTCGTCGGCGGTGCCGGCCTGCACCAGGTTGACGAAGGCGGTATTCGCCAGGAGGACCCGGGCATGGCGATCTGCCACCACCCAGGCGTCCGGGGCCGCCTCCAGGAGCCCCGGGAGGTCGTATTCGTCCTCCGGGCCACCGGACCGTCGAGGCGTTTCCTCCTGCAGGTGCACCAGGAGGATGTCGTCGGCATCCTCCCGGACGAGGGTCGCCTCCAGCCGCCAGGCGTCCTGTCCGTGGAGGAGGACCCGTGCCGTCTGGGCCCGTCCGGTGTCGCGGACGCCCAGGAGGTGGGCACGGACCTCCTGCGACGCCTCGGCACCCAGGTCGAAGTCGTCGGGGAAGACCTGCCCTGCGAGGCGGCCCGGGGAGCGACCGAAGACCCGGCCGGCCTGCCGGTTGGCATCCAGGACGGCGAGCCCTTCCGCCCGGAGGAGGAGGACGGCCTCCCGGGACCGCTGGAAGAGGATGCGGTAGCGGGTCTCCACCTGTCGGAGGCGCCAGTAGTCCCGCTCCAGCGCCTGCTGGGCCTCCACCAGCTGTTCCTGGAGCTGGGAGAGGGCCTGGAGGTTGCGCCCCAGGGCCAGGAAATGCCCGGCCTGGTCCATGGCCACCAGGGTGTACGAAACGGGGAGCTCGCCCCCGCCGGGGAGGATGTGGTTCACCTGACGGGCCCGGCTGGCCCCTTCGGAGGTGGCCTCGCTCAGGAGCCGGTCCAGCTTGCCGCGACTCTCGGGGGTCACGATCTCCCGCCAGTTCTGGCCCGGCCAGCGTCGCCGGGGGATGTCGCCCAGGGCGCCCTCGGCGTAGACCTCGTGGACGTCCCCCTCTGCAGAGACATGGAGGGCCAGGTCGCACGCCCCCCGAACCATTCGGCTCAGGACCGAATCGGCGGAGCCTTCCTGGGCATCGGCGAGGGGGCGAAAGAGGCTGGTCACGGGTGGTCCGGCTCCGGTGGATCGGGTGGGGATCGCGGCGTGGGGCAGAGGCATCTGGAGAGACGCCCCCACCACCAATGTGGCCGGATCCCGGCTCAGGTGAAGTCCCAGGCGACCTGGGGGGCCAGCCGGGCACTGGGAGCGATGGCGTCGGCATCCAGCACGTCGGCCGCCCTGGCGGCGCCTCCCAGCCCGGCACCGCCCACGAGGATGCCCATGTCGGCGTTGCAAGAGGAACTCCGGAGGCGGCGGATCTCCTCCCGGGCGGTGGGGAGGAGTTCGGCCCGGGCAATGGAGATGCCCACCACGTCGATCTTCATCCGGCGGACCAGGGCGGGTCCGCTCTCCCGCCCCACCGGGGGGCCCACCCGCACATCCCAGCCGGCCAGGCGGAAGTGGGCGGAGAGGACGGTGAGTCCCAGGGTGTGCTGCTCCCCGGGGAGGGAGGTCAGGAGGGCACGGGGCATGGTGCCCGAGCGGCCGGTGGCCGTGGTCTGGGCATGGCTTCGCACCAGACTCCTGACGACCTGCTGGAGACGCCCCCCGGCCAGCGTCACATCCACGAAGGTGCACTCGTCGGCGAGCCAGGCCTCCCCCATGTGGCGGGCGGTGGGGGTGACGAGCTCGTCGATGATCCGCTCCGGGGAAACACCACGCCCCTCCAGCGAACGGAGGAAGCCCCCCAGGGCCGGGTCGGCGCCGGATCGGACCAGTCGGAGGAATCGCTCCAGGTCCGACTCGTCCAGCTCGCAGACGAGCCGCGGCCGGGTCCGGGGGGGGCGGAGGTTCAGCGGGGCGGCTGGGACCACGTCGGCGTCCGGGGCCTCTGCTTCGGGCAGGGGCCAGGCGGGGGCCGAGGTGGGCCATCGGGGGGCCGGGGCCCCCAGCAGGAGGGTCTCGTCGGCTCGGTCCGACGAGGTGTCAGGTGTGGCTGACATGGTCCGCGGCAATCCGTTCATGACCCGGTCCTCCTGATCGAAGGGCACTTCGCACGGCGGGTCACCGCAGGAAGAATCGATGCGTTCAGGCCCATGGTAGAGCCCTGCAGGCCGCGGAGTCAAGCAGAATTTCCCGGGCCGCCACCCTGGTTGAATAATGTACGGCACGCTTGACGTCAAATATTCTTGACATCCCTTCCCGTCCCATCGTACCTTGCCGACGTGCATCCCCGGCAGCGCCACGAGCGACTCCGCCGCCGGACCCCATGATCCCCGTCGTCGCCCCCTGCCCCGGGCAGACGCACTCCCGACCCCTCACCTGGACCGTATCCTGAGGATGGCCCCCATCCAGTCCCCCCCCGACCCGCTCCGGACCGAGGTCCAGGCGTCTTCGCCGGAACGCCGCGGCCTCTACACGCCGGAGGAGCGCCGCCGGCGTGACGCCTCGGTGTGGACGACGGTGCAGGGGGTCCTGGCCCCCCTCCAGTTCCTGGTCATGATCGTCAGCGTCGTCCTCCTGGTCCGGTACCTGGGGACGGGCGAGGGCGCAGTGGCGGCGGAATGGTCCGTCATCGTGAAGACCGCCCTCCTCTACCTCATCATGGTCACGGGCTCGATCTGGGAGCGCGAGGTCTTCGGCGAGTGGCTCTTCGCCGAGCCCTTCTTCTGGGAGGACGTGGTGAGCATGGGGGTCATCTTCCTGCACACCGCCTACCTGGTGGGCCTCTTCGGCGGCATCGGGTCGGGGGTGGCGCTGGCCTGGCTCGCCCTGGTCGCCTATGCCGTCTACGCGGTGAATGCCATCCAGTTCGTCCTGAAACTCCGGGCCGCCCGACTGCAGGAGGCCCAGGCGGGAGCGGGCACGGCGGAGTCGGGTCCTGCCGTGCCCGCTGCGGCCGTGTCCACGTCGGCCGTGTCCATGGCCTCCGAGGCCGGGAGTCGCGCATGAGTGGCCCGGGACTCACGGGGTGCACCACGCCTGGTGGCCAGGTGCCCTCGGCAGCAGCAGGGGGCGAGGCCTCCTCCGGTGATGCCCGATCCCTCCCCGTCCTGAAGGAGCGGGGGCAGCGGGAGGTCTTCTGTGGTCTCACCGGGATCATCTGGCTGCACCGGAAGATGCAGGACGCCTTCTTCCTCATCGTGGGGTCCAGGACCTGTGCCCACCTCATGCAGTCCGCCGCCGGCGTCATGATCTTTGCCGAGCCCCGCTTCGGCACCGCCATCATCGAGGAGAAGGACCTGGCCGGGATGGCCGATGCCAACGACGAGCTCGACGCCGTGGTGGCCCGGCTCCTCGCGCGTCGCCCCGACATCCGGACCCTGTTCCTCGTGGGATCGTGCCCCTCGGAGGTCATCAAGCTGGACCTGGGAGTGGCGGCCCGGAGGCTGGACCGGGAGGCCGGTTCCGACGTTCGGGTCCTGGCCTACTCGGGCAGCGGGATCGAGACGACCTTCACCCAGGGCGAGGACACCTGCCTCATGAGCATCGTCCCCGAGCTCCCGGACAGCGGAGTGGCGCCAGGCGTCGACTCCGGGCTCCGGGCCGGGGACGGGGTGTCGGCGTCCGGGGGGCAGGATGGCGAGGCTCCCCCCTCCTCCCTCCTGGTCCTGGGGACCCTGGCCGACGTGGTGGAGGACCAGATGCGTC
>LFIK01001309.1_pt1 | contig 19652 bp, 9 predicted proteins | sample 643401 | NCBI WGS metagenome assembly LFIK01 (sample SAMN03777447, study PRJNA286221) | soda lake metagenome | biome: soda lake; feature: Kulunda steppe; material: water; isolation source: sample T5-Br brine of Lake Tanatar-5 | place: Russia: Kulunda steppe | collected 2010-07
TGCTCGATTCACGGAGCCCTGATCACTGCGCACGTTGGTTCCGAGGTGCATCCCGATGTCGGCAATCCTTTGGTCGATGAAGCATGTCGTGAGCACGAGCGTCTGTATGCTTGCTGGGTCGGGGTGCCACACCACACCGGTGAATTTCCGAAGCCGTCACAGCTGATTGAGCAAATGCGGGCTAAAGAGGTGCGCGCGCTCAAGCTCTACCCGCGGGCCTTCAATTTTTCTGTTGATGCCCTGACTTTGGATTCGTTGTTGGATGCCCTTCAGTCCGAAGGAATTCCGTTGCTGATCGAGTGTGGTCAGGCGGGTTCCCTTCGAGAGCAAATCTCCTGGGCCGAAGTGCAATGGATCTGCAAGAGCTATCCGCGCCTGAATTTGCTGCTGCAGGCGGTACGCTTCGATGCCACTCGCCGATTGTTGCCGCTGTTGCGGGCGTTCCCCAATCTGCACATCGAGTGTTCGAATTACCAGGCCAACGGGTTGCTGGAGCAGTTGTGCTCGGACATCGGGCCGGAGCAATTGTTGTTTGGCACCGAGGCCTTGGAAAAATCGATAGGTGCGGCACGCGCTTTTATCGATTATTCGGATCTGACCGAAACCCAGCGCACGGCTATTGCCGGTGGAAACCTGGCCCGGTTGTTGAAGGTGGATCTGCCCAAACCGTACGCAAAACCATCTCAAGTGGATGCAGTTCTTGATCGGGCCATGGACGGTCTGCCCATTGAGGATTCGATCGTCATCGATTCACACGCCCACTTTCTCAAAAAGGGTTCCAAGGGCGCCGGAGCGGTTTATATGGGGAATTCCGACGTGAAGGGCCTCGTTGAACGCAATCGACGCCTTGGCGTCAAGATAAGTTGTGGCAGTTCCTGGACTGCCATTGTGACCGACTACGAACTGGGCAATCACGATGCGGCTGAAGGCTTGGTTGATTTCCCCGAGGAATTTGTCGCCTACGCGGCATTGGATCCGAATTATGTCACGGATTGGGACCACGAACTGCGTTACTGGTATGAGGAAAAAGGCTGCCGCGGCATCAAGCCGTACTTTCCGCGGATGGGTATTCCTTACAACGATCCCCGTTTCGATCCCTGGTGGGAATACGGCAACCGCCACCACCTGTTCGCAAAAATGCACATGTCGGACAATTTTACTGAGGAAATGCACGACCTCGCGGTCCGTTTTCCGAATGTCAATTTCCTGCTCGCACACTCAGGCTGGACCTGGCCCGTCTGCCGCGAGCACATTGAAATCGCCCGTGCCCACCCGAATTGTTTTCTTGAGATCACTTTCACCAGTGTGACCCACGGCACCATCGAATACATGGTCGAACAGCTTGGCTCAGAACGGGTTGTCTACGGATCCGACGCCCCGATGCGCGATCCCATTCCACAATTCGGCTGGGTCGTTTATGCCGATATCAGCGAACAGGATAAGCGCAACATTCTCGGCTTGAACATGCAGAAGATCCTGAACGCCGTGCAGTTTTAGCGGCGCCCTCGGCGAGGCCGCCCTACCTTTTTGTTGCACGATCGTGTTCGAGCCGCCGGGTAGGGAAGCGTCGCCGACGGTTCCGCGTGCCTACCAGCCCAATTCCTTCCCTTCGAAGTCCCAGAACCCGAACGGCTTAGGTGGATTTTGGATCAGTTTCAATAAAGGCCCTGCAACATCGTCGGCGGTCAGGCTGGCCGATGTGTCCAATTCTCCGCGCATGTGGGTGCGAAGATGGCCAGGATGCAGGCAGAGGACAGAGAACCCCTCGTTTTTCAGTGCTTCATAAATCAATGCTGACTGGCGGTTGAGGGCGGCCTTAGACATGCAGTAAGCAAACCAGCGATCGCGGAAGTTTGCTCCGATGCTGGCCGCTTCCGAGCTGATATTGGCAATGCATTTGCCATTTCCAGCCCGAAGCAAGGGCAGGGCGGCTTGAATCAAGCGCAATGGCCCCAGCGTGTTGATTCGGAAGGCTGTCTCCATTTCTTCGAAGTCCAGCGAGGCTTCGATGCCCGTATCGATATTTCCCAGCATGGCCGCGTTGTTGATCAGCACATCCAACTTCTTTGAGTGTTTGTAAACTTCTCCTACAAAGGTTTTTATGGATACATCGTCACCGCAATCGAGCGGAATAGCCAGAATCTGGTCTGGAAAATCCTGTTTGAGCGTGGCCAAATCAGCCGAATCGGCTTTGTAATGGCCGGCATACACCCTGTAGCCTAGGCGAAGGCAAGCTTTGCAGAGAGCCAGACCCAGACCGTGGTCGCATCCGCTGATCGCAACATGGTAGTTACTCATAATAAGACTAAATAGGATTACTTATTAAAAGAAACGACTTCCAGTATCTGACTGTCAGAGTCTTCTTTTTATTGCTGTTTTTGAACGATGCACGCAGCCTGCGGATTGCCTACAATAAATATTTTGGGGCTGAACTTCTTAATTAACCCCTTTCCCCTTGTTGGGGTGTCCTAAGAAGTTTGGTTTTAAACGACGCCAAAACGCGTAGGGCCGTGCTTTGGTGTTTTTCCCATAAACCCCGTTCTTTACCTAATTTTTCAGACTCTATTACACACCCGATTCGTTAGGTGTTTCGAATCCGGTGTTAACCAAACAATAACTCCAACGCCATGACTCCAACAATATATTCACGCTTAAGTCACCAGGGCCGGCGACTTGCAGCGGTAGTCGCTTCATTGTCGATTGCTTCCGTTGCATGGTCGCAGACCGTCCCGGCTGACGAGGATGTATTCGAATTGTCACCGTTCGCCGTTACGACGTCGGACGCTGACATCGGATACCACTCCGAACAAACCCTCGCAGGTAGCCGTTTGAATACAAACGTTAGCGACCTTGCTTCCTCCATTACAATCGTTACCCGTCAGCAGCTCGAAGATACCGGCTCGCTCGACATCAACGATATCTTCCTCTACGAAGCCAATACAGAAGGTGTTGGCAACTACACTGCTTACGAAATCAATCGTGGCGGTGTGAAGGATTTGGCCGCTGGTCACAGCCGTGACAGCGGTCTGGCTGAAACCGCAGCTACCACCAACCGTATTCGCGGTCTCGGTGCAGCGGATTCCGCGCAGAACAACCACCCAACCATTACCCGGATTCCGTTCGACGAGTACAATACCCGTTCGGTCGAGATTAATCGCGGTCCGAACTCCCTTCTGTTCGGTTTGGGAAGCCCGGCCGGTATCGTCAATCAGACGACTGCCCAAGCCATGCTGAATGTTCAGCAGACGGAATTGGTTGCCCGCTACGGCAGCTGGGACTCTTATCGGTTTAGCTTCAACCACAACCAGCCAATCATCGACGACGTTTTCGCGATTTACGTGGCGGCCGTGGATGACAACCGTGGATTCAAGCGCAAGCCATCCTACGACGATACCCAGCGCCAATACGGTGCCTTCACTCTGCAGCCCTTCGAGCACACCACATTCCGTGGTAGCATCGAGCGCTATCAGAATCAGAACCGTCGCCCGAACTACATCACTCCGCGTGAGCGTGTGACGAACTGGATTGCTGACGGACGTCCGTCCTACAATCCAAATACCCGCATGATCACCTATCAGGGTGGTAGCCAAGTGGGCCCGTTTACGCGTCACGTTGAGTCTCCAGGATCGATTCTTGATTACGGAGATGACTATGTGAGCGCTGGTGGCGACGTGGCTATGCACAATGCGATCAATGACGAGGATTCACCGCTTTTTGTGCGCAGCTTAGAAGTTGGGCACGGTTCCCCTTGGCTGAAAGTGCATCCGGATTTGAGCACGAACTACGTGATGTCAGAAACCTGGCGTCCCAGTGTGCCGCCGGTCTTTGAAGACGACGAGGACGGCAACCAGGTTCGCGTTCGTACCGATGAGCAGCACAGGGTTTACGACCGTCGCATGATGACGACTCGTGCTCCGGAAGCCCCGCGCAACCCGGACGGCACGTTGGTGATGAATCCCTGGTTTCAGCCATCATTGACCGATGGTGATATCTACGATTGGGAAAACATCAACGTGGTCGCGCCCAATTATGGTGAACTCTGGGGCAAGAGCTACAGCCTGGATTTTGAACAGCGCTTGGCTCGCAACCTCTTCCTGAGCGTCAGCTGGTTCCGCCAGCACGTGGACTCATTGGAACAGCGTCCACTGGCTCAGCAGCAGGCAACCACAATTTTTGTGGATCCAAACACGCACTTCCTGGACGGCAGCGAGAATCCTTGGTATGGTGCGCCCTTTGTTGAAGACTATCAGGCAGACACATTCACTCAGCCTGAAACCAACGACAGTTACTACGCAATGCTCGCTTATCAGTTTGATCTGACCGATCGCAACGACTGGGTGCGTCACCTCGGTCGTCACCGTGTGTTGGGCTTTGCTTCACGCCACGACGTGACCCGTATACGCACCCGTAGCCGTATCGCTACGGTCGGTGGTGATCCGACCTGGTATGCTTCCCGTACTGGAACGCAGTCTTATGCCCAGAACAACAGCAATATCCGTCGCCACTACTACATTGGCCAGAACGAACAGGTCAATCAGGGCAACATGGGAATCTCGAATCCTGGTCCCCTGGGCGGTGGTGGTCCGACTGACTTCACTCTCCGTACCATCAACTGGGAAGGCGACTGGGACGAGGGCGAACCTTGGTATGACGCACCGATCAACCTGAACACCGAGCGCTTCTGGGCAACTACACGTGCAGACAATCGGGTTATCGATTCGTTCAATCTCGCGACCCAGTCTTACTTCTGGGACGAGCGCATTGTGACGACTCTCGGTATCCGCCGTGATGACTTCAAGGCCCGCAGCTCAGACGAAGGACCTGACGGCAGCGATTTGGTTGCTGGTCGTATGAGTGAGCAAGGTCTGATCAACAACCTCACCTCTTGGGGTGACTGGGAAGAGATCAGCGGCACGACTTCAACCCGCGGAGTGGTTTTCAAGCCCTTCCGCTGGGACGGTGGTGAGCTCTCGCTTCACTACAATGAATCCGACAACTTCAATCCGCCTTCCGGTGCCTCTTCCGACTTTTTCGGTAACGAGCTCGGCAAGCCTGAGGGTGACGGTAAAGACTACGGCGTTGGCGTGACCCTGTTCGGCGGCATGTTGTTTGCCCGTGTGAACTGGTTCGAAGTTGAAGAGCGCAACAGCCGAGGTGTGGCCTCGGTCTTTGTGAGCCGCACGCACCGTGTGGACTCCGACCTCATGCGCAGCTGGGCCGACCTGATTGTTCGCCTGCAGGACGGTGGCGATCCGGAAGATACGGACTGGAACCTTGATGTTGACGGCGATTTGATTCCGCTCACGGATGCTCAGGAAGCGCGCGTGGCCGACATCACTGGCCTCGACTACAACTTCCCGGATGGGCTTTCGGTTGACGCTACCCAGACCCGCCGTGCCGAAGGCATGGAGGTTCAAGTGGTTTACAATCCGCTCCGCAACTGGAACATGAAGCTGACTGTTGGTAAGCAGGAAACCTTCATCAGTGAAGTGGCCCCCGAGTGGGATCCTTGGATTGATGAGCGCATGCCTGTCTGGACCAGCGCAACCGCTCCAGGTAATATCCCGACCAACTTCAACCTCCGTGGAGGTCGCGAAGTGGAGATTTCCAACTTCTGGAGCTCCTACGGTTACCGCGGTGATGAAATCGCACCGGACAACCAGTGGGGCATCACCAATCCTCAGGACTGGTTTGACATCAACGTTCAGAGCGAAGTGGACTTCATCCGCCTGTCGGAAGGTACCGCCTCCCCAGGACAGCGCAAATGGCGCGCCAACCTGATCACCAACTACGCCTTCACTGAAGGAATGCTGGAAGGTGTTTCCATTGGTGGCGGTCTGCGTTGGCAGGACAAGGCAATCATCGGTTACCTTGGCATCGTCAACGAAGAGGGCACAATGGATGCTGCTGACATCAATCGCCCTGTCTTCGACAAGGAGCAGTTCCACGTTGATCTCTGGGCCTCCTACAGCCGTATGATCATGGATGACCGTGTTCGCATGCGCATTCAGCTGAATATCCGTGACGCCTTTGAAGGTGGCGGTCTCCAGCCAATCGCTGTGAACTATGACGGAAACCCTCATGCTTTCCGCATCAAGGATCCCCGTCAGGTCTTCATCACCACCCGCTTCGAATTCTAATTCGAGCTGGTTGATCTAAAAGTTAGGTAAGCTTTCAGCGCCTCCTCCGAAACCCGGGGGAGGCGCTTTTTTTGGTCCATTTACTATAAACAGCGGATGGTGTTTCGCTTGGGTCGGGGGGCTATATTCCCTTTGTTATGAAATCTTCACGCCGCAAATTCCTCAACACATCACTCTTCGCCGGGGCGGGCATCGCCTTGGCTCCCTGGCAACAACTGGTTGCTGAAATCAGTAGCACGGGTGGGGGAGCGGCGGTTTCGGGGATTCTGTTCGGTGAGACTGATTTTGAGCGCATCCGGGAGAGCGTGCGGCATCCCCGGTTTGCAGCGTTGTGGGCGGAGATTTCCGGAAAGGGTTCTACCAGTGACGGGGCTACGGGGCCAGCCGTAGGCGACGGGGCAGAGCTGGCTCAAACCGGAACGGTGGTAGACCTGGAGGCCGATACACGCTTCCTGAGAGACGAGCTTAATGTCTACGACCATGTTCGTCACATGCTGCGCGCCCGCCGGATCCTCGAGCGCTCCGCTTTTGTCTACGCGGTGGATGGGGATGCCGGCCATCGGGATGTGGCGGTGTTGGCCCTAAAGCGCATCTTGGACTTTCCAAAGTGGGACTACTTTCTCGACGGCGGTGAATTGGTCATCGGACTGCAGCGGGCGCCGGAGGCGACAATCGCCATGAGTCTGGCGCTGGGATGGTTGTCCGATGTCCTCGACGAAGCGACCAAGGCCGAAGTCAAAAAGCAGATTGCTGAAAAGGGAGCCCCGGCCTGCTTCCAGAGCCTCTATTCCATGCGTTATCCGGACCGGGTCCGGGGCTGGGCCTTTGATCCGGAGAGTGAGCACGATTTCGAATACGACATGAGTCGCTGGCCAATTATTTTGAATTCGACCAATCTCAAGGTTATTCCCATCGCTGGCCTGACCATGGCCTGCTGTGTGCTCAAGGACGAACACCCACAGGCGCAACGCTGGCTCGACATGGCCATCCAGAGTGCCCGCAGTTTTGCTCCCATGTATGGCCGCGACGGCAGTTACGATGAGGGCATCAGCTATTGGGGCTACACCACCCTGCACATGGCCCTGTTTGCTGAGACCCTCTACCGGACCTATGGCATCGACCACCGCGACATCATCGATTTCGGCGGTACCGTCCGCCACGCCTTGCAGATGTGGATGCCCACGGTCGACAACCCCAATGATGCAGTCAACTTTGGCGATGCAAAAACGATTGGCGACCTATCCGTTGCCGGCTGGATAGCCTCCCTGCGCGACGACGGTGTGGCCCAACACACACTCCTCAATCTCGGTGAGATCCGCAGTCAGTATGGCATCGGTTGGTTCGATCCGAAGGTGCGTTCAGTTGCGCCCGATGACGGCCTCTTGGATGTGCGCTACGTAAACGATTGGGTCTTGTCACGCACTGGCTGGGATACCGACGCCTGCCAGGTGGCTTTCCGCAGCGGCGGTCCGGCCAATCACGAACACGCCGACCGCAACAGCGTCATCTTCAAGGCCTATGGTGAGCGCCTGTTTCACGATCCCTTCAACGCCGCCTACATGCCAACCCTGCCCCTGTGGAAATTGAGGCAGACCGCGGCGCACACAGCGGTTCTGATTGATGGTAAGGGTCACCAATACCACGACGGCAGTGAGGGAACCAATCCCTCATGGGCCGAATCCCACATCACCGATTATGCTGCCAATCCCGAGTGGATGCGCGCAAGCAGCGACGCCACCCCCGCGTATCGACTCGTCGACGACAACGTGCAGTCGGTGCAACGGACTCTCCTCTTCCTCAAGCCCGACGTCCTCATTCTGCTTGACCGCGTTCGGTTGGCCAAACACGCCGCCACCGTTCAGGCACGGTTTCAGGTCTTCAACGACGACGGCAACGGCCACGCCTCTGTCGAAAGCCACAACTTCCGCATCGAGCGACCCCAAGCCTTTCTGACCGGCACCTGCCGGGCTCTTGGTTCGCTGGAGTTGGCTGCTGAACGCCTCGACATCGAACCCGGCGTCGCCGCAGACACCTTTATCGGCATGGAAGAGAATATCCAGAAAGAGTACCATGAATACCCCTACATCGGCGCGGAAAGTGCCGCAGCCATGCAGCACACGTTGTTGACTGTTAGTGCCGCCCAACGCCAGGGAGCGTACCCGGCCGTTTTTGAAGTCACCAACGGGGATTCCTATTGGACCATCAACATTCAGCACAACAGCCGCCGCTTCGAAGTCCATGCGCATAAGGACGGAACCTTAGAGATTGTGTAAGGGCTTTCCACTTCAGGAAGCCCAGTTGGAGTCCAGGCTTCAGCCTGAAAAGCGGGATCCAAGCCCAGGCCTCCCAGTTGCCGTTCAGACTTCAGCCTGCACACCCGTACCCAAAGCCACGCTTTAAGCTCATCAACAGCCCGCTACTCATAGCGGGTTGACAGTAAGACCTTTCTGACAGTAAGACTGTGTCCGGGTCGGATTTGCTAACGGAATCTTTATGGATGCTATTAGCTGTAATAATGCGTAAGGAGTGGGATTGAATGGGAGGAAATAGCTTTATATCAGTCGTTTAAGTGGTGTATTAGTTGGCCCTGAATGCTCTCTTCACTGCCTTTCCCTCATCTTTTTTTAAAGGTAACAAGTTGACCATTGGGGCAAATCAGCAAATTAAGCTGAGTAAAATTTACAAAATTAAACGCCTTTAAGGGTGGCGTTTCAAATCACCGGAAATCAAGGGATTGCCTGAAGCCATGACTTTAACTGTTAATCTGGCTGCTCTCCATCCCCTGCCCAACCACCAAATGTAACGTAATTCTCTTCGAGGCAATGTGTCCTGCGGTAGCTGGCTCCAGTGAATGGAGGGTTTTTGATCTCAACCTAAACTCACTAACCAACCCAAGATTCAAACAGTCTATGAAGCTAAGTTACTCTAAATTATTGACCCTTTGGGTACTCGCACTATCGGTGCTGGTACCCAAAATGTGGGCCGACGACCACGATGTTGAGGTATACCTCGACGACGGTGTCTGGACCATTGCCGACGGAAGCGGAACCGTTCTCGCCTCCGATGCGAATTGGGACTTCGTCGAAGCCGTCAACGCGTCCTTCACTCACCTCACTGCCGACCGAACTGAAAAAGAAAAGGTCATCATTCGCGACGACGGTGTGATTCCACCCCACAATTCGACGCCGCTGCGCGCCATCCAGATCCCGAGTTTCACGATTATGGATTTCGAAGGCGTCGTCCGCGTTGAAGACACCGGCGAACCCCTCACAGCACCCCTCCGTGCAACCTGGGCCGAGTCCATCGAAATCATCAACTTCCACCTCGAAGGCAACCCCCGCTACGGAATCTGGTTCCGCGGGGTAAAGGATGTGCATTTCCATAACGTTCACATGGACCTGACGGCCGGTCTTGGTTTCCGGATTGATGACACTCGAAATGAGCACGGAAGTGATCCGAATAACATTCTCCTGGATGGTCGCTCCAATAACATTCAAGTGGACTACGCTTATATCCGTGGTTCCGGTGGACACGGCTTCGAGACCTACGGTGTCGATGGCCTTACCGTTGGAACGATTGACACAGTGAACACCGGCTATGCAGGCGTTTTGCTGAACTTCACCCGCAACGCAACAATTGATCGCGTCTATGCGGTCAATGCTGGATCAGGCACCGGCTACGCCGGCTTCCGTACGGCGAACACCAACGGCCCGAACATCAATGTCGGTGAAGTCATCGTTCGTGGCGGTGGTCGCGGTATCTTCAGTGTTTCCAACAGTGGTGGTGTCACTATAGACTGGATCGACATTGAGGGCATGGAAAGCCACGGGATTCTTCTTGAAGACGCTCAAGGCTGGCACATCAAGGGTGGTATTATCCGCAACACAGGTGCGCAGGGTCTGCGTGTGACATCGACAGCCAACCACTGGGACTCTCAGAATAATATTATTGAGAATGTTGTGATTCGTGAGACCCAATCGCCAAGTCGCATGAGTCATGGTCTCCAGGAAACTGGAGGCGGAACTGAAAACAACCAGTACCTGAACCTGGATCTTCGGAATTCGGGTCAGACTGAAATGGCAGTGCTCGATAGCACGGACATTACGGGAACCATTACTTCCGACGATCCTGCCCCTACGCCGAATGCCGAAGTATCGTTGGTTGAAGGCGACTGGGTTTTTGTGAACAATGACACCAGTGTTGATGGTAATTTTGGCGGCGACATGGTTGCCGCTGTTCAGGCAGCGCTCGACAGCCTCACGGCCGCCCGCACGGTGAAGGAACGCGTGGTGATCCATGATTCTGGAACGATTGGCCCGAATTTCGACTCCGAAATTGTCGGGATTGTCGTCGACAGCTACACAACACTTGATTTTGCAGGCACCATTACGGTCGCTGACGAAGCCGATCCAACGATCATTCCGATCATCATCGACGAAGCATATCAGGTGGAGATCGAAAACCTGCACGTAGTAGGCAATGCCCGCCACGGTGTCTGGGTGCATGGCTCCGTAGGTGTTATCCTCGGCAACATCATGCTTGAACTCGAAACCGTTTCCGTAGGTGGAAGTGGCATTCGCATCGAGAGCAGTGAAGGCGTTCAATCGGAAAACATTCGCCTCCTGAATGGAGCGATTTCGGGAACTACCAGCCACGGTGTGGAAATCTTCGACCTGCACAATGTGCTGGTCGAGAATCTGGTCACCGAAGATACTGGTGCAGCCGGTTTGCTGCTGGACAACACCTACAACACGTGGGTGCGTTCACTTGAAGCCCACAACCCAGGCGCCTATGCAGGCCTGGCGATTGTGAATGGGTCCGGTGGACATATCCGTGTAACCCATTTGGAAGTGCACGGTGGCATTCGGGGCCTGATTGGCATCGAAGGCAGCAGTGATGTAGGAGTGCACAACGTACACATCGAAGGTGTTTCAGAACAGGGTATTGTCATTGAGGACAGTAACGGCTTCTTTATTGGAGGTGGCTTGGTGCTGAACAGCGGTGCCGAGGGCATCCTGCTTGAATCCACCGATGCCGCGACCTACGGCGCTACGGCGAACAATCACATTGAGTATGTCGTCGTTACGGACTACCAGGATACTCCCACACAAACCTATGGCATTCTTGAAGTGGGTTCGGATGTGGATTACAACACCTACTTCCGCAATGACCTGCGCAACGCAGGAACGGTTGCAGACATCGAGTTGGTTGGAGAAAACTCCGTTTCGGTTCAAAATACGCTTACGGGTGGTGAAGAACCGGGCCAATACGATGCCGAAGTCTACCTGTATGGCAGTGAATGGGTTGCCCAGGTGGGAACCAACTTCGTCTATTGGGGCGATGATTTCCTGACCGCCGTGCAAACGGCTGTCGACAACCTCGATGCCAGCCGTACTTCAAAGGCGTCTGTCGTTGTTTGGGATGCCGGCTCAATTGGTCCGTATCCGGCCGCCGATAACTACATTGGTATTCGTCTGCCCAGTAACACGATTCTCGACGTTCGTGAGACACTGACGGTTGAGGATGACATCGGGATTATTGTTCCGGTTATCATCGACGAAGCCGAATACGTTGAAGTCTGGAACCTCCATGTAGAGGGGACTGCACGCCACGGAATTTGGGTCCGTTCCTCCTCCGATGTTGAATTTGAGAATGTGCGAATCGATATCGATGAGATCGATTCGACCGAAATTGTTCACATTCCTCCGTTTGCTCAGTTTACGACAGCGCATGGCAACGGCGCTGACACCACATTGATGAATGACGGTCAAAGCGGTGGAACGTCTCCCACCTCGACTCACGGCGGTTCTGGAGGTATGAATCACCGCATTTATGACGATGTTCGGATGCGGATGCCAATGATCCGTTTCGATGTTTCTGACTATCAGGGCGTTGATTTCAGCGAAGCATCCATCACATTGGATGTCTCTGCAGTGCGGGCGCGTGATCGTAATTGGACGATCTGGGCCCTCTCTGATCCGGACCTTCAGGACTGGGATGAGATGACGACGAGTTACGCGAATTTTGGCGGAACAGTTGATGCGCCTCTCGGGTATTATGAACTCGATGACACCAAGTGGACCAATCTTGGTGTATTGCCGGTCGGAGGCACTAACCTCTACACGACCGACCCTGAAAATGAGGACATTGCCACGTTCCTTGAGGATATCGCAAACGGAACGGGTCTCGCAACCTTCTTGTTTATTTCTACAACCGACAACAATGGGGAGTGGAGCGTAATCAGTAAAGAAGGTGCGGTTGGGACTCGGATTGCTCCGACACTGACTCTGCCGAATGCGATTCCAGCCGACTGGGAAGCCGGTCCTATTGGCCAAGCCATCTTGGTCGATGATTTCTGGGGTCCACGCTCAGCAGATATACACTTCAGCAATATAATTGTTGGTGGTTCAGCCTATCAAGGCATTGCCCTGCATTATGTTGATTCCTTCGACATCGAAGGACTTCAAGTCACCGGACAGTCGGATTCAGCTCTGTTCGCTTACGACAGCCACGATGGTTACATCGAAGATCTGGTTGCCAGCGGAGGACTGCACGGTGTCGAGATTGTTAACAGCACAGAAATTGTTGTGTTGGGCGCAGACATCGAAAATACCGAAGAAGAAGGTATTTACATTGAGGACTCACAAGGGGTTCTTGTTCAATCCAGCGAAATCCGCAATGCGGGTATCGCCGGTATTCACCTGGCCTCGACTGGAGAAGAGGGACGTTCCCCGTCCACGGGTAACATCATTCAATCCAACCTTGTGGTGGATGATCGGGATCCGAAGGTTGCTCTGTACGGCATCGCCGAGACCGGATCCGGTACCGATGATAACCGTATTATGAATAACGACCTTCGCGGCTCTGCAGCTGATCAAGAACTCGTAGTGGCTGGTCTCAACACAGTGGCCTCTGGAAATCTCCTTACGGATGGTGACCAGGATGCCGAGTTCCATGCCCAGGTTTTCTGGTACAGTGATGTTTGGGTAGCGGAATCTGCAGGTGAGGTTCTCTATGCTGACGGTGATCTCTTCGATGCCGTCCAAGCCGCAATCAATTCACTCAGTGCTGACCGCACTGAGATGGAAACCGTTGTCGTTTGGGACGGTGGCAGTGTCGGTCCGTATGAATGGGCTGATGAGTTCAAGACCATCATGGTTCCAAGCTACACCTCTCTCCACTTCCGTGGGGCGATTCATGTGGACGACGAGGTTGGCATGATCATTCCGCTGTGGTTGCAGGAAGTGGAGCACGTCGAGATTGTTAATCTGGAACTGACCGGCGCACCGCGCTACGGTATCTGGATTCAATCTTCCAGTGACATCCACCTCGGTAATATCGACATGGACCTGGTTGCCGTGGATTCGCTTGAAGCGGTTCAAGGTGCTCCGGTTCGCACGGTCACTACGGCTGCAGGAATGGGTGCTGACACCTACCTCGGAAACGATACCGACTGGGGCCGTGGAGGTCCGGATGGTGCCTTTGGTGGTTTCACCCAAATGCGTCTGCGTGACCAGTCCCCAGACCGGATCCGTTTGCCGATGATGCGTTTCGACGTTTCTCAGTTTGACACGACGACTCTTACGGAGGCGACGCTGTCACTGAACGTGCTCTGGACGCATGGCAGCAATCCCGGTGACATGGTTACCGTTTATGGTCTGGTTGACAATTCCTTGGCCAATTGGAGCGAGGGAAGTGTCACCTTCAATAACTTCAACGGAATATCCGCCTCTGGTACCGGGTACTATAACCTGAACCCAGTACAGTGGGTTGAGTTGGGTCAGATGTTCATTGGTGGCAGCACGACTGTTTATACCAGTGATCCTGACCAGCTGAATCTGGATACGTTCCTTGCAGGTCGGAGTGGGACTGTAACCTTCCTTTTGGCAATGCCAGGGAATGGAAGCGGGACTCGAGATTGGGATCTGGAAGCCAAAGACAACAACGGTAGCAACCCACCAACGCTCACCGTGCCCAATGCTCAATACAGTTCAGAAGCAGACATCGAGCGAGATTCGGTTGGATACGGTATTCGTATCGATGATGGGCTTGGAACTCGCTCAGGTGCTATCCATGCCGAAAGCATTGTTATTCGGGGTTCCAGCAACCACGGCCTGGGTGCTTACGGTGTCGACGGTATCACGATCGAATCTATCCACACGCAAGACACTGGTGGCGCTGGCGTCGCCTTCATCGACGTGAACGGTGAGCAGATTGATTACCTGCATGTCCGCGGGGGTGCTGCTGGATTCTATGCCCGTGGCAGTTCCGGCGTTGTGATCGGCGAAGTCGATATCGAAGGAACCGATTTCTTCGGTGCCGTATTGGTAGACTCTCAGGCGATTAGTATCAATGGCGGGCGTATCGCCAACACCGATGGGGTAGGCGTTCAGGTTGAATCCACCACAGACAGCGAGCATCCTTCAACGGGTAACACTGTGCAGGATCTCCGGATTGTCGATGATCGTGCAACACGTCATCAGACTTACGGTATTCGCGAACTCGGTGCTGGAACGGATTCGAACACCTACGCCAACAATGACCTGATCGGTGCCGGCACAGTTGCGGATATCAGTCTGGTCGGTGCCAACTCTGTATCGGACGGCAATACGCTGTCTCCTGATTTGGATACTTGGTTTGGCTGGGCAGTCGACGATCAACAACGCGTCGATGCCGGTCCAATGGGCCGCTTCTACGTGGGCAACAGCCCCTGGGTCTACAGCTACTCCCTGGGTCGCTACATCTATATCAGTGAAGACTTCTCAGTGTCAGGTGGCACTTGGTTCTTCCTGCCGATGTTTGGCCAACAGTAAAGATCGCAAAGTTTAGTTCGATTGATTTCGAACTCAAGGGTCAGGACGCAAGTCCTGGCCCTTTTTTTTGGAAGAGTGGAATTGTGGAGCAAGGGAGCGTGGACGAGGCGTCCACGCCCCGACAATCCATCAATCCAACAATCCAACACTCCAATATTCCGTTATTCCAATATTCCATCCTTCCATCAATGTGAATATGCTGTTGACAGAATATCCGTTCAGGCGAATATACGCATCGTGAAATCAATTCAGGTCTATCAGTGCTTTTGTGATGAGACGCGGTTGCGGATTCTGAATCTGCTGCTGGTGGGGCCGATGTGTGTCTGCCACTTCAGTGAGGTGCTGGAGGTGCCGCAGCCGAAGGTGTCGCAGCACCTGAAGGCGTTGCGGGAGGCGGGGGCGTTGACGACGCAGCGCTGCTACAACTGGACGATCTGCAGTCTGCCGGAAGCGCCCAGTCCGTTGCTGGATGCCAACCTGAAGTGCCTGCAAGACCTGCGCTCGGAGGAGCCGGTTTTCAATCGGGACCTGAAAAAACGCGAAGCTCTGATGGAGCGGCTGGTCAACCAGGCCGATGAGTTGCCGGGACCGATGCGCTGCCTGATTGAGGGCTGCTGAATCCTATAACTTTACGATTATGAAATCATTGAAAATCTACGATCCTGCTATGTGTTGCTCCACGGGTGTCTGTGGACCGGATGTCGATCCGATCCTCCCGCGCTTTGCGGGTCTACTGAGCAAACTGGCCGAGGAGGGGGTGGCGATCGAACGCTACAACCTGGCCCAGCAACCAATTGCCTTTGCGCAGAATCCCGACGTGCGATCGGTGCTCGAAAAAGAGGGTCCGGACGCACTGCCGTTGATCTACATCGATGGCGAATTGGCTCTGCAAGGGCGCTATCCGGAAACCACCGAGCGCGGTGAATGGGTCCAGCGGGCTCGGTCGGCCAAGGGGGTGGAGGCGTGAGCGCCACCGCCACACTCGACCAAGTGCAACCGGTATCCGCCCTTCTGGAACACCCAACCCGCTACTTCTTTTTTACCGGCAAGGGTGGGGTGGGAAAAACCTCACTGGCTTCGGCCACCGCCCTCGCGCTTAGCGAAAGCGGTCGCCGCACATTGCTGATCAGCACCGATCCGGCTTCGAACCTGGATGAAGTGCTGGGTCTCGAATTGAGTCGTGAGCCGCGCTTGGTGCCAGGCACCGAAAAACTGTTTGCGCTCAACATTGACCCGGAAGCAGTGGCCGCAGCCTACCGCGAAAAGGTCATTGGCCCGATGCGCGGAATTCTGCCAGAGTCCGCACTCAAGGCCATGGAAGAACAGCTGTCCGGGGCCTGCACGATGGAGATAGCGGCCTTTGACGAGTTCACCAGCTTCCTCAGCTCGGATGGTGCTCAGGATTTCGACCGGATTGTCTTCGATACCGCGCCGACCGGCCACACGCTGCGGCTGATGGCGCTGTCGCAGGCTTGGACGAGTTTTTTTGACGACAACACCAGCGGCAATTCCTGTCTGGGGCCTCTGGCCGGGCTGGAGAAACAACGCCAACTGTACGCCGAAGCGGTTGAAGTTCTCAAAGACGCCGACCGAACCCGGGTGGTCCTGGTGAGTCGTCCGCAGAAAGCCGCGCTGAAAGAAGCCCGGCGCACCGCAAAGGAATTGGGGGAACTGGGCATCGGCAATCAGTGCCTGGCCATCAATGCCTGGTTCGCTTCGAAGTCTGATGACGATTCCCTCTCGCAGGCCTGGGCCGCACGACAACGCGATGCCGTTGAAGCAGAGGATGCCTTCATGGAGTCCCTGCCGGTTTATCGAGCACCCTTACTCCCCAACAACTTGCTGGGTCTCGACGCACTTCGAGCCTATTGGAAGGCCGAACCGTCGAATTTGGATTCGTATCCGAGCCCAGAAGCTGTGCCCGACATGGCATCGCTGCACACCCTTGCCGACCGCTTGGTCGAACAGGGCCGTGGCGTGATCCTGACGATGGGCAAGGGCGGTGTTGGCAAAACCACTTTGGCCGCCGCTTTAGCGGTGGCGCTGGCCGACCGTGGCGCGAAAGTCACGCTGTCGACCACCGATCCGGCCGCACACTTGACGGATGCCTTGGCAGAGAGCATCGACAACCTGGAGGTGGACCGAATCGATCCGAAAGCTGAAACCGCAGCGTACGTCGAGGAAGTGTTGTCCTCCCAGGGGGCGGATATGGATGCCGACAGCCGGGCGCTTTTGGAAGAAGACCTGCGTTCGCCCTGCACCGAGGAAATTGCCGTCTTCCGCGCCTTCGCCCGAACGGTCGCAGGCGGTGAATCAGGTTTTGTGGTTCTGGACACCGCCCCCACTGGGCACACTTTATTGCTGCTGGATGCGACCCAATCGTATCACCGGGAATTGGGACGCCAGACCCGCAGTTCAACTCATCCAGAGTATGTGGATCAGTTGCTCCCGCGCCTGCGCGATCCTGACTTCACCAAGGTGCTCCTGGTTACCCTGCCCGAAGCCACGCCCGTGCACGAAGCCGCGACCCTGCAGGCAGACCTTAGACGAGCAGAAATCGAACCCTATGCCTGGATCGTCAATCAGAGCCTGGCGGGTGTGGAAACGCGTGAACCTCTACTCGCTGCTCGGGGGCAAGCTGAAATCCGCTACCTGAACGAAGTGATTCACGAACACAGTCAGGTTCCAGCCTATCGATTGCCTTGGAGCATCTCAGAACCCGTGGGCGCGAGCGGCCTTCGTGAATTGTTGAAGCAATAATTTATCTCCATGAGTAAACCTAAAATTCTAATCCTCTGTACCGGAAACTCCTGCCGCAGCCATATGGCTGAGGGCATTTTAGACCGAGCGACTGGCGACCTTTTTGAGGTCTGCAGCGCTGGTTCCAAACCCGCTGGCTATGTGCACCCGAAGTCCATCGAAGCCTTGAAAGAAATCGGCATCGATATTTCAAGTCACACCTCCAAGCACATGAACGAGTTCCTCGATCAGGACATCGACACGGTCATCACCGTCTGCGGCAACGCCGATCAGGCTTGTCCTATGTTCCCCGGCCAAGTCAACCGCTACCACTGGGGCTTCGCCGATCCAGCTCACGCCGAAGGCAGTGATGACGAAGTGATGAATGAATTCCGCAAGGTCCGCGACCAGATAAAACTGGTGTTCGAGGCGTTTGCTTCGGGCTACCGGAAGGGGCGGGGAGAGAGTGGAATGGTGGAGTGATGGAGGAATGGAGTGGTGGAAGAATGGATGGTCCGAATAGTTAATTCTTGGATTATGGGTGGGTATATGAGTTTTGAACGACGTAATAAGAATCGGGGATATCAGAAACTGATAAAGGATGAAGCCTTTGAGTATTTGGACAGCCTGTCATTCAAGATTGAAAATGGAATGCTGAAGTTGATTGAATCGTTGCAGCGAAAACAGGTCGAAGGTAACTGGGATGACAGCTTGATAGTCGAAGAAAGCAATTCACTCTACAATCAAGATATTCATCCCTGAATCCAAAAATCCACCACCCCAATCATCCATCACTCCAAGAATCCACCCTTCCATCACTCCATATCTCCAATACTCCACCCATCCAACTCTTTTCTCTATGAGCAATTCTGTATCCAAAAAATTGTCGCTTCTGGACCGTTATTTGACGGTTTGGATTTTTGTAGCTATGGCCATTGGGGTCGGTATCGGGAACTTCCTGATAAAGGATCCGGAGCGTCTGTTTGCACCGGTGACGGTGGGGACGACGAATCTGCTGATTGCGGTTGGCTTGATTCTCATGATGTATCCGCCGCTGGCGAAGGTGAAGTACGAACAGATGCCGAAGGTATTTTCGAATACCCGGATTCTGGCCTTGTCGCTGATCCAGAATTGGCTGGTGGGTCCGGTGTTGATGTTTGTGCTGGCAGTGATCTTTTTGCACAATTACCCGGAATACATGGTTGGCCTGATTCTGGTAGGGATAGCCCGCTGCATCGCAATGGTCCTGGTGTGGAATCAGCTGTCCAAGGGCAACTCGGAATACTGTGCGGGATTGGTGGCCCTGAACTCGGTTTTTCAGATCGTGACTTTCGGCTTCTATGCCTGGATTTTCATAACCTGGTTGCCGGGCTTGATCGGGATTGACCTGAGTCAGGTGCAAGGCATCGGTGGACGCAGCCTGGCAGATGTGACTATTGGCCAGATATTTGGCAGTGTCATGATCTATCTGGGAATTCCTTTTGCCGCCGGGATTCTGAGCCGGGTTATCCTGATTCCACTCAAAGGCCATGACTGGTATGACCGGGAATTCATTCCGCGTATTTCCCCCATCACCCTGATTGCCCTTTTGTTTACCATCGTCGTGATGTTCCTGTTCAAGGGCGAAGCGATTGTCGAACTGCCTTTGGATGTGCTGCGTATTGCTGTCCCGCTGGGTATCTACTTTGTGCTGATGTTCCTGATCAGCTTCTTCATGGGTAAGATGGTGGGTGCGGATTATTCCCGTAGCACAACCTTGGCCTTCACCGCTTCAGGCAACAATTTTGAACTGGCAATCGCTGTGGCCATTGCCGTATTTGGAATTGGTTCCGGTGTAGCCTTTGCGACCGTTGTCGGTCCCTTGATTGAAGTGCCCGTGTTGATCGGTCTGGTCCACGTTGCCCTGTGGTTGCGAAGGAAATACTTCCCAGCCGCAATTATTGAGGAAGCCGACCAGCAA
>LFIK01001310.1_pt1 | contig 19641 bp, 24 predicted proteins | sample 643401 | NCBI WGS metagenome assembly LFIK01 (sample SAMN03777447, study PRJNA286221) | soda lake metagenome | biome: soda lake; feature: Kulunda steppe; material: water; isolation source: sample T5-Br brine of Lake Tanatar-5 | place: Russia: Kulunda steppe | collected 2010-07
CCCCGCCACACAACCACACATACGCACACAACACAACACTCAAAATATAGCACACACACAAACAAACAACACACAAGCAAAACATAACACACGACACACGCGCGCACACACACGTTATTTGTGATATATGTGTGATCATGTATGTACTCTTGTTCTTCTGATTGTCTTATGATTGCACACAAATCTTGACATAGCACTTTGACAGTGCAAATTAATCGAGTGTGCACCTGGAATAAAGTTGCATACGGTGCAAATGCATGAATCCTTGGAATAAGATGTGCACGTGAGGCCTGAGGTCCCCTAAAGGACGCCCCTCTGAAGCTGCGTGCTGGAACCAGAAAGGAGGTGAACTTGCAGCAGCATTGATATTCTAAAAAGCTGTTAGCATGACAATGTTACTTCCGTCCTACACCCGTGGCAGGTGGTCATCCAAGCAGTGGGTGCCCAAGGCGCATGTGTGGCGCTGTGCGCTATTTCCCAGGTATTGACCCTGCCGCCCTCCATCAGCACTGTTAGGCCCATCTGCTCGGCAATCAACGCATCGTGTGGGGCATGGGGCCGCACATCAATGTCTGTCCGGGCCCACAAGGCATGGGATCTGCGCCCCTTGCCGGTCACCCCCTTGACAATCACAGGGCGGCTCATGCACTTTGAGTGCACTCTGTGGCTTAGGGAACAAGCATGGGCATACAACCGCACACTTGCACACGCCTTGAGGCTCCCCAGCTGAGCCCTGGAGCAATTGTAGGCAATTTTTGGCTTCTTCTTCCAAGCCAAGATGGTGTCGTCATGGCACCAGGCAGGGCGTCGCCATTGGCGCCAGGCAGGGCGCCGCCATGGGCAACTGGTAAGACGCATTCTGAGGCACCAAGCCAGGTACTCCTTTCCCGCAGCGCAGGTGCGTGGCGCATGCCAAAGGTTGTACAACTTCGACCTGGCTTTGAAGCCTTTGATGCTTGTGGGCGACCCGCCCGGCGCAAAGCAACCCAAGAGGAACACAAAGAAGAGGTCCGGGAGGGGCAAGGCATCAGGCAAGCTAGCAGAGCGGTTCCTGATATTTGTCCGCAGGTGAGAAATAGCTGCAGCGATGCAGGGTGTTTGGGGCGCTCCTTGAGTGCCGGGGTGGGGTGAGAACCAAAATGGGGTGAGAGGAAGCAAGGCGCGGGCATGAGAAGTTTCAAGGGCGGCCTTCGGCTGCGCTGGTATGCCACCCTGCTCTTCTGGGCTGGGTCAAACTGCCCCTGCTTTGCGGTCTGGACTGGCCTGATCTGGTCTAGTCTGGCCTGGCCTGGTCTGGTCTAGTCTTGCTTGGACTGGTCTGGTTTAGTCATGCCTGGCCTGATCTGGTCTAGTCTGGCCTGGACTGGTCTGGTCTAGTCTGGATGGCCCTGGGCCCTTGTCTGGAGGGTGCAGGGCATGGGGGCATCCTCTGCTGGCCTGCATGCCCAAGCGCTTGCCCCCAGCCAAGACACTCGTGACCTGCTGGCCTCTGCAGGATACCCTTGCATCCCATGATGACAGCGGCAAGCGAACCCGCCAGGTGTACACGGGACTCGCTCGCCGCTTTGGAAGCCTCCGGCCTAGGAAAGGATGTGTTCACGCTAGCGTCGACGTTGGTCCACCGCCTCACTGGTCAGGTGGGGCTGGCAGCAGTGACAGCGCATATGGCCGGCCTGCGGCTGCCCAGCAGGCCCACCTCCCTCTGCCACTTGTCCCTGCTTGCCTGCCACTTCAAGGTGCAAGTGAGGATAAGCCAAACCTCAGTCTGTTCAAGAACAGGAGAGGTCAAGCAAGGGAGCGCTGTTCAGGTGCTTGCCTGTCTCATGTAGAGCAAGCAAGCTCACGCAGGAGAGCGCTGCCTGGTGCTGGCAGCAGGGTAGTGATGGCTCACAACACGCCAGTGGACAAATGGAGGAGCACAAGCCTGAGAGGCAAGCGGGTGGCTGTCTCACGAAGGTGACAGCTGCTAATGCCGAGGCAGTCCTGTTTGCACTTCAGGTGGGTGTGCGCACGCTGTGCGCAGGGTGTGGAGATTTGTGGCGAGCATGCACCAAAGGTAACAGCTGCTTATGCCAAGGCAGTGCTGTGTGTACTTCAGGTGGGCGTGCGCGCGCTGTGCACAGGGTGTGAAAATTTGTGGCGAGCATGCACCGTGAAATGCGCTGCAAGGGGCATGCAGTGCGGGGCATGCAACACTCAATGCACAGCGTGCACAGAAGCGGTGAGACGATTGATGAGACCCAGCTTTTGGATGCCTTGGCTCATGTGCTTGGTTCACTTAGTAGATGCTTAACGGCAAGGATGCCCATGACGAAGGCATAGGTTAGGCTCATGTCCGTGGCTCACTTGCCTTGCAGAGCAGCATATATCACTGATATGCTATTAGAGGGTGCTCATTAGGCAGGCGGACATGGAGATTTGCCATGGAGGGCTGACTTGAGGAAGCGCCATTCAGCGCCAGATCTGTGCAAGAAGGTCTGATCCAGTTGCTTTCATGACCTGTTCGGTATGCCTGACCAAGCAGCTTTAGCAAGCCTAAAATAATGGCCATGGCTGCCATCAATTTCCCCATGAAGCTGCGTCTGTGCCGGATCCAGCCAACACCCTGTGCTCTTGTGCAACGACTCTTCCATGTGCAGAGTGATCATAAACATGAGGTGTGCTCCTGCTCATCCTGTCCTGCTGCGTATTTCATGGTCCATTTACCTACACCACCAAAAATATTGGCAAGCGTGGGTTAAGATCCCTTTTTGGTGCATGACAGGGCATCTGCCTGGCGAGGGGGCGCCTCTGGAAAATGCCTGATGGTGGTAATGACCTGCTGCTATTTGTGGAGGCACCCCCAGTGCCCCTGGGCCCCACTGAACGCATGGTGGACGAGCAGATTGGCAAGACAGGGCATGGGGAGGGCGGGAAGGGAGGGGCCAGGCTCTCGCAGCCGTGCATAAGCTTGGCTGCATGGAGGTGCGGAAAGTGGGATTGGAAGTGTGCATTAGAATCAGGTGCTCAAGGATCCCATTCTGTTGAGACACAAGATAGTTACGTTCTGCCTTTGGATGAGGAGGATGAGGACATGTACATACATCCTTGGTAGGGGCATGTCGGGGTTGTAGCACCTCCAATGTGTAACCTGAATAAGTGAGAAATTTTGCAATCCACACCTCCATTTTTGGGAAGCATGTCCTTAAAAAGACTAGTGTTTGGTGCCTAGAAATATGGGCTGCGTCTGCCTGTGTACCTCTTCCAACCTACGCACTGAGCTGTATCTAGCCCTAGCATTTTTCCTCCAGCGCATCTGATCCTTGACGAAGCAGGAATTGCCATCTTTTTTTGGTAGATTTTGCACTCAAAGTGAGGGCTGTACACCTGTATCTTTCTCTGTGTATTCTCAGCATGCACAAATTCCCATTTGCAAAGAAAACGTATACGTAGGCATTGAAACACACTCCCTATGCCTGGCCCAGAAAGTATTTCCATCCTTTGTTTTCCCCCTTTTCGCGTCTTCTTGTTTGGCACAGCATCTTGGATTGTGCTGTTTGGACGGCCTGAGGTGGAACCTAAGTTAGTGTTCAACAACGCAAGTGCATATGGGCTTATTGTAAGGGCATGACCTGTATAGTGCGACCATTCTGCTCTTTAACCCGTAGATTGTATACTGGGTGTAAAAAAGGCACTCAGATGCCGCCTGATACGCCTGCTCATCAAAGGGTGGAGCGTTGCAAAACAACCCTGGGGCGAACCAACCAAGGAGGTAAAGATGTAAATTAAAAAACAATTAAAAAACATATACGCACCGGCAGCCAGTGAGGTCGAGTAAGGCTAGGTCGATGGACGATTAAGCTTGAGAAAGACCTGGTCGATTCCTTACTCTAACATAAGAGGCACTGGGCACTGATGGCCTCTGATCTTCAGGGAGACTTGTTCAAGATCCAGGCAGCATACGTTCGCAAAGATGAAGAAATTGCAGAGCTAGGCCTGAGGTTAGGAGAAGCTGAAAGGCTATCACAAAGAGTGAGCCTTCAGCTGGACACTGCACTGTCAGAGGCAGAAAGTCTTCGAAAAATGTCATTATGTCAGCATGAAGATGCACGCTCTGAGGTGCGCAGCTGCATGTGTGGATATTTGTACACATATAGCACAATGCTTTTTTGTCAAAGCAGGAACATTACAGTTCTAGTGTACAGCATGGTGAGCCATCCAAATTTGAATTCAAATGGCGTCCAGTTTAATTGGCGATGGAAGTACTTGTGTGCACCAGTGCACACTTCATGGATACAACAAAGGTTACATGTGCCTACATTTTATGCTTGCAGGCATCAGCCACAGCGCAACTGGCGGCTTGCTTGTGCAAACTGACCAACCTCCAGGATGTGTGCTGTACACTAGAAGAAGTGCGCTCTCAGTGCAAAGACCTCGCAGCCAGCAAGCAGGTGTGAGCACATTTGGGAGGCGTACTGCATACCAGCAGCGTGATCCTTCACATGATAACCTGACTCGCCGTTTTGCTCCACTGCGCAGGAAGCAGAAGAGAGGCTTGCATGCCTTCTAACCTCTGCAAATGCTCAAAAAGACTTGTTTAGCAAGCAGGTGGGAATGCTTGAGGACACGGGAAAATTTGACATGCTGTATCAAAAGGAAATTTTGTTTACTTGATCATGGCATAAAAGCTCGACAAGAGAGATGAGGGTACACGCACTGAGCTATGAGCAAACCAGGCCCAGCTTGAAGCAAAGCAAGCTAAGCTTAGTTGATGAAAATACAGATGATGCAATTGCAAGTAAAACCTGCTTTGTAAGGTCTTCATTTACATGACATGATCTGCACCCTACTTGTAACAACTTGCAAAGCCATGTGTGTCATCAAAGCAAATTTACATCAACATGCAAATGCACACGCAAACTAACGCCAAACAGATGCATCTTCTTTCAAGACTGCCTTGGTTGCACTCACTTACTCTCAGCCTTGCAAAGCAATCAGCCTCAGCGTTTATGCATGCATGCAGCTTGAGGATCTTGTGAATGTACACGAGGCAAAGATCCAGGACCTGATGAGCGCATTAGAAGCGAAAGACAGGCAGCACGTTGCTCAGGTGACAGGCCTGCTCATGGTTGCCTGACACAGGTTATACTTCATTATATTTCTGCACCAAACATAGCACACATGCAACCCTTTTTGAATTTGAAATGCCTTTTTCTATTTAATAGCCTTTTCACATGCCTCGTGGAATGGTGGACACAGAACACAGCAGCTATCAGTTCCATACATATGCAGGCAGAGGAGCTTGCAAGGTCACACCGTGAGCAGATGTTTGAGCTCCAAGCACATTGTGAGCGGTAATATTACGTCTCTGTGCCCATAGGCAGGCAATTTGCATGCCTCTTTTCCCTTGAGCACTAAGCATCAGGTGAATCAAGAGACATGGTCAGTCTCCTATTCTGCAAACCTGCAAATCTGCAATTCCATACAAAACCTACTCTTTCCAGGTGCTTTGGTATTGTTTGACTTGGCGCTTACAAAGCACGATTGTGTTCTGTGACAGTATCATGGCTTGTTTTTGTTGAGCCGTTGCGCTGCGTGCACTGCTCTCAGATGAAGCAAAGCTTCGTGCAATGGAAATGGCATCCAACGCTGCGGCTGAGGCCAAGTACCAAGCCGAGCATGCACTTCTGCGCGAGCGTGCAGTGTGGCAGGTAGGCAACTGCACAGCTGATTTGTAACTCTGTCTTCTGGATTGAACTCGCTGTGTTGTCGGGCTGGAGGGGCAGAGGTTTGTTTATCTTATGAAAGTTGACGCATTGCTTCAAAGGCTTCTCTGATGCCTTAGCTTGTGCTAAGATTGGCCACACTTTTAGGCGTCTGGTCACGTCACAGTTTCAAAATAGCGGTGTTGCCTGGACATCACAAAGCCCGTGGTGCTTGTACCCCTTCCAAGTCTCTTGGTGTGCTACTTTGCTCCTTTTCATAGGCGGCCTTAGCAAGCATGAACGAGAGCCAGGCACGCGAAGAAAGCTTGAAGGCGCGTCTCGTGGCCTTACGCCAAGAGATCAATGCACTTAAGTCTCGGAGGGGCGGTCTAGGATCATAATATTCTCGGGGGATTGCCTCGCCTGGACCCTTACAAAAATACATGTTCGCAAGCGGTATGGCGGTGTGTGGATAGCATATCAGAGATTTCCTTTTTTTGAGCTAAGTTTACCACCTACGAGGCAAAGGCTTGTAATGCTCTCCACGAAGAACATGCGGGAAAAAAAATTTAAAGCATGCAAGTGGAATAGGGATAAAAGAGGGATGCAGAATCCACTGTGTAAGCAACGGGAAGCACATAAGCTGATCGATTGAGCAATAGCTAAGCACACCCATAAGGTGGTGTTGCGCCACCATGGTAACAATACTTTGCTTTTAAGCGACATCAGATCTTTAGGTGCTCCAGATTCAGAATAGGAGGGGTTCAGTATGCCGGCGCAACAACCTGGCCAGGAGGCCTAAATTAGGTTCTGTTGACTGGCTGGATCTTGTAAGGGAACCACATTCACCGACGAATGAGGGGAATAATGCTTCTGTTATCATACTAACGTTGACGCTTCCTAGATCGTTTAGTCATAATTGTCTCTGTCAGGCCCATTGATCCAATATAATTGATAAATTATGATGCGCTTCCAAGGCGACTTTCCAGATCGTCCACCTTGATCGTCCATCTTGATCCGCTTCTCTCTCACAGAAAGACCTATGCTACCGAACATTGACCATGGGGCCACAAGATGCATGAAATACATAATTAGCTGGCAAGGTTGGCTCTGCAGCACAGCGTTGCTCGTTTTAGGCATTCAGCTGACGTGCTTCAAGCAGGGCCCTTCAGCGCCTATACTCAGACTTGTAGCAGATCAATCAGCCCCCTCTCCAGCATCAAAGTTCAGATGCACCCCGTTCTCGCCCAGTGAACGCGCAAATGCATTGGCAGACTTGGGCGGCTACACGCACATGTAAGCGCAGCTATGACTGTTACCTCTGTCACATTGCAATCTGAGCCTTCACCTGAGACTCCCTCTGTGTGCTACACAATGTCTCTTGCTACCTGATTCCACAGAATTGGCACATCCTCACCTGAAGCACAGCTTTTCTTTGACCAAGGCTTAGTTCAGGTCTGTCCTTAGGGCACCATTTCCGGTTTGCATAGTAGGGGCCTCTCCATGCTCGTGCTTGTTGTTAGTTCCTTCTACTTGAATAATCAGCATTTTGCCTCAATGTAGCAGTGCAAGGTGGACCTTCGTGCCTTCGAGCAGTGAGATCTGTGGGTGTCCGCATGGATGCTGCAGCTTTGACAATTGCTGCCCTTGCTCAAAAGCTTGGATGGCATGCCTTCTGCCGGCAGGCTTCAGAAGCCGTCTTGGCATCCCAATACCACGAGGCGCCCCCACCTGCACCTTGCTGCACCTCCAGCACTGCTCACATTCGCACCTGCCAGGCCTATGGCTTCAACCAGCCCGAGGCGCGTCAGTCCTTCCGCTTGGCTATGGCAGCAGATCCTACAGCCCCTGCTCCCTACTGGGGTATGGCCTATGCGCTCGGTACGTCCGCAGCCCCTGTGCCCCCAACGGCGGTGTTGACAATGTGCGGCTTTGGAGGGCTTCCCAGCTGCTGGTCACGTGTGCCAGAGGGCTGCAGGTCTCATACCTGGGAGCCACGGGTTTTATGTGCCATAGGCTTGCAGCTTGCAATTCAAAGGCCCACTGCTCACGTACCTAAGAGCTGCAGCTCGCACGTCTTTAGGGCCACGGGTTGTATGCCAAAGATTGAAGGGCCGCTGCTCACGTACCTAAGTGCCGCAGCTCGCATATCTGTAGGGCCACGGGTTGTATGCCAAAGATTGAAGGGCCGCAACTCACGTGCCAAAGGTCTGCAGCTTGCACGTTTGAAGGGCCACAGGTTGTATGCCAAATTTGAAGGGCCATAGGTTGCAAGCTGGGGCGCTACAGTTTGAATGAGGACCTTGCTTGCCAGCATGTGCCCTTGAGGCTGTGTGCTGCCACAACTAGGAGCATGGTGTTTGAAAGGCCTACCTGTGTGTGTGTGTATCTTTCCTTGCAGCCGTGCTACCAGAGTGAGTACCAGAGTACCAGAGTATTGATGCATTGTCGTGCGGAGAACATGACTGGCTGCGCTCATTGCACGGATGTTGTGCTTGCCAATGTGGAGCAATGCTCACTGCTTGGGCAGAGTGCTTGACTACTGTGGACATTTGCTCCCTGTGCTGTGGACGTATTGAGGCCTTAAACCCTTTTGCCATGGGTATAGCGCTCTGGCTACCTTGAGCGTACTCCTCTGATCAGCATGGCCTAGCTGTGGCCACAAACCAATGCTCCACCTTACAATTGACAGGGTCAGATCAAGGGCGCTACTCTTCTTGAGCAGTATCAACATTTGCTGCTGACAGGTGGCCTGAACAGGTCACACAGTGCATCACAAAAACAACTGGTGCAGACAGGTGGCTTAAACGGGCATCATAGTACAAGACAACTGCTGCTGGCAGTTCTGCCACGCATGTCAGATTGAGAGTGCCATGTCTTGTCTCCTGGTCAATATATGCTTGTTGCTGGCTTGGGCTCAATGCTCACTGTCTCTGCACCTCGTTGCCCAGGGCCGTTTCTGAACAAAATAGCTGGGTCACCAGAGGCAGGGAAGAAAGGCGGCTACCCGGTCTTTTCCAAGCAGGCAAGGATAACAGCAGGGAGGGATTGCTCAAGTGTTGTAAGATGACTGCCTTCACATGCGTCTGTGCACAGCACATGCTCAACACACACATACGCACACACGCACACACGCACGCACACACATTGATGCAAACACCAGCGCCTGTGGGCAAACATATTAGTGTGCACCCGTTGAGCGTGGACCCTAGACTCACCTGTGTAAATGACACCACACTGACATAAACGTACCTGTGAAAATGGGCGTGCATTGACACTCGTAGGAACTGGAAGACGGCAAGAGGGCTGTGGAGATTGGCCTGGCCAAGGCCGATGAAGAGGTGATCTAGAAGGATTGAGGCAGCTGTACGCGCCGACCGTGCTTCATTGTTTAGGCCAGAGTAATAAGTTAGCCTAGTAACCAAGCCCAAGTCACTACTGTCCTCGAGCCTCATATTTGGTTCATACTCCAGTTTGCTTTGTAGCACTGCAACTTCTGCCTCATTAAGCCGGCAGGCATTACACAGCCTCCTTGTCATTCCAAGGGTATACCATCCACATTAATGTTGCTTGCAGCTGTGGAAGGTGACAAATACTTCACTTCAAAGCTCAAGCCTTGGACAGCTGCATCACGCACTGGAGAGAGATAGAGGTGGGCACACAGCCTCTGGTCTAGCTTTTCACCCAATCTGTCGGGAGGATTGCCACAATTTGTGTGCCAGACCAAGGGAAAGCGTGTTTTGCATGAGCAGCAAGTGCTCGCTTTATGGTGAATTTTGCTGGTGCTTTCACATGCTCATGTCTTGAGCTCTCTCCTGCCCTCGATTTCTTGTGGCAGATTTTTTGCCACCTGTCATGCAAGAAATAGCTGCCTCAATCAGGTGTCGACCCCAGGCCTTGTTGCATGTGAGGCAGTTGGTGGCATTTATCAAGCAGTCAACTGGGTCAAGTTGCAGTGGTTGGCTGCTGTGCTTTGACTTTTAAGTGTAGAGGGAAGGAGGAAGAGGACCATGTCCCACGCTCTGTCCTTCTGAATTTTGCAGACATTTACGGCAGTTTTGAGGCCAGTATAGCGGAAAGTCAAACAGCGCGGTTGGGAGATTCAGATAGACGGGCCAGCTTGGCATGGCTTTTGCTGCTTGCTTGCATGAGCCAGCCATATACAAGCAGGCCATTCACAGGTTGACTGGCTCACCATGTGTCCGGTTGTGCCCGATGAGCCAATCATATACACAATATATACAAGCAGGCCATTCACAGGTTGACTGGCTCACCATGTGTCCGGTTGTGCCCGATGAGCCAATCATATACACAATATATACAAGCAGGCCATTCACAGGTTAACTGGCTCACCATGTGTCCGGTTGTGCCCGATGAGCCAATCATGCTGTTGCTTCAGCTTACAAGCAGGCAATCTACAGCTGCTGCACATTCCTCATCTTTCAAGCTTTGACAAATGCACATACACTCTGCTGGCTGCATGCAGCCTACCTCAAAGGAATCGCTCAGGTTTTCATGGCCAATTCGACCCATGGACCAGGCTTTGAGGCTGCAACCCGAGCATACGCTCAGGATTTAGAGGTAGGACCTGTGCTGTCCCGCAGTGCCACAGTACATGTTGGGGGTACTAGCTTAGCAACGATCCGGCTCAATTCTGGAATAGATCAGGATGCTATTGGTGATGAGCTCTGCAAGGGAGCGCAGATTTGCAAGGGAGTACAGGCATGAGATTTGCAAGCCTGCCTAGCCGCAGCAAGAATGCAGGCCATAGTATGAGCTGTGGGATTTAATGAGAGAAGGCAGGCAGTTTGGCGAGGAAATTCACGCACTGGACAACCAACATGTAGGCATATGCCAAAGCAAGACAAGCATGCACAGCAGGGATGGAGCATTTGCGCATTGTGAATCACTCGCAAATTTTACCGAACCAGTCGCTGAACTGTATAACATCAATTCGCGGCAATTTATAAGACCATCCCCAAAATGTGCCCTGCGATGCACCTGTTTTACTCTGTTTTGCACCTTATAAATACCTTAAACCTTATATAGTGGCCCCACGTCGACAACACAGTCTTCAGCATTGTTAAATCTGTATGTGTGGAATCAGGAGTTGGGGGAGAGGGGGGTGGGTCAGCTGGCGTGAGTTAATGCCTCCCCCTCCTCCGCCTGCTCTTGAAGCTCACAGGCAAACGTTCGATCAAATCATTTGGCGTATTTGAATTTTACCGAACCATTCGTACATTATAAATCCAAAACAGGCGAATGCTCCATCCCTGATGCACAGGCTCTTGGCATGCAGAAGATGGCGGTGGGGGCAGGGGCCTGGTACTGAAAAACATAGGCGCGTTTGTCAAGGAGGGATTGGCAAACCTGTCCCTTGTCATCATCCCCTTATTCCTTTACCCCCCATCCGCACTCATTGCACAGGGCTAGGCTGAGCGCGCCCAATTCTGACTGACGTCTTGCAGGACTGGGCCCAGGCACACCCCGAAGACGCGGATGCTCTGGCACTTGCTGCGGAAGCGCTGTCCAACCTGCAACCCTGGTGCGCAGCACTGCCCTATCTTGCGTGTGTGCCATGTCCTGCTGCGCTGCGCTTGCTCGCTTCTTCTGCAAATTGCCGTGTGTGCTGCATGGTGCTGCGCTTCCTCAATTGCCTCAATTTTACTTACCCTGTGCTGCTCACATGCCCCCCATGGCAATGCCCCAGAAATTCACTACTTTCTGTGTCCTGCCATGTGTGCATCGCAGTACTAGCCCACACGCGCAGCCTACCCCAACTTGCGCACCACAGCGCTGGCCCATGCGCATGCTCTCTGCACCCGCAAGGGTGCTTCAACCCCATGCAATCCCCAAAAAAGGCCTCCACCCCACCCAGCCCACCTATTCTTACCTGTCTGTGCTCTGCGCTCTGCCATCCTAGCCTCCCTTTCCCCACCTGTGCTTTTGCACCTGCTCCAGCCCCATCCCCGCTCTCTGCACCTCCCGCCTCTGTGCTGTGGCTCCAGGGACAAGCACCTTTGAATAACGCATGTGCACGTGCATGCACTCTGGGGTGACCCTTGCACGCAGGGATTTTTGGGACACATCTGACCCACCCAAGCCAAAGGCAGGCACCCTTAAGGTGCTGGGCCTGCTGCGCAGCGCCCTTGACCGCAGCCCTGCACACCCGCTGGCTGCGCACATCCTCATTCATGCAACCGAGGCTGCCTTTCCCGGCCCTAGCGGTGCAGGTGAGGCGCAAGCTGGCAGTTGCATGCACACAAACACACACACACGCACACACACACACTCATACACATTTAAATGCATACAAGGGGAGGTGCAGGCTGGCAGTTGTGCGCATGCAAGCACAAACACATTTGTATGCAAACATTTGAGTCTGGAAGGAAAAAAAGCATATGCACACATGCTCACCCACATGCAAATGCACGCAAACACATGCACACACACATGCGCACACAGCAAACATTTTGCCACCAGGAAGCCATACATGCAAAATATGAAGACCTGCAGGCGGGTTCGCCGCTGCGCAGAGGGCTGTGTGTGCCTGTTGAGTGCACCCTGGAAGATGCAGGTGGCTGGGCACTGCATGATACGCTGGGCACTACATGATACGCTGGGCACTACATGATACGCTGGGCACTGCATGATACGTTCGCTTCACGCAAATACGTGCGTTGCCTCAACAGACGCAACTGTGATTCTTTGCGGGAGCCCTCAATGTTTTTCATTTTTAGTGCTGTTGGCAGCAAGACCCCCAAGTCACTTTCAGTGCTGCTGCAGAGCAGTATGCCCACAACACATGTGTAGTGCTGCTGACAGCAAGACCGGTGCAGCGTACTCCCTACACTCCCTACCAGCGCACAGGCCAGAAAACTTCTGCGGTTTACTACCTGCGTGTCTGCTTCTGCAGGTCAGGCTGCTCCTGCTGCAGATCGGCTGAGGGGGTCCGCATCCATGGTCGGGCACTTGCAGCACATGCCCTCACACACGTTCCTCAATGTGAGCCCTTGCACGCATTCCTCAATGTGAGCCCTTGCACGCGTTCCTCAATGTGAGTCCTTGCACGCATTCCTCAATGTGAGCCCTTGCACGCGTTCCTCAATGTGAGCCCTTGCACGCATTCCTCAATGTGAGCCTTTGCACACCTTCCTCAATGTGAGCCCTTGCACGCAGCGCATCAAGTCATCCAAGCTGCATAGCCACTGTGTGTGCTCCAAGTCGTGGACTTGACTGCTGTAGCGCTGAGTGCGCAGTAACAAAGGCACAGTCGTGAACCTAACTTCTTGAGCGTTGAGGGCGCAGGGAAGAAAGCACAGAGTCGAGGGTCTAGCAATGGGGCTGATTGTTTGGATGCATGAGGCATAAAAGCCTGTGCAGGGTACAAGCAGACGTGTATGCTGCACATATCAGGGCACACGCAGAGGTGGGCAGGCGCCAGTGCCGCACCTGTGGCGGGTTGCACAACCTGGCTCGTGAATTTTGCCCTGCTGTACATTGCGCACTTTACTGAGGCCTCGTTCTTGGTGTGCACATGCACGCTGACGCGCTGCATTCATGTTGATGTGCCTCACCTGTGCAATTTCTTACTGTGTATCCCACAGTCGCATTTGTGTACTACACACCAAAGTCCGAATGGCTTCCCCCTCACAAAGGGGCCTGGGCAGTGTTCAATTGGTGGGGACAATACAAGTCCACGTGCAAGCACAGGTTCATAGCTGCACTCACGTATTCACACCTGCGCCCAAAGTGTTGTGCATCTGGCAAAGCCCTGCCCCTTGGCTGCATGTCCCCCCATTGGCTGCATGCTTACAGACCGGCTTCTGGCACAAGGGCGTACAGGCCAATGAGGCATCTCTGCAAGTGGATTTCTCCTTGGCCACTAGGTGCGTGTATGTTTAATGCGCCACCCCTGGACTCATGCTTGTCTTAGGCAACGAGTTCAGGGGGAGTTGAGTGCACGCAAGCAGCACAGATGCGCACATGCCACATGTTTTGCGCTCTTGCCAAGTGATCATGCATTCTTGTGCTTGGCATTCTTGAAAAGCACATTCTCACTACACAGCACCGGCAGTGGGCAAACAAGCTGGCTGGCATGCAGGCAGGCAGGCTGGCTGGCTGGCTGGCTAGCTGACTGGTTAGCATGCAAACAGGCTGGCTGGCATGCAGCCATCAGTACCACAGCACCTTTTGCCTTGCAGAAGCACGCTCTGGTATTGGGAATGGATACAGTGGCTTACATTTTTGAGAGCAGCAGGCAGAATAAGCAGCCAAGCCAGTGCTTACAAGCACGCATCAATATTGAAGCCACACCTGCAACAATTTGACTGACAATGTCTACAAGGTCAATGCTCAGTCCTGGCCACCCCTGTGTGTGTGTGTGTGTGTGTGTGTGTGTGTGTGTGTGTGTGCGCGCGTGTGTGTGTAGGTGCTTCGTGCCTTACACTCCTTTCCACAACGCCCAGGTCCTGATTTACAACGCGGTCTGTGGCGCCGAGAAAGCGACCGCAGAGCTGTGGTCCCGCCGTTTGGCCAGGTTCCCCGAGCATTTTGGACCAAACTATGAGACAGATGGTGCGCATGTCCGCCAGCCCTCTTTGTTTGCGCCCTTGTCTCATACCTCTGCCAGCACTTATCGTGAGATCCAACGCTCCTCGCAAGATCCAGCATCCGCCACAAGATCACAGCACCTGAAACAAGATCACAGCAGTTGTCGCAGGATCCAGTCACCGGGCATGTTACTTATACGATATGAGTTGGGGGGGGGCGAGGCGCACCTCAATCTGCTCATGCCCTGAAGCCACCTCGAGGGCTACCAATGGCATTGTAAATGCAAGGCTGCGCTTTCATTGTTTATCACTGTGATTCAACAATGAATGGTGGTTCCTTTTGTATGGCTCCAAGAACAATGTGGATGCACGCACCCACAGGGGAGGAATGCATTGTACGCTTCCTTTTGAGTAACTCAGAGCACGATGTCCACACGCGCATCCACAGGGGGAGGACCGCATCATGTGCTCCCTTTTGTGCGGCTCTGTGGAAGAAGGCCTGAACCATGTTCACATGCGTACCCACAGGGAAGGACCATGTCATGCTCCCTTTTGTTTGGCTCCGGTTTGCGGACTGGCAGCCCTTGCTCAAGCTTGAAGAGGCAGGCCTGGACCCGTCCCATGACGGTGTGAAAGTGTCCGACCAGGCCAAGCCATTCAGCAAGGTGTGACACGCATGCGCGTGTGTGCATGTGCCCCTGCGCGTGCAAACCTTCACTGCCAGTGCCCAGTGGCTCACAGTCCCTTTTCGTGCAGTCGCGCACCGGCACTCGTTCTTAGGCTCAATAGGCCCATGGGCTGCCTCTGACCTGCGTTGCTGAGATACCATGGGACAGGGGTCCTGGGGGCTGTTTCTATTCACGGCCGCAATAGGCACCCGAGTTTTAACCTGCTGATGGGCTCTTGTCCAGCACCTTTTGCCTTGCTCTTCATAGCAAGCTAGCCACAGCCCATGCACATCTGCTTTGTCGTATGCACTGTGTGGGTCACATGTCACAAGGTCTGGGCCCCCCCACTCGTATGGCCTTGGCTGCAGGCTGTCTATCACCTTGTGCGGCTTGGCTGCAGGCTGTTTATCACCTCGTATGGCCTTGGCTGCAGGCTGTCTATCACCTTGTGTCTATCACCTTGTGCAGGCTGCCTATCACCTTGTGCAGGCTGTCTATCACCTTGTGTCTATCACCTTGTGTCTATCACCTTGTGCAGGCTGTCTATCACCTTGTGTCTATCACCTTGTGCAGGCTGCCTATCACCTTGTGCGCGCTTTTGCCTATGCGGCCCAGGCAGCCTCGCTGCACTCCAACTCCAGCATTAGTGCAGCTGTGCCAAATCCAGCACGCTCAGCACGGCAAAGGTGCGCACGCGTGTCGTGTGTGCGTGTGTTCATTTGTTTGTGTGTCTGTGTGTGTAAGCATGTGTGTGCATACCTCTGTGTGTACGTTAATGCGTCTGTGTGTGTGAATGTATGTGCGTGCGTGCATATCTTTGTGTTTGTGTGCTTGTTCGTGTGGTGTGCATGCATTTGTGCGTGCATGAGGGACATGTGTGTTGATCTAGGCAAGCTTTGTTTTGTGAAGAGTATGGCACACGCACGGCTTGCAGCTGCATTGCTGCATGGAGCAGGAGTACAGACCTGCTCAATTTCTTTCTTGTGCTGGGAATTTGGCAGCACAAGAGGCAGCAGCATGTGCCCTCTAAGCAGGTTCCATTTGAAACCCTGCATGCGCATATGTGTGCGCGCGCACGTGCGCTCATTCGTTTGTGTGTTGCGTGCTGGTGCACTGCAGGGCATACAAGGAACTGCAGGCTTCAGAGGCGGCAGCAGCGGCTCTGAGGGCAGATGCCATCACTGAGCCTGGGCCTGGCCTGGGGCTTTTCAGCTTGGCTTACAAAGCGATCTCGGAGCATGGCCTGCTGGTGGGTGGCACAGACCGTGATGGCTGGGGATGAGCCTACTGGTGGGTGGTGCAGGCTGTGATGGCTGGGGATCAGCCTGCTGGTGGGTGGCACAGACCTTGATGGCTGGGGATTGGCGCACGGGCAAATGGCGTTTGGTAAAGGGTGTGGGTGTAAGCATCGAGGGCAGCAGGCTTTGATTGATGGCAGGGGATGGGCGCACCAGTGAAGGGCCTTTGGTTGGTGAGTGGTGCAGGCTGTGATGGCTGGGAATGAGCCTACTGGTGAGTGGCCTCAAGGTGAAGCTAGTGGGTTGTGTTGGCAGTGTGAGCATTGATGCTGTTGATGGTAAGTGATGGCAGAGAAATGAGTCCACACTGGTGTATCGCCTTCCGGTGAGGAGTGTGGGCTCGTGTGGATGATGCAACGCAAACAGTAGACAGCGCACTGAGTGTGGGCTCACCATCCTTACCTGTTTTGGCATTTCCATTTCTGGTGGCCATCATCCAAACTCGGCACCGCATGCTTTGGAGGTTGACCATGTTCCAAATCTCCAGCATTGTGTCCTCAGATGGGAGCTAAGTATCATGCATGGAGATGCCTGATGAGAGTGTCATGAATTGAGATGCCAAAGCCTTACGAAAAGCATTGCTGGCCAGAAGAGGGTGTGATGAATTGGGAGGTCAGCCAGATGAGGGTAAATACATCTCACATTTACCACGCATAATAGGGTTGCCACTCAGTGCGGTCTGGCTTGCAGCTCTGATGAATGGAGATGCTGCAAACTTATGCAGCGGTGATGGCAGGTTGGGCCACCTGCCAGAGCCTAGCAGCTCTGATGGACAGTGATGCAAGCCAGGGCGATTTGGCTAGCATCCTTTGCATGCCGACTGTTGTACATCCCTCTCATTGTTCAACAGCTTGCCCAAGCACAATCTTTAGGGAAAGGACAAGATCAACACACCTTTATGGCCCTGTTACACTTGCGCGACATCAACTGCAGAGCACATGACAGTAAGCAAGACACACCAGGAATGTGCTGGAAAGTCCTAGCACTGTCACCTGTGTTTTTCGGGGATCTGCCAGCTGATGCATCATTTGGCCGGTCTGTCAGGACATTTTGTTGTGACAATATGTTATTTATCTTTTGTCACAACATTTTGTTCTTGTGACCTCTGGTTGCAGATGGCAAGAGCACGACTCGCAGCACTAGAGGATGATCTGGACGCGGCGGCGGCACACCTGCAGGCCGCAAAAATAATTGAAGTCTCCACCGGCTACATGTAAGGCGCATCACTGAGTGAGCGAAGTATTAAGCAGCCAATGGGTACAGCGCAGCATGCCCCAACAACTCATTAATAGGGTGATGCTCACGGCAAGCCTGTTTGCAAGCTTTGAGAACATAGGGGCCAAAGTAAGCACATATCTCAAAAGGCTTTGACCCATGTCATCCCTTTTCCTGCTTGCATTCCTTTGACCTTTCCCCTTTTTACTTCCCTGAATTTCTGATTTTCTTTATGCTCACGCTCTTAGCAAACGCTCTTGTCACATGTTTGTAACATGAGCAATCACTCACTGGCTCAAATGAAAGGATTGCTCATCACTACAAAAGGGCGTACGGCTGAATACATTAGCGCCAAGGCTTTTCATGATTGGATACATAAGCGCCGAGACTTTGATCCATGTTTCGGAGCCACACACAGGCACAACTGACTGGTGGTGATGGAAAACCTTGTCTTTTCAATGGACACTTTTTGGGTTGTGGAAGCTTCCACCTCCGCCACCTTGTATCCGCCTACAGCTGATAAGCACGCGATGCTGATCAATTAGCTTGTTATTATGTGCTGTGACTGCATTTGGCCTAAATCGCATGCACATACAATCCTCTTGGCGTCCAATTGTGGCATTCAATTTGGCGTTTCCTTGACATCTCTGTTGCATTGTTCCTCATGGTTACAGGGAACCACCACGCTTCTTCCAGTTCTCGGTGAGGACTCAAGCAGAAAGATTGCTTTAACCTTCAAGTCCTTGTGAATAGCACATGCATTTGTCCTGCCATGCTGCAGCTGGCACTCAGCTTTTCAGCTTAAAGCATTTCAAATCTCCTGGCTTTTTGCCTGTGCTGTATGAATTTAGGACGACTGCCTTGGGTGGGTTCTTTTGCAAGGCAACCATCTTACTGAAGCGGCCCTGGCCTATATGCAGGTGCGCAATGCTCCAGTGCTTGATCATGTGGTTTTAGCACAAAAAGATGGTCAAAGCGCCTTTAATGATAGGCTGCTGAGCTGTACACCGTTCCTGGTGATATGCATTGGAGTGAGCACGACCTGGGCTGTTCTGGTGGCCTTACTCACATTTTAAATCTGCACACCTTCCCGGCCTTTGTAAGAGGATGTGAGACATGTCCTGGCTCAGGTTTTTGCTACCTTGCATGAAAGCCTGCTTCACTTTCTCCTCTTTTCCATGTGTTAGTGCAGAACAACATCTCTGAATTTGCATCCTTGGACTAAGTGCGAGCCCCCTCTATATTTGCTATCTCCCACACACACTGCTCCTTATGTGCGCGTCTATGATCTCTTGTCTCATCTTGCTCTCAACAAAAATCCACAAGTTTGCTATTGCCTTTCCTTTCTCAGCTGCCAGCACTTCCCATGCTCAGCATCCCTTTTCCTGCCTGTTTATAGCCCAGACTTTGTTCCATCCTGGTAACTTGGTAGCCTAGTGCTAAGCAGACCTCAATGGCAGACCTAGCTACTTCACATTTGCCTCTGTCTTCTTTCATATCAGGGCTTGTGGCAGTCCTCATGCTCCTCACGGCCTGCCCTCCTGTTTTATGTTGCTGCTCCTCCTTGCAGGGCCTGCACCAGCTCCCTTGCCCCTCACAGCATGTGCGCTATTAGTTTTGAACCATAACCAAGCCCTGACCTGCACTGCTCTCTATTGCAGACCCTGTGCAAGCTCCCCTGCCCCCTGCAGCGTGCATGCCATAACCAAGCTGTACGCTGCGCTGCTCATTCTTGTAGGGCCTGTGTCACCTCCCCTGCCCCATATGCACTGCTCATTCTTGTAGGGCCTGTGTCACCTCCCCTGCCCCAAATGCACGCTGTAACCAAAAGTGCTGCTCCTCTTCCTCTTGCAGAGCCTGCGGCAGTTCCCTCGCTCCCCTTGGGCCCTTACAGGCCTCAAGCAAGTGTGGCAAAGGGTGGCGCCTCGGGGCAATATACAGCCTGTGGGCGCTCCTGTACAGGCCCTCTCTCAGCAGCAGCAGCAGCAGCCAAAGTATAGTCAGTCTGCTAGTCAGCAGCACAGCGCAGGCAATGCCTCTGCACCACAGGGTGTCCACGAGGACACAGAAAGGTCCTCCGTGCTGGAAGGCGGACAAGGGCGCACTGCGCGTACGGAGCTGCTTGCTCTGAGCAGGGGGTGGGGGAAAGATGGGCTTGAGGGAGGCTGTGGGGGAGAGGGGAGTAGAAAAGGTACAACAGGAAAGGACGGAGAAGATGCGGAAG
>LFIK01001311.1_pt1 | contig 19635 bp, 21 predicted proteins | sample 643401 | NCBI WGS metagenome assembly LFIK01 (sample SAMN03777447, study PRJNA286221) | soda lake metagenome | biome: soda lake; feature: Kulunda steppe; material: water; isolation source: sample T5-Br brine of Lake Tanatar-5 | place: Russia: Kulunda steppe | collected 2010-07
CCTCCCCTTGCATCCACTGTTTGGCTCAGGAGCATTCTCCCTTGACCCTCTGCCCCTACCCCTGCCTCTGCCCTTGCCCTGGGCTACTATGGCCGCTGCCTCTCATGCTCCTCCACTCGACGTGCAACGTCGGGTTCCAAGCGGATGCGAAGCTCCCTGGATTCCTCATTGCTCAAGCGCTTCCGTTTTGTGCAACCTTCATTAAATAGTGTCCTTTGATCCTTTGGAGCATGTGTCTTCATGGTCGGCCCTGGGGAGCCTGGATCAAAACCTGGATACTACGCAAGGTCTTGATAAAAGTAATTTCTAAATAGATTACAGATAGCGAGGACCCCCCATAATTATTTAATTATTCGCGGTAACCCTAGGAGCAGTACGGTATTATGATCATTCTTATTCTTGGGGCCAGGGTTGAATTTTCGAGTTTTGGCATGCACTAAATCTGAAATTTTTTAAGCGGTTTTAGCAAACGCCGATCCCTATTTATCTTGGTGTACAGTAAAGAATGCCAGAAATGAAAGAATGCATTGTAAGTGTAACCATAAACAATCTTAAACAATAATAGCTCGTGCCTTGGCTCTGTGTCAGGGACCTTGTCAGTTGAGTGTAATGGCTCCACATGCTTCAAAGTAGCACATCCCCAGCCAGTTTTGGATACATGAGGAGCTCTAAAAGAACCCTTCTGTTGGCACATATCTGACGTGCACTTTCTCAATTTCCTCTGTGCTGCCTGCAGCCCACGCTTTGGCATCGCGCATGCCTTATGTTTAGGTTTGGCTCCATGGTTAGCAGCTGAGATGCCATACTTGGTAGAGGCAGGGGCTATTTCAGCCAAGGTATAGCTTTAAGCGAAAGACAGCCATTTCTTGAGCACTGTAGACTTTTGCAGGGAATAGCTGGTAGCAGGCAGGTTTCGTTGAATCATGACACATGACGATGTAGGTTTTGGCTTACTGGATTACTGGATTACTGGATTTGCTGCTGCCGCGAGCAACTAAGATGCAAACAGCGGCCTATTGTCAATGCAGCCTTAGCCTTCGACAATGAGAAAAGCGTTTCTAGGTCCTCTCATTTACATCTTGCTGAGTGCGGGGCTGTGTCAAAAGCATTGATTCTAAGCTGCTATGTACTTTGTGCCTGCAAACCAAAGCTGGGATGTCACGCCGAGAGTATGCTGCAGACAAAGTAGCGTCATGGCAGCAGGATAACAGGAGGATAAATACCCAGTCAACTACCACAACCAACTGTGCATGCAAATGCAGCATAAATCTACTGCATATGCAGGGCCAAATTTATTCTGCATTGTGAGCCGGAGGTCGGATTTGTTAGTTGGAGGAGTATTTGATCCTGTTGTCAGTTCAGCTAAAGCTGTATGTGGCTGCGGACAGCGACAGTGTACACCAAGCAGACAACAGGTTGCCCGCGATGAGACTGAGGAGCCTCTGATACCCTTATCCTTCCCTACACGTTCTCTCTCTTGCTTCAGCCTGCAAATAGGCAAGGTCAGTGCTGCATGCAGCTGCTGTCAGCTGCACTTACACTGGGAGCGCCCAGTCCAGTCCAGTCCAGTCCAGTCCGTCCAATGTGAGTGCATCAGATGTTATGGCCATGCTACGAGTCTAGTTTGGATGCAGCAGTCTCTCGGCATGACAGAATCACCAGTTTGTTTCTGGAAAAAAAATTGAAGCATCCTCAGAACAAGCTTGGGATGAATAGAAGCTCCAGTCTAATTGACAGTAATTTTGTGTGCCAGTGGTAAATCGTGAAACAAGTCTGCAATGTGAATGAGCCTCAACGAACACATCTGCATGCAAGGACACAGGAAAAGAGTGTGTTTTTCGTCTTGAATTGCTTGCAAGCCACACTTATCACATGTACCATCATGATGTTCCAAGCTTCTTGTCTCAAGACGCAGCACATGGGAATGTAACCTGAAACGTGCCACGTTGTGCTGTTTTTGCTTGCCCAAATCCAGATGCAGTTACCTAGGTACAGAAAAAAGCGCTCCTCTTTCTGAACCAGGTGGAGGATGCACCCCTGGTGGGTTCAGCTAAGGTGCCCTTCGAAAAATGAGTCATTCAGCAGGTCCCGCTATTTAACCATTGCCTCACCTCCTTCGGGACATATGTAATGTTAACTATTGCCTCACCTCTTCATTGAATCGGCACAAAACATAGAACAACCTTAAAATCTTAAAAGGAGAATGCAAATCACAGGAGCGTTCTTCAACCAACAGCTTCAGTCTCCTAGCAATGCTAATACAGTAGCACGACAGGACCTAATTTCTTGTGACCTTTCTCCACCTTCTCTGATGGAGACTTCTGTGCTCGCTCTTTCTCTTGGGAGCAGGGAAATGGGCCTAGGCTGCGTGCTTGGGACCTGCTTTTGTGAATGGGCATGATGATGTCCGTTTTTTGCCCCTGCTCTTGGCAATGTGGAAGTATGGGTGGGGTTATCCAGACGTCCCTCTCCTTTTCTTTATTGCCTCCAAGACTTACACACATTAAAAAATATGAAATTATTCAAGGGGTAACTATGGCCAGCATAGGGCACAACCCATGAACAAGGATTTGCACTCCAACAAATAAGCACAAGCTGATGCAAGGAAGAAGTGCACTATGTCCTTTTTAAGGCCCTGAAAGTTACAGCATGGCAAGTTAAAACTACACATGAGGCAGGCAAGGACAAGGCACAAAGGCCTTTGTACAGATTGTCCATTCCACAACCATAAACCTTATTGGCAGTAAACGTGACAGAGACTGCATTCATTAACTTACTGCCAGGCACACTTCTTTGCACCTTGCCAGTGTACGTTTTCAGGCGAAGACAATTTTGGCAGAGGGCAATATAAGGTCCACACCACCCACATTTAAGTGGGTTGCAAATAGCGTTGAAAAATAGGCCATAGCAAACCGGGCTGGGCATTCATTCAAAGTATTTTTAGCAGAGAACCTCCCCTGACACCACCTCCTAGCAAACCCTACACCTTAAAGTTATAGGATGGGACGAGATCGGCACCATTAGAACTGCTATCTATTTTGTGCCCCGGGCGCAGCGTAGACGAGATGCCCTACCTGGCTGCTGCACAGGCTGCAGCCCACTCCTCCATGACTTTCAGCAGCTGCCACGCATTGGGGTGCGTGCCTTTAGCCAGGGCAAGCGCGAGGGCCTGTGCCTGGTCGCGCGCTGGGCCCTGATGCAGGTGGCTTTCCAGTAGCACTTGCAGCAGCAAGCAGGCATGAGGCTGAGGGTGCACCCACACTGCTGCTGCATCCGCCTGCTGCTGCAGAGCAACGTTGTCGCCTACTAGCTGCAGGACCTGCATGCAGACATGGCAGGAGCATTGAGGCAGCAGGGGAGGGGGGTGATGCAGGCACAGGAGCAGCAGGGGAGGTGCAAGGGCAGTTCTCAATTCTTCTGATACAAAGGTGGTGGTGAGGGTAAACACAGGGGTGGGTAGACACAGGGCGGCAAGGAGTGGTGATGTGTATTCAATTGCAATGAATGACGACGTGCCGCTGGCATACATAAGCAGGCACATGGCAAGAGGCTGCACATGTGTGAGCATCACAGCACTGCTTTGGCACGATACAACTTGCTCTCCACCTTGAGCAAATGCAGAGGTCAGCATACCAGAAGACGTCAGTCTTTGCCATCCAGATGATTGCCAGTGTACATGCAGGAAAGGATGCCAAAAAAAAAGGCACGCTACAATGAGACCTTCTGGGTCTTTCCTTCCAACCCTCCTTCTCGCAACGAAGCCCCCTTGCATCTAAAAAATGCAGCATGCAGCTCTTGATGCGGGATCCAGACATCCAGCTGCAATTGTACATCTCGTAAAGCAGCTGCGCCCCAAACAAGGCGGACACTGACAAAGCACATCACTGGCAGGCAGGAGTGAGCACCTGGCTGCTCACTCGGCCCAGGGTCTCCATGTCAGGCATTTGCGGCGCAGCCCTGGACTGCAGTTGCCGCATGGCATCTGCAATGACCCCTGCCACAACTGAGCTCTGGATAGGCCTGCGCAGTCAGCAGGGGATCGGCGCAAGTACGTATGCAGCAGCGCACACCGGGCCAGCACGAAGATGCTTCTTGCACCAAACAGAACATAGAGCCACTCGTGCCCCAGAATGGCGCATCAGAGTGACCATACAGCACTTGGGGCAGGACTCGCAGTCAAATATTGCGGGCTCAAAGCCCAATGGCCTGAGCCGTAGCCCATCTGGTGAGGTGGGCTGCAGCCTTGACACATACTGTATGTGACATACATCCTAAGCAAGGGACCATGCAGTATGTCCCGAGCATTGTGCATGATTGATTGTGCAATTGGCTTAAGGGCAAAAAAGTGTTAGAAGTACCACAGGCATTTATGCACTTTGACAGAGCGTGTACATGCATGCATGCACTAGCACAGCAAACATACACACATGCACACAATACCACAGCGCATGGAGCTGCAGACAAGGGGAGGCACCCCCGCCCTCACGGCCTCTCACACCTGGGTTCAGGCAACCCACACAGGTGCCAGCTCTCCACAGTCACGGCCTCACACACCTGGGTTCAGGCAGCCCACACAGGTGCCAGCTCTCCACAGTCACGGCCTCACACACCTGGGTTCAGGTAGTCCACATAAGTGCCAGCTCTCCACAGTCACGGCCTCAAGGACCAGCTGCGGCAGGTAGCCCACGTCGCCACTGCCCCTGCCAGCCAGTACTGACTTGATGCCCTGAGGGACAGCGCGGAGGCCCATTGGTAGGCGGTTGGTAGGTGTATGTTGGTAGGAGCACAGATACACACGCACACACGCGCGCACTCACACACGCACACCATGCACACGCGCCTGCACACAAACACACACACAGGCCCCGGGGCCCTGCACACGCGTGTGCACACACACGCGCGTGTACAACACATGCGTACAACACATGCACGCACTCATACGCTCTGCCTGCACACATGCTGCTGTTGCTGGTCGGTTCAGGCTTGCATGTATGTCGTGCAAGCCTAGGCTAGGTGCACTCTGACTTGGGTGCTGCACACCTCAGCCTGCACGTGCCTCTGCTGCAATGGTGACCCTACGCTATATAGGGCAGCTCAGACGCGTGTAATGGCCCTGGCGCAAGGGTCCGGGCTCTGCGCTTGCAACAGACCCACCCGCTACTGATCCCCAACCATTCACAACTCGTTCGCACCCTCATGAAATCAGCATTGCCGCAGAAATGGCATAAGTGCGTCCCCATTTTCCACAACTTGTTCGCCCCTCCACGCACTGTGCCGTTGGTCGGCGGGCCCTCCCAGCGCTAGCAGTGCTCAGCTCAGCTCAACCGCCCCAACTAACTAACTCCACCAACCAGCGATTTTTCAAGTAAGGTCTGGCCCCTGCAGCCTGCAGCTGTGCCTGCGGCCGAGCAGATCGGCACACTAGACATATTTCAAAGCCAAAGATGATATTTGGCTAGCACAGCCCATCTCTGCTGCCCAGCCAGGACTGCATGCTCCAGGATACCGACAGAGATTCCTGCTTGCGTGGACGAGGAGGAGCAGGAGGGAGGGGGGTGCAGCACAGGGCAGGCTGAAGGCAAGGGGCCTTGAAGTCTGGCCTTGATTACAAGCCTAACCAAGCCAACACACATCACACCCTGCTCAGCTGTCGAGCAACCCAATGCAAGCTAGGCCTTATCCCCACCCCCCTTCTCTGCTGTTGGGGCAATACTGACAGCATATGGTCTACCTGTTGCTGGGACCGGATGGTGAGCAGGGCGCAGCGGACAATGTCCATCAGGTGCTCTTGCACAGCAGCCATTGCTCCCTCCTGCCCACGCCCTCCTCCCCACCCATGCTGAGCCTCCTGGCCACCGCCGCTGCCGCTGTCACGGCCGGCCCCAGCGCGCAGCACAGCCGCTGCCCTCCGTGCCAGCACGCCCAGCAATGCAGGCGGCGCCGGGGGCTGGCCAAGCTGCATGCAGCACACGCCCACCAGCTTGCACAGTGCGTCTGCACCGACCTCCTCTGCTGCCGGAGCCCCCCCTGCTGCCAGCCCACCCACATTGCTGGCGGCGTAGCCTGCGCCTGTTCCAGCAGCCCCCGCCTCTCTTGTTGCAGCCTCTCCTGCGCCGCACCCTGCCGCTGCTGCTGCTGCACCAGCTGCTCGCGCCTGCCTACCAGGCATGCATGTGCCTTCCTCTTTGACTCGAGCCGCCTCAGGTGGAGCCTCAGCCTTGCTTGTCTCCCCCTTGCAATCCAGAGCAGGCATAGCTGAGTCGTCACCCCTTGCCCTGCTGGCCCAACCCCCTCTTCTGGGCTTCAGCTTGCCCAAAAAGGACGACAACAGTCCTCCAAATTCCTTGGCCACACTGCTTCTGGCATCCTCGTCCTCCAGGGGCCCCTCCTGCTGCTGCTGCTGCTGCTGCTGCTGCCTTGAGCCATTCTCTTGCCCTGCCACCCACATCCCCACAGCAGCATCAACTGCAGCAGCCTCTGCTGGTCCTCCTGCTCCACCTGCTGCAGCTGCTGCATCTGCTGCTGCTGCTGCTACTGCTGCTGCTGCTGCTGCTGCTGCTGGATCTGGTCCTGCAGGCTCGGCAGGCACTCCCGTCCAGGCTTGCGCATGCTCCCCGACCTTCATATCTGTGACCACTGCTGCCAGGCCTGCCAAGGCCTCGCCATCACCGCCACCCTCACACTCCATCCAGACCTCCTCGGGTGCCGGCGCTGCTGCCAGGCTACCTCCTGTGTCGCTTCCGCCCTCATCCGATGCCGGGTGCTGCACCAGCTCCTGCTGCTCCTGCTGCTGCTCCTGCTGCTGCTCCTGCTGCTGCTGCCTGAGCAGCTCGTGATAGCTGATGCTCATTGCCTGTGAGCCAGGGGCACTAGGCGGTGCGGCGGCGACTGCCGAAGCGGGAACCACTGGGTGCAGGGCTGCTGCAGGCGCAGCCACTTGCAGCAGTGTTGCCGCGTGAAGTGGTTCAGAGGCCAGCTGGCAAGGGGGGATTGCGTCAGGCTCCACTGAAGACTGCAGAGGGGGCGCTTTGCGAGAAGGCACGTACGCTTTGGGGGCGCATTTGGACGCGGGCGCGGGCGAGCTGCTGGACGCGCTGATGGGGGAGGTCAGAGGCGACAGGAAGCTCTGCTCGCGCTCTCCATGGCCATCGCGCTGCTGCTGCCTCTGCCTCTGCAACCAGCCCAGCTTCTCACCGCGCTGCTGCTGCTGCTTGTGCTGCTGTGGTGAGGCCCATGGGCGGGCTGGAGCATGCTGGGCTGGGGCTGCACGGCCGCGCTTGGGAGACGAGGGCGATCGCAAGGGAGGTGAGCATGAGCGCCTCTTAGCCGGTGGCCCTACCTGCGCGGCACGTGCCGGGACCCCAGCCTCCTGCTCCCTTGGCCCCGCCCGTGGGTCCCTCCCCCTGCCCCACCCGCACGCCAGCCTGGACGATGTGTCAAACGTCACTCGCTTGGCTGGCGCGCCTGGCAGCTCCACATCACTGTCCTCCAGTGCATCACCTCCATCAGGCGCTCCCCCGCGGCCCTCTGCGCACATGTGGGGCGGCTGGGAGCTAGCAGGTGCACGCAAACGCTTGAGCCCGCGGTCGCCCCGTGCACCACCATTGCGCCCCCCCTCTGCCTCCGGCCAGGTGCTGGTCACCGGTCCAGGCCTGCGTACAAGAGCAGGTCGGGCAAGCGTCTTTTTTACTGTAACACTCTCGTGTGTGCAGCTGCCGAGCCCCTGCGGAGCACTCATTGCGCTGCTCTTGCAAGCAAAGGTCGTGCGCCACTCTGCTTTCCAAAGCATGCTCTGCTCGGAAGAAAAGGTGCAGCACTGGATGGAAAGTATGCAAGCATCAGCATCTTCCAAAGCAGGCCGACTTGCTTAGTAAGTTTATGTCTAGGATGTTACCCTACAAGTGCCAACTGGCATCACGGAAATGACTTGAATGTACTGGAGACTTTGGACGAAATGTGATAGATTTAGATGGATGAAATGTCTTGGTGAACCCCACCCACCCTGTCTCACAAAGCACTTCCTGACAATAAGCTGTTGGGCCATCAAGTGCCGTGTGTGCCAGCCTGCGACCTTCATCAGATTTCCCCGCGAAAGTTTCCATGCATTCCCTATCTGGAGAGCTGTCCATAAGGCTAATACATTTTGAAGATAGCGAAGATACCATGCCTAGGAGCCAGCTCGAGGCTGCTAGCCAACTGCACAGCGTGCTTTGTCATCATCTTCGCCAAGCCGCTGCCAACTTTAGCCTCTTCACTATCCTTCCGGGAGTGGGTGGCACCATTCACAGCCCCTACTGCAGCCTACTGGAGCCTCTTAAGATTCTTGGCCTTGATCCTCAGACAGCTACAGCTCACAAGGAAGCTTAATGCTCACTCGGTTCAGAATGCTTATCTTAAGATAAATTATGCCTCCTCTCGTCATCAAGGTCAGGAATGGGGTACTGCCTGTCGACCTCCTGATCCTTTTTGACTTCTTCTACTTCTGTTTCACTGGTGGAGGGGTCATATGGTGCCTAGGCCCAAGGTGACCTCTTTTCCTCCACTGATGTAAGGAAGAATTTTGCTGTGTAATTTTTTTCCCTACGTTTAAGCTTGGGCCTCAAGCCTAGAGCCATGATAGGTCTTATGGATGAAAGGGGCTGCGTGTAACCAATGTGTGCGAATGTCCTTTGCCTTATCAAGCTCTTGCAGCATTGTGTCAGATTTATGCTCTAACCATCCCTTGAAATAAGTAACTGTTTTCATACTACTTGCTATGGGGCTCATATGAGGCATTGAGGAAAAAAGGAGCCTGCACGCTAGCTGATTATATTTCACGGCGTAACACAGACAAGAGTTAGGAGCACCGGCAGCTGTTTGGCTAGCTGAGTGCAGCCCAAACAAGTCCGGGTTTGAGCAGAACAAAAGTGTCTCTGCAATCTGCACCTGTGCATTCTGTGAGTATTTTTCAATATTATTGCTCTTCTTATTCACATTAAGTAACTCGATTGTTGGACTGTGGAATATCACTCACGCTGTCTAGACTGGTGTCATGCATGTTGCACCACGGCATTTCGTAGGATCCGTATGTATGATGTTTGTACATTTAAATGCATTGGTAAGCTGTGGTGCCATGTGACGACAGGGCGAACGGTTTGTCCGATTGTCTTTGAGGCACCCTTTCTGGAGTGTGAGTGATCCATGCATCCTCAAGCAGGGGGGACTATCGAGGATCCTAGCAGGGTGATAAAAGACCATACTTAGAAATGCTGTCCTGAGGTGTACATAGATTACGAAATGTGACAGCTTACACAATTTGCAAAGCCCCAGAGATAGAGGCTCAAACTTTGAGTCCAAGTCTTGAATTATTGTGATGAACTGTATTGAGCCTTGAATAATTGCAGTTGACGCTGTCAATGCTGCTGTGACAGCAGCGCTGTTCAAAACTGCAAATTTGCTCTAAATCGCTTTCATACTGTACTATGGAAAGCTCAACCATTAGCTTTTTGAGTCAGAACGGCTCTGCAAATTTTCACACAACACCCTGCACTTTACAGACTGGTGCATCATTTGGCTTGGCAGACCATTTCCTAAAGGAAACAAGCTTGTGTTGTTCTAATGCTTTCACCTGTCCCATAAGGATTCTAAAAAGCTTGCAAGACCTTCCAATTAGCTCCCAGGTTCAGCTACACACAACAATTGTCCTTACTTGATCCAAAAAAACAATGCTAAATTCTCACCTGTGAAGGAGACAGTTGTCAAAAGAGTCATCAGAGTCCTGTGTCAGGTCAAGTATCACATCGCAGGCACGGTCTTGACGGCAGGAGGCCTGCCGTAAAAATGGATCTTCTTTCTTGACCTCCATCCTTGCGTAATTGAATTGGATCAATTGAATTGGCCTGCAAACACCTTGCAGCCTAGGGAAGCAAATGGCCACAAGGACATCGTGCGTTAGTGTGCACACGTTCCTTGCAGAAGCAAACTTGAAACAAAAGGCTGTACAGAGCGCTAGCACTCGCGTTGCATGTCAGTGTAGGACAAGCAAGCTGGTAAGTGAGAGCTTGTTGGGCACCCTCAAGGTAAGCTTGAGCCAATGAGGGCTCAGAAATAACTGGATGGCCATCTCATTTGCACAGCTAAGCGCCTTCCACCATACACGAGCTCGAGCGAGGAGACATCGCACACAACGTTAGCAAACATCATACCTGATCGGAATTATTTTCCCAACAAGCCGAGGATTCGTTGTAAGAGAACTTTGAGAGAGTTTGGAGATTTTGGAAGCCCTAGGGTTTCCACTCGTCAAGGGTTTTAGTTTGCCGTTTTCTCAATTGTTCACCTTGATTCCTATTTGGCACTGAAATCACGCGGACTGCTTCTTAACCTTGTCGGTAAGCTATAAGCATTCTCCTCCAACGGCTTGCATCATGCAATTGTTAGCATGATGTTCGCCCAGTTGTTTGTTTGTTAACAATGTTCCTCTCATCTTTGACCCATTCGGTCTTGTGTGCAGCAGCACCACCAATATGAAAGCCTGGTGGTCACGCCAAGAGCAGTCAGGGGCGAGTGAGGTCAAGTAAGTGAGACATGCTGTGTGTGTTAGTAGGGGAACAATGTAGACAAACCATGATATGTGAGAGCAACATTTTCACAACTAGGGTTTGGTACATGATACTGAGAGCGCCACCAACTTGACGTAATTGGAGCCATTCATTCCTCATTATAATGTTTTTACTGCATGTGACTGTTGTGGTAGGTCTGATGAGGGCATAAGCAGCAAGTCTGAACAAAATCAAGCGCCTGCAGAGCTAGGAAACAAGCGGGCGCGCTTAGATGCAACTGACAGCCCAGAAGATGCAGCAGCACGCTCAACAGCTATACTTGTACAGCTGTGCAAGGCTGCAAATCAGCCACCTCCTACTTCAATGCGAGCAGGTGAGGCAGCACCTGAGATCTGTCATGATCACCTGGAATGAGTAAATACTAGAACATACAGCAGCCCCTCATCTTCTGCATTCGTATAAGTGTGTTTGCATGTGTGTCTGTTATCGTGCGCACGTGTATCAATGTATGCCAACACTCAAGAGGGACAAAGCTTCTCAATTGTTGCTCAAAGCTTGCAGGCCAGAGACGCCACGGACAGGTAGCTACTCCACTCATCTTCAAGAATTCCACATTTGCTCATGCGCACTTAAGGGTGCACCATGTCTGCTCTTCATCTATACATTTTTTGCTTGGCAGCATGAAATTGCTTTTTTAGCAATGCAGGCCAGAGTGCGGAGGGCAAAGAAAGCCTGCAACAACTCTTTATTGCAAGCACGAAAAGAAAGCCTGTGTAATTCAGACGACTGGAAGTGTGCACTGAATAGACAAGCTTTGAGCACATTGCCTACAGGGCCGCGCTGCAATCCAAAACAAAGCCATTAATCAGAGAATGTTGGGGTTCCAGGGGGGTGTCTGTCACGCTCATCGCTCACAGTCCTCCTTTCTCTAGCACAAAGCATAATGCTCATGCAGAGCACACGTCATGACAAAATGGTACCATGTTCAGTGGTGACGAATGAGTGTGGCAATACAGGCGCATGTGTGCATCGACACAGTACAAAAATGTCCCCTCTGTAACGCTCTGCAGAGAATCTTAAAACACTGATCTGTCAGCTCTGTGACGGAGGACCGAGCCCTGCCCCTGTGCTGCGTCAAGTTCAAGATCTCATGCATGCTGCATTCGTATCTGTCAAGGTAGGCCTCTCCAGGATCAAAGACCACAGCTTCAGTCTCTGATCTCTACAGCAGAAGGCAGGGAAGTCATCGCCTTTGTTCCCCTTCAACTTTGAGTCACGACTGGCAGGCTGTATTCAAGCGAGTTCAGTGATTTCCATTTGCATCCGCTCAATTGGTGGGCGGTTCTTAAAAAAAACATAATGGTGGCCTGTTCCCCCTTGTACAATAGTTGCCTTTCTGGTTTTCAGGCCTTGCAGCAGACTACCTGACCCACACTGGGAGCAGGTGTTTGCACAGAAACTTAAATGTGTGCTTAGCACAGTCCTGGACCTTCAGAACCCTCTTGTGTGTGCGTGCAGGCAGGGGCGTGCTTTGGACTTGGCTCGTTGATCTCAAACCCAGAGGCAGGCTATGCAGAGCTGTCATCCCAACTGTGTGCCTTCGATTTGTCAAAGCTGGTGAGACGCCCAAGAAGCTAAATCAGGCTGAGTTAGATCCAACAGCTTGAAGTCTGCTTTGCTTGTTGCTTTGGCAGTGAACTGTGCGCTTAGAAACCGCAAGTCAGGATGCACAGTCATCATGAGGCGCGATTGTTTCACTTGGAGAATGATTTGTTGTGCTCGACCTTGTCTGTCTGTGCATGACCCTTGGGACCCTCATGACCCCCCACATACATGCAGGTGGAGGATGCCCTTCTTGTGCAGTGCTGGCTTACACGGGGCCTGCCCTCCCCAAAGCCACTGAAGAGCGCACAGGTGCGCAGATCCTCTCCAGCCTTGCACTTGCATTCCCCACGTGCCCGTCAGCCACAGCTGCTGCGTAGGTGTGCTGCATGGGCTACACACAGAAGATATCATCAAGCATGCTTGTCTGCCTCTGGTTGGTCAGTCTCACACAGGCTGTTAACCATTCAGCCACGGTATGTATGTGTTTGTGCGTCAATGCCTTGTGTGCAGTTGTTGCTTGCCACGTATATTACACTTTGGAGGCTCAAGTCTGGGTTTGCTGTTACCCGATCCTTGTCTGAAAAATCTTCAGGTGGCAACCATCATTGCAGACGTGCTTCAGGAGCTGGAGAACTGCGAAGGCCCTGCTTTGGACTTCCATGCGCTGGCTGACACCAGCAGCCAGGTACAGGGGTGCTGTGCTATTTGTCAACCACGCACTAGTGCTCACCAGGTCAGGGCATACAGGGAACTGCCTGGAGAGGCGTAGATCAGGTAGGAGTCAGGCAGGTGCTATGACGCAGCTAGAGTTTAGCATGTTCAAGGCCTTCCATGTTGGCATGTGACGTAAGTGGTGTACAAGGGCATTTTTGCAGGTAAGTGCACACAGTGACAAGCTTTTGCATTGCTGTGGATGTCTCATCCACCTGTCACTTTCTTGTTGCATCCTGGTAAGGCATTATCTTGCGCTCTGACTTGCCGTACATGTTCAGGTGGTCCAAGTCGTGGGAGAGGATGATGCAGTGCGGCCTTCCTTCCCTGGTGGCCAATCCCTGCTGATGCATGTGCTGCTTTCAGTCAACAGTTGTGGCACAGGCGCCAGCATGACGCGCCATCAGCTCACGACGGCGCATGACTTGGGCCTATCCCTTGAGGAAGCAAACAGGTCAGAGCTGGTGGTACGTGGCCAGTGGGCGCATAAGCAAGCCAACAGTGCAGGTCTTGCCATCTCTGTTTCTCTTTGTACTGTGCTGATTGTCGGCTCTCCAGAGGATGGGGCAGATGCTCAGCTGGCGAGGCGTTCAAGGTTCCCACACAGGCAACTTTTAACACAGGGACCATGCAAGTATCTATCTCTAGGAGCACCTATCACCTGTTCCAAGCCTCACACATTCTATGTATTACATGTGCTTACGTTGCAGGCATGCTGTCGCCCTTGCATTAGCATCTGCCACGCGGCCCTCAGCTTGCCAGCTGCTGCACACCATCCGCATGTTTGAGGGCGCTGTACAAGCGGCCAGCACAGAAGCTGGCCGAGAATCTGCAAGCGCGGAGCAGCACGACATTGATGGAGCTGCCGCAGCAGCTGCTGAGATTTAAATGAAGCCCTCTGGGCAAGGCCAGCCATGTGCAAGGGTTTCTTTGTGGTTACTGCGTTGCTCTATTTCATGCCTTCTCGGCTGTTGTATCATTAAACTCTTGTTTTCCAGCTGAATGTCCTTGATTTAACTGGCAACGGCCGAAGTTGAGCGCTTGAACCTATGCATCCCTTGTTTTCTTATACCAGCTGTACACAAGCTTTGCTGCGCCTGCTTATTGACCAAGAGTGCAGATCTTGCTACCTTGCACTGGTTACTTCATACCTGATGTACTTAAGTCTGCTGCTCATTTGCAAGTTCTGAATTGCTATCAAAAGATGTTCTCCTACAAGTGCGTGACTACTGCCACATGACACACGTGCCAGCTTGGCAGTTGGACAATTTAGGGAATGCATGCGTGTTTGAGCTCCTTTAGCTGGTTGTATGTTCTCTATGATTCGAGTTTAATGTATCATACATCACACTCCATGATGGACGCGTTGCCATTGCCAAACCATTGGCACTATTTTTCTGTGGGTATGTTGTGTATCGGTAGTTGCGACTTCTTTTTGCTTCCCTGTTTTAGCGTGCTCCCCTGACTCAGTAGGCCCTAAGGAACCGCCACCTAGTCAGGCGTCTGGGTCCCCCTTGCTACATGAGCCTGGTTGGGTCTGAGTAAGAAGGGATCAGAGAGGTAGCAGTGGCTGCGGGATACACAGGGTTATGCAGGATTCTAAGGATAAGCTACAGTCATATAAGTGCGACTAGAAAGAAGGAAAGAAAGAAAAGAAAAACTACGCAAGCGACTGCTAGGCTGCATGTCGAAAGTATAAGAAAAAAAGAGAAGAAAACTACGCAGGCAGCAAGACGCTCCGCATCAATAAAGAAAAAGGAGACACATTGGCCCAAAGCGCCAAGAGTCTCCTTCATCAATGGAAAAATTTCCATGTCTTCAAGTGGGGAAAACTAGTGGGGATCTGGAGGGTGGCTACTAGCCCCCCGCTCCAGACCAAGGCCTTGAGAGCATTTTTGTTTTCAAGTGCAAGTAGCTTGGATTGTAGTCTAGCTGAGGGGCCATTTTTAAAGGTAAGCACAGCCAGGGCAAGCCCAGTTGTCATTCTTGTTGACTTCCTTTCTTCTCTGCCTCTCGGTATAGCAGCCATTGTTCTTGAGGCATACCCAGTGGTAGATTCGGTTGCAATTCTTCCAATAATCATCTCCAGACCTCATTGTACCCTACTTTTGGGCAGTCTTATGGTGTTGCTTTACTGTTCTTCTTGAGGCTGTCCTGTTTATGGACTTGCTCATGGACCCCCTTTGGTGCTTTTAACAAGCAGGCCAACAGTCGAGCTTCTTGACTGAGGCCTTACCCTTGTAAGGGTATCATCAACACTGCAAAATCAGAGGTGGTCCATTTCAACTCAAAGCGCGGTGCTCAGGTGCCCACTTTCATGTTAGCCGGCGCTACTTTGAAGTGCTTTGACTCGTTAAGAACCTTGGCATGACATATCACCAAACACTATAAATGACAGCCTCGTCTGAGCAAGCAGCCATACCAATGCTTGCAGCAGCTCATTGAATACGTGGGTTCGTACGGGACACTGCCCTATGTGACAGCCCTTTTGCTTCCCTTTGGCTAGCTGAGGCATATCATATCATATGAGGGGGGCGGCGGGTATGGGTATGGGTATGGGTATGGGTATGGGTACGGGTAGGGCCCATGCCGCATATGTAGTGCCTGCTGGTATGTATGGCTGTCAGGTTTGGAGCTCTGCTTTCTTAAAGGACACCCTATGTGTGAAGCGGTCTGCGCATTACTGGGCTGTGCTACGTGAATGTGCGCAAGAGCCTCTGCAATTCTATTGCTTTAGAGCTGCCATAAGGTTTTTGCAACGGGTTGTTGTCCTCTAACAGTGCACTCTTAAGCAGGCCCTTAATGCAGATCTGATGCTGTTGTCCTCTAACAGTGCACTCTTAAGCAGGCCTTTAATGCAGATCTGATGCTGGTGCCTCGGGCTATAGCATCTTGTGCTTCGGATATTTCGCACGCCTTTGAGGGATTGCAAGGCTGCGACACTTATTAACAAGCTTCCTTGCAGGGGCTCCCTATTTGTTACTCAGATTTGACTGCTGACATGAGGTTCAGGAAAGTGGAACAATGTTGAGTACGGAAAACGGCACTTCTTACCGAGAGACCTAACTGCAGTTAAGGATGAGAAAAGTGCGGAGGGACATTATTGACATTAACCCTCTGGAAAGCGGCAGCAAACTGGTGACTTATCATTCTTGGTTTGCCTGTCCCCTCTTAGATCTTCAAGCTGATTCATGCACTCAGGTGCGGAAAGGGGGTGCCCCCCTGATGCCTCCTCGCTATCTGCATCTCTCTAAGCATGTTATGAGGAATGTGAGCAGGTTTCGCTTGGGCATATTCTCTCGCGGTGGAATCCTCCATTTGGCGCAGTGGAAATGGCCACTGTGACAAGTGTTTCTGTGCTGCTGTTCAAAATGAGGTGCATGTTCTTTTTCACTGCCAAGACTTGTTTGTGTGCTCTCCCAGGAGAAAGTACTCGTTCCATTTCCTCCCTTTCTGCCAATCCTTTTCTATGGAGGCCCCTCATATTTTACATGCCTTGCCTACTAGTGGTCAGACTATCTTTGACTTTCGTAACGGCACAACAAACTCTGACATTTCATTTCGGACATTATGGACTATTTTTTGGCCGGCGAAGACCAGCAACAAACCAATCAGCCTAACGACCTGGCTGGCGGTTTACCCTAGTAGACTTACCCTTGTAACCTTTTCTTTTCTTTTCTTGTAACATTGTCAACTTTCCCTTGTTACCCTCTAGATTCGGTCGCAGACCTTACAAATGTACATGTCATTGAAGGGGTCTTCCGGTAGGGTACCCGGGGTACATTTGTATCAGGTTGAAGGCCAAAATTATAGAAGCAAATTTCACAGCATGCGCACCCAATGGCAGAGCGGGCTATAGGATTGACCTTCTTAGGTGTGAAGCCAGCCTCTTTGAAGACAGGAAGTGCCCAATTTTCTATGGGCGCAAGGTAGGCATGGTATTGCTTCTGTTGGTGGGTTTCCCGACCATAATTGTCTCTAAACTTGACTGGGAAAACTCCAGTAGCACAATGTACACTACTAGTACACTACTGTTAATGTTCCAAATACTATTTGGAGTAGTATGCCAGAAACTACCCATAGTATGCCAGAAACTACAGAGTTGACTGGTATGCCCAAATGAGTCCATGTGTTTCACTTGATTTACATAGACCATGTCACCAATCAGGACCCAAAAATTAAGGCACGCCCATCGACCAGTAGTGTTTGTGGATGGTTGCGGTCTTGTAAAGCTTGCGTAACTGTCAACGCCTGCAAATAAGGAACAGGTTGCAAGTAAAGCAGGATTACAATGAGCGAAGGGAGGCATACACCAGATCCAGATAGCCCCCTAGACATGAGATATAAAAGGAATCTGTGTGGATACAGGATTTTTCCGGCACTTCTACTTCGACATCCAGGTGGTCCATGCAAGACTTAATTGATTATGCAACTTCTCGATTCTTATTCAATGTTATCTGTGGCGTGCTTCTAGATTCATGATAGGGCTTCTTTGCAGACACATCTATCTGCCTGTGAGTATTCCAAGACAACCAAGGGTTGTTCAATGTTTTTAATCGCAGAGGGAGACACCCAAAGCTCCAAATATTTCCTGGCTGTTGCGCATGACCTGCAGCGTCAGGGTGTATCCCATACCTCGGTGGTCATCATTTGTGCTCTGATTACCACCATATGCCCATAAAGCACAGTGCCTGAGAAGTGACGCTGCAGCTCATGCACACAGTTTTTGAGAATGAGCACATCAACCAGGACTCAGGCCCTGTCTTTGCTGCTGTTGATGCACCAAAATCTACCTGTGCCTATATTTGTACAATGACAATGCCTTCCTTGCACTGTACTGTGTGCGCTTGTGACTCAGGATATGCCCAAGCAATGTACTTTCATCGATCGGCTCACTGAAATTGGGAGTAAGGTAGATTGAGGGAAGGCAACACTCAAATGCGCCTAGGCTTCACATCACCTCCCCTCCTTTCATCCCTCAACCCTTACAACATGCTGATGGTATGTTTTTGTGAACATCATTCACTTTCAGTGTGTGCGTCACTGTTCAAAGGATAAAGGTTGGTTCAATCTGGAGTACTTTTCTGGGATGCACCTGGGCTTCCAATGTCATGTCTGGCTCCAGGTAGAAGAGGGGCATTGCTCACTACTGGCAGCACCCAGGAGGAGAAGGCAGGCGGCGGAGGCGGGCAAGGATGGCTGGGAGGAGAGCACACGGTGCAGGAGCCTGGTAGTGACCCATGAGCAGCCCAAGCCACGCATCCCATTTGATAGGCTGCCAGCCCGATTTCAAGGAGGGCCAGCAGGGGCCTGCACCAAGATCAAAGCGTGATCCCTTCCACCCCCGTTAGCACTTGGCACCAGTGCAAGAGCCTGCTGCGCTTGCCTGCAGGCTCAGGGTCCACATGTCCTCCCGTCAATTGGCGGCCTGGCCTTGCAGGCGGGCTGACCTTTGGGTCCGGCCTCGAGAAAAGGTATACAGGCTTCTCAAGCCCACACCATCTTCATAGGTTGCTCCCCTCGGTGCACACCTGGCCACCTGCCAGCCTTGCGCTCATGTCCACAATGCCCTCTTCGCACTGTTTACGGGCCCCAGCAGCAGGGGATCACGCCGCAAGCTCGTCAAGCAATCCCTTGTGCAATTCCACACACTCCACAGCGCCTTGCCACACACTCCAGATGTGACCCAGCACAGACCGCGCCACGCACCTGGCCACCTGTTCCATAGTTTCCCCACACACGTGCACTACAGGTGCTGCTTGGTGTGCCCAAGCGCTCGCTGTGCACGAAACAGTGACCCAGCTCGCATCACGGCCCCAGAGCGAAACGCCACACACACCTGGCGGGACAGGCGCTCCAGCGCGGAGGAGGGGGGCGCCCCCTGGTGCGCCAGGATGGCTCCGTTCACGGCATCTGCCAGCGCATCACGGTGACCCTGCGCAGCTCACGCACACACATGCAAGCATGCGTGCTGCTGCACATGGACTGCCCACTCAGGCACACCACGCACATCTAGATGGCTCTGTGCAGGTAAACACAAGCCCGCAGCCACAAACTAGCGCATGCGCAGGCACACACACTCACACACACACAGGCAGCCACACACGGGCACACAGGCACAGCCACACACATGCATACTCGCAGGTGCATACAAAGCGCAGTGCTCGAGGAGGTGCATCCCCCTGGGGCACGCAGGTAGCACATGGCACTTGCAGCGGGTTCTGCGCTGTTGTGACCGGCCGCGGCATATGCTGTGTGCGTTGTGACCAGCTGCGGCACATGCCGTGGGCGCTGTTGTGACTGGCCGCAGCATGCCGGGTGCATAGGTGACCGGCCGCGGCATCCGCCGTGTCCGTGTGCAGAGGAATTGGCAGCATGCAATGTGAGGGTTAGCCTGGCAAGCAGAGGGCACGTGCCCTGGGGAGAGCTGCGGGTGTGCGCACGTACTCGGACGTACAGGCGCACATGCACCTACACGCAAGCCAGATTTTGCACCCACTCTCCCATGCACACGCGCAACACGCACGCACGCACGCACGCAGCACATGCGCGAGCGCGCACATGCACTAGTGCACACGCCGCACCTGGCCCAGCAGGTGCCCGGCCGGGGCGGACTCTGGCTGGTCATATGCCAGCAGGCTCAGTGCATCCCCCAGCAGCTCCTGCTCCTCGTCACTCAGCTTGCCTGCAGGCGCATGTGCGGGCAGGGATATGTGTTTATGCCTGGAGGTGTGTGCACCTGTGTGTGTGTGTGTGTGTGTGTGTGTGTGTGTGTGTGCAG
>LFIK01001312.1_pt1 | contig 19635 bp, 12 predicted proteins | sample 643401 | NCBI WGS metagenome assembly LFIK01 (sample SAMN03777447, study PRJNA286221) | soda lake metagenome | biome: soda lake; feature: Kulunda steppe; material: water; isolation source: sample T5-Br brine of Lake Tanatar-5 | place: Russia: Kulunda steppe | collected 2010-07
ATCGCTCACGTCGAACCCGATCACCTTGAGGCCACGGCTGGCGGCGGTGACGGCCAGCGGCAGCCCCACGTAGCCCAGCCCGATGACCCCTGCGGTCCAGTTGTCGTCACGGAAGAAAGACGTGCGCGGCTGCATCGGGAGGACTCCGGGGGTCACGGACGTGGCGGTAGCGGGCGGCAGCCTACTGTCCGGCCCGGCCTGAGCCACAGGAGCGGTCCGCAGGCAGGCCGGCCGACGTCAGGCTGGTGGGGTGATCGTGGACTGATCCGTGAGCAGCGCGCTGGCCCGCATGAGCAGCGATGCCATGGCCGCACGGCTGACGGGGTCGCGGGGGGTGAAGGAGAACCCGCCGGTACCGCCGATGACCCCGGCCGCCGCGAGCTGGTCGATGGAGGGTTCGTGGACCGAACCGTTGTCGTCGATGAAGGTGTCGCGGGCACCGGGCAGCACGGTTGCGGTGCTGTGCTCCACCGCCCGGCGCAACAACGTCGCCGTCTCCGCACGGGTGACCTGGGCGGCGGGGTCGAAGCCCCGCTCGGTGCGCCCCTGGATGATCCCGACCTCCGCGAGACGCGCGATCGCGTCCGCGTGCACGTTGTCGGCAGGCACGTCGTCGAAGCGCAGCGCGGCCTCGACGGGCAGTGCCCGACCGCTGCCACGTGCAGCGATGTCGTCGACCCACCGGGCCAGGAAGGAAGCCATCTGCGCACGGGTGACCCCGTCGCCGGGCACGAAGCGGTCCTCGGTGAGCCCTGTGGTGATCCCCCACCAGGCCAGGCAGTCGATCGCCTGGGCGTGGACCGACTGCGCGGTGTCGGTGAAGCGACCACCGGGTACCCGCTCCGGCGGGCAGGCGCTGTCGAGGCTGCGACTCGGCGGCGGCGGGTCGGCGTAGAGGAACAGTGCGCTGGAGTGACTGCGGTTCGGCCCACTCGGACGGTTGCGCACGGCACCGCCCACCACCATCGTGGTCGAGCCGCCGCCGTCGAGCGCGACACCATTGGCAGCGCCGAGCTCGCGGAGCACGAGCGCCGCCTCGAACAGCGTCACACCGGGCGACCCGCCGGTCTCATCGATGGTGACCAGCAGCACCTGACCGCCGCTGGTCCAGCCCACCACCGTGCGTGCCCGTCGCGTGGAGGCGTGGTTGAGCCCCTCGGCGGCCATCGAGGCACCGGAACTGACCCGGCCGTCGAGTAGCAGCAGCCCCCCACCGGGGATGGCGCCGCGCAACCCCGCCCAGCGTGCCGGGTCCGTGGTATCCGGCTGCACCGAGGTGGTGACGCCGATCACCGTGCCGGGGGTCAACCCGGCCAGTTCGCCGGCCCGGGTGCCGTGGGCCACCAGCAGCAGCGTGCCCTCGACCGGGGTGAACCCGCGGGTGGTGGTGGGCACGAACCGTTCTCGCACCACCGCCTCGCTCCGGCCGGAGGACGGCAGCCGCACGCCTTCGAGCACCAGCACGGTGCTGCTGGCAGGCACGCTCACCGCGGCGCCGTACCGGTCGGTGTAGAGCATCACCTCACCCCACGGATCGCCCGGCTGGCTCCGCGGGTCGGGATCGGTGGCCTGCACGGGGCGGTTGAGGTCGTCGAGGCGCAGCGTCTGCGCGGTTCCCGGGAGATCGAGTTCGTGGGTCACCCGCAGACGATCCCCGACCAGCGCACCGTCGGCACCGATACCGAGGATGGCGCGGCCAGCCGGTCTGCTACTGCGGCTCAACGAGTCACCGGTGACCAGGTGTTCACGATCGACGAACAGCCCGTTGGGGACACCTTGGCGTGCGGAGAGGAAGTAGCCGCCGTTCACCCCGGCCAGCCCACCACGCGGGGTCTCCCGCCGCGTCATCGTCGCCATGGTCTCCACACCGACGGCGGTCCCGCGTGCCAGGCGCGGCTCGAGGCGCACCGCCGGGTCGTTCGCCCGGAACCGGATCACGTCGCCGCGCGCCCGCTGCCCGTTGCTGAGGCGGATGTCGAGTCGTTGGGTGGAGGTCTGGCCGAGCAGGCGCTCAGTGCTGCCGGTACGCACCTCCACGGCCTCGGCGGGCAGCACCGGCCACAGCAGGGCACCGACACACAGCAGCACCAGCGCCAGACGCCGTGCGCGAGCAGGGCCCGGTAGCACCCCCATGACACCTCCTCGGCGGTCCTGGCGTCACCCGGCTCCCTCGGGAGCTGCCCACGAGCAGCGCTGCGGGCGATCGCCCGCGGCGACGCTACTCAGCGGCGTGCCGGCAACCGCACAGGTCGCGCGTCACGCGCACCTGCGCTGGCCTCACAGCACGCCCAGGGCGGCGTAGACCTCGCGGTAGCGCTGGCCGTTGGCCACCCAGGTCCGTCGCTCGGCAACCGCGGCGCGGCCCGCACGGCCGTAGGCCAGGCGCAGCTCCGGCGCCTCCGCCAGTTCCTCCACCACCTCGGCCAGCGCCTCGGGGTCCTCAGGGGGGAACAGCCGACCGGTGACACCGTCCTCGACCATCTCGGCCAGGGCGGGCAGGTCACTGACCACCACGCAGCCTTCCAGCGCCATCGCCTCCACGGGCTTGAGCGGGGTGACCAGGCGGCACACGCGGTCATCGCGTCGCGGGACGACGAACACGTCGATGGCCTCGTAGTAGGCCTGGACCTCGGCGTGGGGGACCCGCCCCGTGAAACGGCAGCGTGCGCCGAGCCCCAGGGCGCGCGCCTGCTGCTCCCAACCGCTGCGGGCGGTGCCGTCACCGACCACCAGCACCTCGATGTCGCGCCCACGGTCCAGCAGGAGCCGCGCGGCGCGCAGCAGCACCTCAACGCCCTCGTAGGGCACCAGCGAGGAGATGTAGCCCAGCACGAGCCGTTCGGAGGGGATCGCGAGGTCGCGACGCAGCTGGTGGCCCCGGGCGCGCCCGGGGCTCGCAGTGAACGCATCGAGGTCGACGGCGTTGGGCACCACGGTCACCCGATCCGGCGGCACGCCCCGGGTGACCAGGTCGGCCTTCATCGCCTCACCCAGGGTGATGACATGATCGGCCCGCCGGGCACACCACCCTTCGGTGGCGCGGGTCAGGCGGTAGCGGTCGCTGGCCAGCGCCGCCGCAGCGGCGGCAGGGGTGGCGGTCCGCGACAGCCAGGTCTCCTCGAGGAAGCCCCGCAGCTCGTAGACCACCGGGATCGCCAGGGCCTCCCCGAGTGCGAGCGCGAGCTGCGCGTTGTCGTAGGGGGTGGTGGGATGGAGCACGGCGGGTCGCAATCCGGCGATGACCGGCCCGGTGCGGGCGACGGCCCGTTCCACCCGCTCCGCGGTACCGAAGATGGCGTCGCCGCCAGGATCAGGCACGTGGACGTACTGCACGCCGTCGACCTGGGCACGTTCAGCCTCGGCGGGCAGTCCCTGCCGCCAGGGGTACCCGAGCTTGGTGACCATCACCGGATCGATGCCCTCGGCACGCTGCGCCAGGGCGACGCGCTGGGCGCGGACGGTGTAGCCGGCCTGGACCTGCGGCAGGCTGTTGTTGATCAGGTGCACCGCCCGTCCGGGGATCGGCGCCTGGACGGGCAGCGGTCCCACGGTGGGCAGCCATCCGTCGGTGACCGCCGTCAGGTCCTGCTCGACCCGGTGCAGCAACCGGCGTGTCCCCGAGGGCCCCGAGCGGGCCGCGGCCTCGAGCTCGTCGCGAGCCGCCTGCCATGCCCCGGCCCGCCACAGGACCCGACCACGCACGGCCGGACTCCCGGTGCGCTCCGCCACAAGTTCCAGCGCCGCGTCGGCCCGGTCCACCTCGGCCAGCCATCCGGCGACCATCAGCCGGCCGCGGGGCCTGAGCCCCGCTGCGCGTTCGAGGGCGAGTTCCACGGCCGCGACCCGCTCCCCCAGCGCGTCCCGGGCGACCAGCAGGAGCACCAACGGCCACCCGGCCCTCGGCAGGATCCGTGCGGCCACCCGACCGAGCAGTGCCCACAGCCGTGCCAGGGGGCGGCGGACCGCCACGGGCAGCGCCCCGAGCAGCCGGGTGGTCAACAGCGCGGGTTCGTCGCGTACCAGGCTCACGGCGGTGCGCAGGCTGTCGCGCGGTTCGCGGACCAGGCGGCGCAGCACGCCGGCGGCGGACGGTGCCGAGGACATCGGGCCTCCTCCGGGGATCCCGCCGCCCAGGCGGGCGGCGCGGGTAGTCTGCCAGGCGCCCACCACCCGACCGACCGGGGTCTGAACCATGCAACCTGTCGTCGCACACATCGTCGGCGCGCGGCCGAACTTCATGAAGGCCGCCCCGGTGGTCGACGCGCTGGCTGCCCGCGAGGTGCCGCAACTGATCGTGCACACCGGTCAGCACTACGACGAGCGCATGTCGGACATCTTCTTCCGGGAGCTCGGCCTCCCCGAACCGGACGTCAACCTCGGCGTGGGATCCGGCAGCCACGCGACGCAGACCGCGGCGCTGTTGACGGGTCTGGAGGCCACCGTCCTCGAGCACGCTCCGGCCGCCGTGGTGGTCTACGGCGACGTGAACTCCACCATCGCCGCCGCCCTGGTGTGCGCCAAGCTGGGGGTGCCGGTGGTCCACGTGGAGGCGGGCCTGCGCTCCTTCGACATGTCGATGCCGGAGGAGGTCAACCGCCGGGTCACCGACATCCTCGCCGACCTCCTGCTGGTCACCTCCCCCGAGGCCTACGGCCACCTGGGCAACGAGGGTGCACGGATCGAGCGGATCCGCTTCATCGGCAACCCGATGATCGACACCCTGCTGCGGCACCGTGACCGGTTCGACCCCGCACCGGTGCGCGCTGCGGCGGGGCTGCCCGAGGAGGTGGTGGTCGCCACCCTGCACCGTCCGGCCAACGTCGACGACCCCGAGGTGGCGGCACGCATCGTCGCCGCGTTGCAGACCGTCGCGGCGGAGCGGGACGTGGTGGTGCCCCTGCACCCCCGGGGGCGGCAGCGTCTGGCGGAGCTCGGGCTGACCAGCGGGGATGGGCTGCACGTGATCGACCCACTGGGCTACGTGGACTTCCTGTCACTGGTGTCGGGAGCTGCCCTGGTGCTCACCGATTCCGGGGGTGTGCAGGAGGAGACCACCATCCTCGATGTGCCCTGCCTGACCGTGCGGCCCAACACCGAGCGGCCCATCACCATCACCCACGGCACCAACCGGCTCGTGACCCCCGAGGAGCTGGCGCCGACGGCGCTCGCGATCCTGCGGGGTCAGACCACCTTCCCGACGCAACGTCCGCCGCTGTGGGACGGCCGGGCGGGCGAACGCGCAGCGGCGGAGATCATCGGCCTGCTTGCCGAGGTCGAGGCCGGCCCGTGATGCAGCCGAGCGCACCGCCAGCGGGGCTGGTCCCGCTGGGTGGGCGTCCGCGGCTGCGCGACTACCTGGGGTGGATGTGGCAGCGGCGGGAGTTCTCCTACCACCTCGCCTCCAGCACCTTCCGCAGCCAGCACATGGACACGCTGCTCGGCAACCTCTGGCAGCTGATCAACCCGGTGCTGTTGATCGGGGTGTACTACCTGGTCTTCGGTGTGCTCCTCGGCAACCTCGGCGGGGATGCGCTGCCCTGGCGCCCGGCCAACTACATCGGGTTCCTGTCCGTGGGCGTGTTCGTCTACAGCTACCTGCAGCGGTGCGTGACCGCCGGGGCGTCCTCGATCGTCGGCAACCTCGGTCTCATCCGTTCCCTGCAGTTCCCGCGCGCGGTGCTCCCCGTGAGCACGGTGACCAAGGAGGTGCTGGGGTTCGGCTCCTCCCTGGTGGTGATGCTGCTCGTGATGGTCGTCTCCGGTGAGGGCGTCAGCGCGACCTGGTTGGCCTTCCCCGCGGTGTTCGTGCTGATGACGGCCTTCGCCCTGGGGGGCGCCTTCATCACGGCACGCATGACGGAGTCGGTTCGCGACCTGCGCAACCTGCTGCCCTTCGTGTTCCGACTCGGCTTCTACGTGTCGGGGATCCTGTACGACATCACCCGCTTCACCGCCGACCGTCCCTCCCTGGCGGTGGTCGAGGAGCTGTTCCTGCTCAACCCCTTCTACGTCTACATCGCACTCACCCGTCAGGTGCTGATGTCGACCCACGGTCACGCCACACCCGGGCGCCTGTGGGTGGCCGCCACGCTGTGGGCCGTGGTCGCACTCACCTTCGGCCTGCACTACTTCCTGGGTGCGGAGAAGCGGTACGGCCGTGGCTGAGACCGCCCTGGCGGCGACACCGGACCTGTTGGGCGTCGACCCCGACCGCGTCAACGTCCTCCTCGACGACGTCCACGTGACCTACCGGGTCTACGAGGATCGACGACCGAGCCTGCGTGACGTCCTACGGGGTCAACGTCGCCAGCACCGTGCGATCCACGCGGTCCGCGGGGTGTCGCTGGTGGCGTGCCGCGGCGAGTCGATCGGCATCGTCGGACGCAACGGCTCGGGGAAATCGACCCTGCTCCAGGCGCTCGCGGGGCTCTTACCCGTGGACAGCGGGCAGGTCTACGCCCGTTCGCAACCCACGCTGCTCGGGGTCGGCTCGGCGCTGCAGGCCACCCTGTCGGGTCGGCGCAACATCGTGCTCGGCTGCCTCGCCCTGGGGATGCCCGCGGCTGAGGTCGACGCACAGGTCGCCGACATCGTGGCCTTCGCTGAACTCGAGGAGTTCATCGACCTCCCGATGACCGCCTACTCCTCCGGCATGCGCGCCCGCCTGCTGTTCGCCATCGCCACGGCCGTGGTACCCGACATCCTGGTGATCGACGAGGCGCTGGCGGTCGGCGACGAACGCTTCCGACTCAAATCGACCGAGCGCATCGCGGCGCTGCGGGACCAGGCTGGCACGGTGTTCCTGGTCAGCCACGCCCTGGACACCCTGGCCGAGTCGTGCAGCCGCATCGTGTGGCTGGAACGCGGCCGCATCCTCGCCGACGGCGACCCCGATGAGATCGTGGCCCGCTACCGCGCTGCGACCTCCTAGGAGACCGACCCCATGCCGAGCGACCACTCCAGCGACCATCCCGGCGCGCCCGCGGGTGAGCCCTCCGGCGGCGCGCCCGCGGGTGAGCCCTCCGGCGGCGCGCCCGCGGGTGAGCCCTCCGGCAGCGCGCCCGCGGGTGAGCCCTCCGGCGGCGCGCCCTCCGGCGGCGGTGCAGCCCCCACCGAGGAGCAGCGGATCCGCGAGTTGGAGCGCGAACGCGACCGTCTGCGCACCCAGACCGCCGCCCTGGCGGGCCTGCTCCGCGAGCGCAGCCAGCTCGCCGGCCGGGTGGAACGGCTCGACCATGCCCTGATCGGAGAACGGGAGCGCAACGCCCAGCTGCGCTTCCAGCGCGACCGGTACCGCCACCAGGCCGCGGCACTGCGGGCACGGCGGTGGTGGCGGCTCGGCGCGGCCATCGCCGCCGCCCGGCGCTCGCCGCGCCTGCTGCCGGCGCTGCCCGTGACGCTGCTGCGGGTGTTGTTCGGGCCGACGGCGAGCCCCGACGTGCCACCGCCGGTACCGGCGGGGGAAGCGGCTGGGGAGCAGACGGAGGTCTCCAGCGCACAGCTGCGCAGCCCGACGGAGCTACGACCGACGCGTCACCTCGAGTCCCGGTTCCTGCTCCCGCCCCGGGTGCGGGCCGTGACCGACCTGAAGGTGGCCGCGGTCGTGGACACCTTCACCGAAGCGTGCCTGGCACCCGACTGTGACCTGATCACCTTCCGACCGGAGACCTGGCGGTCCGCGCTCGAGGCGGAACGCCCCCATCTGCTGTTCGTCGAGTCGGCCTGGAAGGGCAACGGCGGCAGCTGGGAGTTCCAGGTGGGCAGCTACACCTACCCGGCATCGGTCGGACTGCCGCACCTGACCGAACTGGTGGCGTGGTGCCGGGAGCACGACGTGCCCACGGTCTTCTGGAACAAGGAGGACCCGGTCCACTTCCAGAAGTTCGCCGAGGCCGCCCGGCTGTTCGACGTGGTCCTGACCACCGATGCGGACCGCATCCCCGCCTACGAGGCCCTGGACGGGCTGCGCGCCGAGGTCGTGGCCGCGCTGCCCTTCGCCGCGCAACCCGCCCTGCACCACCCGACCCACGCGCTGGCCGACCGCGATCATCGCCCGGTCTTCGGTGGCACCTACTACCGCAACCGCCACCCGGAGCGTCGTGAGCAGCTCGAGCACCTGCTCGACGGCGCCCGGGAGTTCGACCTCATCATCTTCGACCGGACCCACGGCCAGGAGTCGGAGTCGGTCGGCTTCCCCGACCGCTTCCAGTCCCACGTCCAGGGCGGAGTCCCCTACGAGGAGATGGTGCGCATCTACCGCGAGCACCGCCTGTTCCTCAACACCAACTCCGTGATCGCCTCGCCCACGATGTTCTCCCGCCGGGTCTTCGAGCTGCTGGCCTGCGGCACGCCCGTGGTCTCGACCCCGTCGCGGGGTGTCGAGGAGTTGTTCGGGGACATCATCCCGATCGTCGACACCGAACCCACCGCCCGGACGGCGATCGACCGGCTGCTGTCCGACGACGAGCTGTGGCGCGAACGCTCGGCCGCCGGGATCCGCCAGGTCCTCGCCGAGCACACCTACCAGCACCGCCTGGCCCGGGTGGCAGCCTTCGCGGGCTACACCCTCACCCCCTACGCCGACCGCGCGGCAACGGTGCTGCTGCTCGACGACGAGCAGGACCGCACCCACGGGCTGTGCCTGCAGTTGGCGGCCGAGGACAGCGAGCTGACCGTGGCCGTTGGCACCGCCCGACCCGAGCGCTTCACCGACCTCCCCGTGACGGTGGTGCGCCAGGACGCGGCGCAGGAGACGCAGGCGAGGTGGCGCCACCTCGCCGACCGGGTCACCTCCCCCTTCGTGGTACCGGCCCATCCCCTCACCGCACCCGTGGCGCTGACCGACCTGGTGCTCGGGCTGGTGCTGACCTCCGGTGACGCGGCCGGCTTCGATCCGGCCAACCCGGCGTGGCGCCATGTCGACCGGGTGGACAACAGCGCCATCGCGTTGCGCCGCGAACTCGTCCTCGAGCACGGCTGGGACGTCGATGCGGCCGGTGCGGACCGCGTCGCGGCGACCCTGGCCGCCGCCGGGGTCCGCCCGTTCAACCTCGGTGCGGCCCCTACGCAGGTCGGCGCGCCGACCGTGGCTGCGGGCTGAGCCGGGTATGCGCATCGCGATCTACGGCGACGTCAACCTCAACCTCATCGATGGCTCGGCGATCTGGCTCGCAGCCCTCGCGGAGACCCTCGCGCTCGATGACGACACCCAGGTGGTCGTCCTGCTCAAGGCGCCGATCGAGCGGGAGCTGGTGGTGGCGCCCCTGCGTGACCGCCACAACGTGCGCCTGGTCCCCGACCCGCACGGTCGCGCCCGCCTGCAGCCCGCACAGGCCCTCGACGTCCTCGAGGAACTCGACGACGGGCAGCCCTTCGACGTGGTGCTGCTGCGCGGCTTCGCGGTGTGCCAACAGGCAGCCGATCGCGACCGGTTGCATGGCCGGCTGTGGACCTACCTCACCGACATCCCGCAGCAGCCGCATCTGGCCGGCCCTGAGGAGCGCGCCGCCCTCGGCCGCATCGCCGCGGCCTCCCAACGGGTGCTGTGCCAGACCGACGAGCTGCGAGGGATGCTGGAGGGGCTGGTTCCCCAGGCGGCCTGGCGTACGGCCCTGCTCACACCGATGGTGCCCGAGGGGTTCCTGCGCGAACCCCGACCGCTGCAACAGCCGCCAACGCTGTTCTACGCCGGCAAGTTCGCGCCGATGTGGGGGTTCTTGGAGACCGTGTCGGCCTTCACCCAGCTCCGCGCACAGCACCCCGACCTCGAACTCCACGTCGCCGGCGACAAGGTCCACGACCCGCCCGACGACCCGGGCTACGCGCCTGCGGTCCGCGCGGCCTTGAGCGACACCCCTGGGCTCGTCTGGCACGGCGCGGTCAGTCGCGCCGAGGTGGCTGATCTGCTGACGGCCTCGGACGTCGCGCTGTCCGCTCGACATCCGACGATGGATGCCTCCCTGGAGCTGTCCACCAAGGTGCTCGAGTACGGGGCGGCGAACGTGCCCGTGGTGCTCAACCGCAACCCGCTGCACGAGCGGGTGTTCGGTGGCGACTACCCGCTGTTCATCGACCAGCTCGACGACCTCGCCGGCGTGCTGGGCACGGTCCTCGCTGATCCCGCGCGCTGGGAGCAGGCCCGCGCGACCGCCCGTCGGGCCGCCGAGGACTACACCTTCGGGCGGGTACGGGCACGCTTGGAGCCGGCGCTGACGGCGGCACGGCCGCAGGGCGAGCGTCGGCTGCGGCGCCGCCGGGTGGTGGTGGCGGGGCACGACCTGAAGTTCACCGGACCCTTGGCGCAGATGCTGCGCCGTACCGGGGCGGAGGTCCGCGAGGACCGCTGGACCGGTCACGGCGGGCACGACGTGGGCCACAGCCGCGAGCTGCTCGGCTGGGCGGACGCCATCTGGGCGGAGTGGTGCCTGGGCAACGCCGTGTGGTACGCGGCGAACCGCTCGCGTGACCAGCGGCTGGTGGTGCGCCTGCACCGTCAGGAGCTGACCACCGACTTCCCCGGCCAGGTCGACCAGGCCGGCGTGGACCGCCTGGTGTGCGTGGCGCCCTTCGTCGCCCGCGAGGCGATCGATCGCTTCACCTGGGACGCGGCGCAGGTCGAGGTCGTGCCCAACACCATCGACACCCTCCCCTTCGACCGACCCAAGCTGCCGGGGACCCACCGGACCCTCGGGATGATCGGCTTCCTGCCGGCGCTCAAACGGCTCGACCTCGCCCTGGACCTCCTGGAATCGCTGCTCGACGAGGATCCCGGCTGGCAGCTGCGGATCGCCGGGACGCTGCCGTGGGACGCACCGTGGGTGTGGGCACGGCTGACCGAGCGGCAGTTCTTCCGGGACCAGCTCGACCGGATCCGGCTGTCGCGGCGGCTGGCGAGGGCGGTGCGGTTCGACGGGCGTGTCGACAACATCCCGGGCTGGCTGGCAGGGGTGGGCGTCATCCTCAGCGTCAGCGACCTGGAATCCTTCCACCTCGGCCTCGCCGAGGGCATGGCCTCACGGGCCGTGCCACTCGTCCTCCAGCGTGATGGGGTGGAGGAGCTGTTCCCCGGCGTGCCGATCCATGCTGACGTTGCGGACGCCGCGGGGTGGTTGACCGCGTTGGCGGGCGACCAGCGACGGGAGGTGGGCGAGGCCGCCAGGTCGCTGGTCGTGGCGCGCTACGACCTCAACGAGGTCGGCCGACGGTGGGTGGAACTGCTGCTCAGCTGAGCGCGACCACGGGAAGAGGTCGATGACCATGAACGGAACGAGGGGTCGGATGCGGCCACCCGGCAGCCGCCATCAGACGGTCGAGCCCGGCAGCCGCCACCAGACGGTCGAGCCCGGCAGCCGCCACCAGGCGGTCGAGCCCGGCCGGCGCACCGGTCTGCGCGGGTGTGCACTGCTGCTGAGCCTGCTCCTGGCCGCCGTGATCATCCCGGCGCCATCGGCGTGGGCGACGAACCACCAGGATCCAGGGTCGCCTCCTGGGGACGTCTCGGCGGCTGCGTGCGGATCGGCCACCCGCTCCGGCTTCGCTGACAGCACGGTCGATGCGACCCACGCGGCGAGCATCGACTGCCTGGCCTGGTGGGGGATCGCAGGGGGGTTCGAGGACGGATCCTTCCGACCGGCGCTCGCGGTGACCCGGGGCCAGATGGCGACCTTCCTGACCGCCACCCTGTTGGCCGCCGATCGCGCGCTGCCACCCCCCGGGCCGGGCTTCGAGGACAGCCACTCCGCTGTCCACGCGCGCCCGATCGCGCGGCTCTCCGAGGCGGGGCTGGCGAGCGGGTTCCCGGACGGCACCTTCCGTCCAGGTACCGAGGTGACCCGGGCGCAGATGTCCAGCTTCCTGGTCCGACTGCTGCGCCACCTCGGCGTCAGCCTCCCGGCAGCGGGCACGCCGCCGTTCCCGGACGCGGTCGGCGACCACCACGCGGAGGCGATCGCGGCGGTGGCGGCCGCCGGCATCACGGTCGGTGACACCTCGGGAGCCTTCCGCCCCGCGGAGCACGTGACCCGTGGCCAGATGGCGACCTTCCTGGCCCGCGCCCTCGGTCTGGCGGTCGCCGACGGCGTCGAGGTCCGCGCCGCACAGGCCGCGGTGGACGCCACCGCGCTCAGCGCCGCCGTGTGCCAGACCACCAGCAACGACGTCGAACGCGCCGAGGCCGTGCTCGACGGGGTGTACACCTGGAGCCCGCACCCACCCGCCGTGCTGGGCACGGACCTGGACTGGACCGAGGACCCCTTCGGTGACGCCAACTGGCGGTTCCAGTTCCACGCGCTCAGGTGGCTGTGGCCGCTGATGGCCGCCACCGATCAGACGGGCGATGTGCGCTACCTCGAGCATGCCACCCGGCTCGCGCGCTCCTGGGTGGCGGCCAACCCGCGCTCCGCACCGGCGCACCGGGTCGCCTGGAACGACCACTCCACCGCGTGGCGTACCCGGGTACTGACCTGCCTCGCCCGTCAGGGCCCCACACCACGCTGGCTCCACCAGGCCCTGGTCGACCACCAGCGGGCCCTGGCCGACCCCGACTTCTACGTCGACGACGGGAACCACGCGCTGAACCAGGACGTCGGTCTGGTGGCGGCGGCCTGCCACACGAAGGCCTGGGACCGCAGGGACCTCGGTATCGAGCGGATCGACCGCCTGGCGCGCGTCGGGGTGGACCCGCAGGGGGTGATGGACGAGCAGGCGGTGGAGTACCAGGACTACAACTACGGCCGCTACCGCGAGGCGATCGTCACCATGGAGGCCTGCGGGCGGACCCCACCGGAGAGCCTGGACCGCATCGCGCTGATGCCCGAGGCGCTCGCGCAAATGACCCTGCCGGACGGCACCTACGAGACCCTCGGTGACACCGATCGTCGCCGGATCAAGGACCTGGGCCACCCGGCGACCACCTGGCTGCGCACCGCAGGTCGTGACGGCGCCCCGCCGCAGGCACGCACCGCGGTCTACGACGCGGGCTTCTACCTCACCCGCAGCGGCTGGGGGACCGAACGCCCACTGCTCGCAGAGACCTTCCTGTCCGCACGGTTCGGCCCGCAGCCCTTCCTCCACGGCCACGACGACCACGGTGCCATCACCCTGTTCGCACAGGGCCAGCGCATCCTGACCGATCCGGGGAAGTACCTCTACGGCAACGTGCCCGGACGCTTCCACGTCCTCTCCGCCGCAGCGCACAACGTCGTCACCATCGGCGCCGGTTGCACCGTCAACCAGGATGGCCCGTCCCGCATCTCCGCGGTCACCACCGACGGCGAGGTGGACCGCTTCCGGGTCCACGTGGCGGGGTGTCGCGGCACGCGGTGGACACGCGACGTGGCCTTCCGGCCGCGCGACGGTGCGGTGGTCGTGGTCGACGAGGTGGAGGGCCCGGCCGACGCCGCGGTGGTGCAACGCTGGCAGCTGGAGATCGGTGCGGAGGTGACGCGGGTCGACCGCCGGGGGGCCCACGCCCGCTGGCCGTCCGGGGCGCAACTGCTGGTCGAGCAGCACGTGATGACCGAGCACGCCGACGCGGTCGCCGGCGGCGACGATCCCCTGCGCGGCTGGGTCTCACGCCGCTACGGCGACCTGCAGCCGGCGGCCAACCTCGCCTTCACCGCGCCACCGGGAGCTGCCGCGCACTTCGTGACGGTGCTGCGTCCGGGGACCCCGACCGACGCCCCGGCGAGTGCCGCGAGCACCGTGGACGGCCGGGTCGAGGTGCGCCTGCCCCGTGACGACGGCGAGGTGACCGTCATCAGGCTCGGCCGATGATCCGACGGCTGGAGCCAGCGACCATCGGTCTGGTGGGAGCAGGTGCGCTGTTCGCCCTGCTGACCCTGCTGGTGACGGGGCTGGAGCGGCAGCTGCGGTGGGACGAGGTCACCTACCTCGCGCAGGTGACACCGGGCCAACCGGACGTGTGGTTCGGCCCGCAACGCGCCCGGGGCATGACGGTGGTCCTGCTACCCGCCGCCCTGCTGGGGGCGTCCACGACGCTGGTCAGGTCGTGGTTGCTGCTCGTCCACGCCGTCGCGCTGGTGGTGGTGTTCCGGCCCTGGGTCGCGGTCGCCGGGTGGACGGGGACCACCGCTGCGCTGCTCACGGCCGTCGGTTGGATCCCGCTGTACTTCGCGGTCGAGGGCTATCCCAACCTGCTGGCCGGCCTCGCCGCGGTCGCAGCCGCCGGCACGACCGTGCGGTGGCTCCTGGAGGACGACCACCGGCAGTTGGTGCTGGCGGGGCTGGCCATCGCGGTGGTCGCGTGGCTGCGACCCACCGAGAGCGTGTGGATCGCCGGGGCGCTCACCCCTGTGGCGCTGCTGGGGGGCCGCCGCTGGTGGCGGGCGGTCGCCGCCTTCGCCGTAGGCGGGTTCGTGGGGTGGTTGCCGTGGCTGATCGAGGCGATCGTACGGTTCGGCGGGCCCTTCGCCCGGCTGGACGCGGCTCGGGCGACCTCGGCGAGCGGTGCGGACCGCAACAGCGTGATCCAGTACCTCAACCTCATCGAAGGCCCGGTCCGTCGAGTGGTGGAGGATCCGGTGCTCACCGCAGCGGGGCTCGCGCTGCTGCTGGGGGCGGCGGGGCTGATCCTGATCGGACTCGTGCAGGTCGACGACCGGCGACGGCGGCTCGCCGCAGCGGTCGGGCTGTGGTCGGGCGCGATCATGGTGCTGCCGTACCTGCTCCTCAACGCCGGGATCAACCTGCGCTACATCCTGCCCGGTCTCCTGCTGTTCACGCTGCCGGTGGCCGCCGGGCTCGTGACCCTGGTGGTCGCTGTGGCGCGCCGACGCGAGCCCGTGGCTGCCATCGCGCTGGTGACCATCCTCGGCGCCTACATCGGCTGGCAACTCCACCTCGCGGCGACCAACGCCGAGCAGATCGCGCCGCTGCAGGCGCGTCCGGTCGCCCTTGGCCAGGCACTGTCCGACGTCGCGGACGGACGACCCTGCGCCTTCCTGTCCAACGTCCAGTGGCCGGAGATCCAGTGGCACTCCGGCTGCCTCGGAGAGGTCCTCGACCCACAGGCCGATGCACTGCAGTGCCACGACGCCCGGCGCGATCTCGGCCTGCTGGCCGAGGAGGGCTTCGAGGTCTACGTCCTCGAGCGGGGCGAGCCACCCTTCTCCCCTGCCGTCACCGACTGGCCGGTGACCCAGCTCGAGGAGCCCGAGGACGGGGTATGGCGCCGTTACGAGCGCCCCGCAGACCTTGGACCCGACGACCCACCGTCGATCCCTGCCACCGCTACGCCGAAGCGCCCCTGCCTGCCGTCACGGGCGCCCGACACCTCCCGGGCCACCCTCGAGCTGCGCTGGTCGCGCTGAGCCACCTCGGAGGTGACGGGCACGCCCCTGCCGCCAGCACGCCGCGCACCCGGTGGAAGGTGATCGCCGAGGGACAGGGAGCTGAACAGCGGCTTACACTGCCTCGGTGCGCCGGACGCGGACGAAGGGTGGGTGCTGTGGGCGAGTTGGTCATGCCCGAGCTGCTGCGCGCCCTGGCGGTGAACCTGCTCGCGGTGACGGTGCTCACCTACGGCATCTTCTTCCGGCGCCACCGGCGTCGCGACCTGCTCGTCGGGTACGTGGCCTTCAACATCAGCCTGTTCGCGGTCGCCGCTGCGCTGGGTTCCTCGGACCCCCTCAACGTCGGGGTCGGCTTCGGCCTGTTCGCTGTGCTGTCGATCGTGCGGCTGCGCTCCGACGAGTCGACCCAGACCGAGATCGGCTACACCATGGTGTCGCTGGTCCTCGGGCTCCTCAACGGGCTGCCCGGCCTGCAGTTCGAGGTCAAGGTCCTGTTCAGCGTGCTGCTCGTCGGCGCGATGTACGTCGTCGACCACGCGGCACTGCTGCCGCCGCAGCGCTACCAGCGCTGCCGGGTCGAGCTCGACACGATCCTCAGTGACCCGCCGGCGCTACGTGCTGAACTGGAACGCCGCCTCGGCGCCACGGTGCACCACATGCTGGTCCAGGAGATCGACTACGTCCGGGAGACGATGCGCATCGACGTGCGGATGCGCACCTCGACCCACCAGCCGGCCCCGCGCCTGCCCGAGGGCACACCGTGAGCTTCCCGGTCACCCCGTTACCCGGCGAGTCCGCTTCTCACCCCGTCGCCGCCGGGGCGCAGCCGACGATCGACACGCATCCCCGCGCGGCCAGCCACGGCGACCTGACCGCGGTGGTCGCCGGGCTCGACGCTGTCGACCTCGACGACCTGGTGGCTGCGGCCGATCTCCAGCGGCGCTTCGACACCAAGTACCTCGTGCCCGTGACCACGCTGCCACGGTTGGTCGCTGCCCTGGCGAGCTCCTTCGCGGTGCTCGAGGTGGATGGCAGCCGTCGCAGCGCCTACCGATCGGTCTACTTCGACACCCCCCAGCTGCGCACCTACCGCGACCACGTACAACGTCGTCGCCGGCGCTTCAAGATCCGCACCCGTCACTACGGGGATCCCGCCGCCGCGATGCTCGAGGTCAAGCATAAGGGCCTGCGGGGACAGACCATCAAGGACCGCTGGCCCCACCCCGGTCCAAACCCTGACGAGCTCGGCGCGAAGGCCCGGGAGCTGATCGCCGCCGCCGTGGACGCCGCCTACGGGCTCCCGGCACCCGACGACCTCGAGGTAGCCGCCCGTACCCGGTTCCACCGCATCACCCTCGCCGACCTCGACGCCGTCGAGCGCGTCACCATCGACCTCGGTCTCACCGTCGAGGCGGGCGGCCACCACCACCTCCTCGGCGCTGCCCACGCGATCGTGGAGACCAAGACCGCTGCACGCCGCGGCGCCGGCACCCGGGCACTGTCCGATCTGGGGCTGCGGCCGGCACGCATCAGCAAGTACGGGGTGGGCCTCACCGTCGCCCACGATGAGCTGCGGGGCACCCCGTGGCGGCCGGTCCTGCGGACCCTGACGGCGCCACCCGGTGACGATGGCGCCGTCGGACTCCGGGTACCAGGCACCCGGTGAGTGCCGGTCGCCACCGCGTGGAGGAGGCCGACCGGACGCTGCTGCTCGCACGGCTACGACTGGGTGGGGTCACCCTGTGCCTCGTCGCCGCGATCGTCGGCCTCGCCGCGTTGGCGGACGTCCCCCGCGCGCCGACGGGTCCGATCATCACCGAACTGGTGTCCTCGAACGGCTCGACCCTGGTGGACAGCGACGGTGACCGACCCGACTGGGTCGAGGTCGCCAACCCCACGCAGGAGCCGGTGGAGCTGACCGGTTGGTACCTGTCGGATGACCTCGACCAGCCTGACCGGTGGCAGTTCCCCGAGGTGCTCCTCGCGCCGGGCGAACGGCTGGTGGTGTTCGCCTCGGGCAAGGACCGCGCCGACCCGGTGGAGCCACACACCGACTTCGCCATCGCCGCCGAGGGGGAACCGGTGCTGCTGACCGAACCCGACGGCCGCACCGTGGCCGATCTGGTCGACGCCGTCGAGTTGCCACGGGACGTCTCCTACGGCCGGCACGCCGACGACCCGTCGCGCTGGTGCTACTTCGCCTTCCCGGCCCCAGGGGAGCAGAACACCCGTGCGTGCTTCGCCGACACTCAACTCGGCCGGCCGACCCTGTCCGCTGCCAGCGGCTTCTACGGTGACGACGTCGAGGTCACCGTCACCGGCCACGATCCCGACGCCACGATCCTCTACACCCTGGACGGCTCCTACCCCGACCTCGACGGCAACGCCGAGGCCACCCACACCTACACGGGGCCGCTGCTGATCACCGACCGTTCCGAGGAGCCGGACCGGTTCGCGACGATCCCCACCGCCGTCCCCTTCTCCGGGGCCGTCCACGGTGACGGGTGGCGCCCACCGCAGAGCCCGGTGCCCAAGGCGACGGTGCTCCGGGCCCGCCCCGTGGACGGCCGCGAGGCGAGCGCGACCTACTTCGTCGGCGACCACCACCGCCGGCCGGACTGGCCGTTGGTCAGCATCGCCGGTGACGGCGACCACTTCTTCAGCGATGAGCACGGCATCCATGTGCCCGGCGCCGCCTACCAGGAGTACCTGGACAGCGACGACTACGACCCTGCGCACGACTGGCGGGTGCCGAGCAACGCCGCCGAGCGTGGCCGCGACTGGGAGCGGCCCCATCAGGACCAACTGCACCGTGCCGTGCGGTTCGAGTGGTGCGAGACCGATGGTGCCTGCGTGGACGCGCGGGACGTCGGTGTGCGGATCCACGGCAACTACAGCCGGATGCTGCCGGGCAAGTCCTTCCGGTTGTACGCCCGCAACGACTACGGCGCCCGGACCTTTGAGTACCCGATGTTCGGGCCCGATGCGCCCTTCGCACACCGGCGCCTCCTGCTGCGCAACGGCGGGAACACCTGGGGGGTGACCAACCTCACCGACGGCTACGTCCAGGAACTGATCGCCCACCTCGATCTGGACATCCAGGCGTTCCGGCCCGCCGTGGTCTACCTCAACGGCGAGTACTGGGGGATCCTCAACCTGCGTGAGCGCTACGACCAGCACTACCTCGAAGCTGTCCACGGGGTCGACCCGGATACCACAACGATGCTGGGCCCGGCACTGCGGGTCGAGCACGGCCCTGAGGATGCCAACCAGGAACTGGTGCGCCGCCTCGAACGCCTGGCGGAGCTCGAGGGTTCGGATCCGGAAGCGGTGGAGCTGATCGAGGCGACCTTCGACGTCGACGAGCTGATCGACTACCTCATCCTGCAGTTGTTCATCTCCAACACCGACTGGCCCGCCAACAACGTGCGGCTCTGGCGCAGCACGGACACCGGGAGCGGTTCCGAGCGGGCGGACGGACGATGGCGGTTCCTGGTCTTCGACCTCGACATGGTGGGGGGCAGCGCCTTCGAACACGACGTCGCGCACGACAATCTCGCCCGGATGGACATCACCGCCGACGAGCCCCTGGCCGGGACCGCGCTGCCGCTGCTCTACCAGCGCATGTTGGAGCATCCCGCCAGCCGGCAGCGGTTCCTCTCCCGCTTCGCCGACCACCTCAACACGACCTTCGCGTCGCACCGCACCCTGGAACGGTTCGACGCGCTCGAGGCGCTGTTCGCACCGGAGATGGTCCGCCAGATCGAGCGCTGGGGCTACCCGGCGTCCATGGAGGAGTGGCAGGACGCGATGGACCTGCTGCGCAGCTTCTTCGCTGGACGGCCACCGGTCGCCTTCGAGCAACTGCTCGACCATCACGGGCTGGAGGGCACGGTGGCGCTGTCGGTAGCCCACGATCCCGAGCAGGGCAGGGTTCGCGTCAACGACGTGGTGCTCGAGGACGACACACCGGGCGTGCGCGAGCCCGGACGTTGGCGGGCCACCTACCTGCAGGACGTTCCTATCGAGCTGGAGGCGAGCCCGCACCAGGGCTACCGGTTCGTGGGATGGACAGGGGTGCCACGGGAGCTGGCGGACGATCCGGTGGTGCGGCTGCCGGCCGACCGTCCCGCCAGCGCGGTCACGGCGCGGTTCGAGCCCGCGGGGTGAGCCGGACCGCCGCGGTGGGCTGCCGGTCTGCGACCGGCTGCGGTCACTCCTCGCGACGCAGCAGCCCGCGCAAGGGGCCCTGCGAGGACCCCTGCAGCTCGATGACCACACCGTCCTCGCGGACGACGAGCTCCGCGAACCGGACCGCACTGTC
>LFIK01001313.1_pt1 | contig 19631 bp, 25 predicted proteins | sample 643401 | NCBI WGS metagenome assembly LFIK01 (sample SAMN03777447, study PRJNA286221) | soda lake metagenome | biome: soda lake; feature: Kulunda steppe; material: water; isolation source: sample T5-Br brine of Lake Tanatar-5 | place: Russia: Kulunda steppe | collected 2010-07
ATTCACGGTTGTTTCAATCATTTTCTGGTTGAAACCTGGTTGATGGTTGAATCAACCACTGTTTCAACTGGACCTGGTTGAATCAATCATGATTGATTCAACCGCCCAAACATTTCCGACGTCTGGCAGGTTGTTTTGTCCATTTGGACGCCGGCAGTACTAGTGTTTGGCCCTACAAAACCTTCAAATTCCTGAGCATGCTGATAACAGAACACTCCCCAGGCTGGCTTTTTGATGCTCGTTGATCTGCTAGAGATAAACTCACCTCTAGTCGCCCTGATGCCATTTTAGTAACTCCCTTACTAAGTACCTACAAAAAAATCGCCTATCACTCCTCATTTGCACCAGATGCCTCACTCAAGACAACACAGCAGAGATGTACACAGAGTTCAGGATTTCAATGTCAACAAAAGGGAGATACACCTTGTCAAGGTTAAATACTGTGAAGATACACGGCTTGGACATCAATTCAGAGGCTTCTAGAAAACATGAAGTTCTTTGTAAGCGCTTGAAGGCCAAGAAAATTATCCTTCACACCATTCTTCTTGGTGTAGGAGGCTTTATCTATACCTCACACACTTTGAATCATCTTAAAGAGCTCGGCCTTGATACACACAAAGCCCATAAGACTGCCCTCAAACTGCATGCTCATTCCATGCTCTATGCGCACAACTAAACGCGCTCTTGAAAATCCACTGGCAGTTGCTCAAGGTCTTGGTCTGGAGCAGGGGGCTGCTTGTCACCCTCCTAGATCCTCACTAGTTCTTGTTTTTTCTGGTGGAGGTCTTGAGCCAGTGTGTCTTTTCCTTAATCAATGTGGGGGTTGGCTTCACTGCCTACGTAGTTTGTCTTCTTTTTTTCTTTTCTGTCAGCCGTAAAGCCACTGTACTTGATCAAAATAAGAAAATCCATGTCTCTGCAAGACTCTTATGGACCTCAACCATTTCAAACACGACCTTCCCCTCCATCAACAACTAGAAAACCTGTACTCAAGCACCAAAGAATCCATAAATTACATGGATGAATCACGCAACAAAGAATACAGCGCCATCTCATTAGAAACAAAAAAGACTAATCAATGCCAACCCTAAACAAGCACATAAGGACATCTTAAGAACAAAAGCATACATCTCGAGCAGGCCTTCAAGCCCTACGGGACCCAGAAGCTAACATCATTGAAACTGAGCCTTCTAAATAGGTTTGGACCATAGAAAAATACTTCTTAGACTCGCTGAAAGCTAACATAAAACATGGCAAATACCTTCCAGAAGAAGCACCCAGAAATAACCCTTGGGAGCAAGCCAACACGTCTTCATATTAATTTGACATCTTCACCCTTCAGTCACAAGTTATAAAGGATATTCCCAAGGAATCAAGAAGAGATTGTGGCTTCACTCCAAGATCCTGGATAAAAGTACTTCCAATGAATGCATCAAAACTCTTAACAACAACAAATCTCCAGGCCCAGATTGCATAGTCAAGAAGGTGGTCAAAATGCTACCTCGTGACATTCAAGACCATTCATAGACTCTCTGTCCTTATGTGGGCAACTCGTATCACCCCTGTCAGTTAAAAATCCAGTGACTCCATACTCGTAAACAAGAATGAGGGAGCAGAAACTTAAAATAACATCCTACGGACCCATAGGGTTATTTCTAGATACACTTGTGTCGTGTGGATGAAGCTGTTCAATCTCTCTTCACTCCTTTATACCTCTCCGGGATCATGCTTATGGCAGCAGTGCAAAGTTTTTCATGTTTATCCTTAAGGGGCTTGTCATAGCCTGGATGTACATGCCCGCTCCACAGGAGCGGCTTGAGGGAGTGCAAATAAGGCACACTATGTAGTACTTATATACAAGTCCAGCATTATTTATTGTTTGCAAGCAGCTGCCCAAAAAGGCCCACAGAGTTCTGTGGGTGATATAGGGTCAGGTCATCCTTTCCTCCGAGCTAGGCCGGGGGGGGGCCTGGAGTGTGTTCTGCTCTAGCGCCCTGGTGCCACTGTAGTTAGTTCCTAGTCTTGGTGCCCTTAGGAGCTCCCGTCTCTTTGCTTTCCTTGGTGCGAGCTCTTAGCTGTAGTGGTAGCTGAGCCTGAGCCGGCCTGCCCGCGGGCCAACTGGTAGCCCGAGCCTGAGCTGTCCTCGTAGCCTTGGGGGTGACCTCTTAGCTAGTTGGCTTTTCTGGCAGTTCTCTTTTTCCTAGCGTTTTTTAGCTCTTCTGCCTTGCCTGCCTTAAGGACATTGCTGTGTCCGCTCGCGTCCTGTAACAAACAAACAAACAAAAAGGAACTGTCAAAAGACTGTTCCAGGGAACAGATTTCACAGCCCAACAATTTAAAAAAACAATGTCGTTGGAAAGGAGCATCTCGCCTATTCCTTGTAGTAATCTACATGTAACTGTTCCTCACACCCAATAAGCATGGTAGACATGAGCCTTGTTTCTCACATAAAGGGAAGGTCCACCAGCGTACCTAACCTCCATTGAGCAAAACATGGCCTTTTTCAATGGGAAGGTGCCTTCCTTATTCATACTTTGTATTGAAATATTCAATCCCTATTAGCTTGTCAAGGGCCTGCATGTTAGATTCAACATTGGCTTCATATGAGCCTCACAAATACAACTCTTTTTACTAGAAGTCTTATGGTGGGGTTTCAATGCTTGCGCCATGCTTTCACACCAGCAAAGGAGAGAAAAAAGAATTTCTCCCTACATCACTTAAGGGAAAGGGCCAACAGGGGTATCCTTGCCTGTGTAATCTTACTCTTTCTTTAATTGAAGATAGAACTATGTGATTTGATATAGGGGGGGGAAAGGTTCGAACTGCGTACTTTTTGTTCTTCCATCCTTTACATCATTGTTCCTTGTTTATGGACAAGATAGTATGTGCAAGAAGAAAGTCTGCTTGCGGTAATGCGCCACCCCAGTGCTTGCCATGGAGTTCAAAAAGGAAAAATAGTTGAATAAGAACAAGTAGAGATTGAATGGGTTTGGGATTCTCTTGTTTCCCCTGACATGCTTATCACTCCCTGCGGAAGCTGCAAAAAGGGTCTAATCTGCTTGCAGCAAGACTGCTACATCTTGTACTTGCAAGGGCTTGTGTTGCCTGTGTCCTGTCTCCATTGCCTTGGCTGTCTTCATCCAAAGGCCTTCCGCAGCAAAGCCAGCCGCTCACTGATTGTCGAAGCCTGCAAGGATCCATCTACTAACGCAGATGCTTGGGGAGCCTGGAGATCCAAGGTACCCTGCAAATTACCAGATGAGATGAACGACAAGGATTTCTTATGAATGTCATTGTATGCAGTAAACAATGTACAGCTGCGCACTGGGCCAAGGGAAGGAATGAGCAGGCTGAAGGATTGCGCTGTTGCTGGGACTGCCCCAACTTGTTAAGCAATTGAGCATGCCTGTAGACAAGATAACGATGTGCAAGAAAACTGCACTGTTCAGCAGTCCCAGGCTTCTCATCAGGATGGCCAAGCCTGTTTGCAGCAGCTCCCCCCCCATTTGATTGTAATGGAAGGTGCCACGTAAAACGCGTGCAGAATGTGCAGGTGGTGGGACACTGAATTATTGGCTTGCTAGGGATGAGCTGTTCACTCCTGTGGCAGGCACCCATCTGTGGGCCCCAGACTTTCAACTCAGGGCCACAGTCAAGTCCGGTCAAGTAAGTGTCACAACGCTGCACCTGCTGTACAAGGGCAGCTTGGCTTAAAAACAGGAAGGCCTGTAACTAAAACCTACACCAAGCAGTGAAGGCGCCAGTGGCAATAATGCGATGTGCAGTATCCGGTTTCTGACATCATAGAAACCAACTATTGGTGATTTATTGAGCCTGAGGCTTGCATTGAATCCACTTTGAATGTAGACAAAAGTGAAGGTATTACCAGCGGCTATAGATTGTAAGATCAAAAGACTTCTTTTGTCGACTCATACAGGCACCATCCAGGAACCCAGGCCGATCCCACCATCCAAGCCAATCAACTCACATCAGCGGTGGATGCACCGTCTCTGGCATCTGCATCAGCAGCAGACACGGCCGCCTCCATCACCCGTTGCTCCCACCCCGGCTGCCCCCCCACAGCGCCCTTGGCTGCCCCTGCTTCCTTGTGCACTTTGTCAAAGGCTGCACTGATTCAAAGTGCAAGGCAAGTGCAGCAGCTGTAGGTGTCAGGAATGCTGGTTGGTGAGTGACGCCGTTTCCACTTAGCACACAGCACGTGTCGGTCCATGCTTGCAGCTGCTTGCCAAGTGGTTGTGACTCTAAGCTTTGCTGCACCACCTTGATTGATCTGCTTTGATGCATGCACCAATCTGCCTTGATGAGCGCAAGCATCAACAATGGGTGCAGTGGATGACGCAGTGCATGAGGTAGTGAGAGATGCAGTGTGTGAGGTAGTGGGCAATATGGTGAGCGAGGCTCCGCTCGGCCATAGTCTCAGCGGCGCCCCGCCACCAACCATTGGCACAAATGTGCCACAAAGGCTCCATGAGCTGTCTGCCACACCTTAGTCACTTGCCCTTGAACAGGGTTTCTTTTCCTTTTTTTTGGGAAGGGCAAACCTAAGCCACTTTTCTTTGTACAGGCATTCCACCCTCACCCATGGACAGATCACTGCCCCCCCACCCTTCTCTCGCTCGTGTCCACCCACCTTCAATCAACCTTTCCTTCACGCACAACACTCCTTTGTGCCGTCCACTGCAGCTCCATTTTACTTTTACCACCACCCACCATTGTCCAGCCAAGCCAGGTGGGCCATTAGCCACTCCCCCATAGAGCGCACGCTCCAGCGATACAGATGGTAGGGCGACTCGTAGTAAGGTGATTTAAGCACTTCATACCAGCGGCTGCGTCATGCATTTGCAAGCGCGGCGAATTTGAGTGGAGGCCGCTTGTGCTTCATGTTCATCGCTCTGTGCAGAGTTTGCAAGCTCCTAAATCACTAGGAGAGCACTTGAATCACAAGGAGAGCAGCATCAAGCTCAAAATCACGAGGAGAGCAGCAGGTGGGCCAAAATCGCTAGGAGAGCAAAATCACTAGGAGAGCAAAATCACTAGCAGAGCAGCAGCTCCCATCTGCCACTCCCTTGCTGTGTACCCAATCATTTTAAGCGGTACATCTGGTGACAGCGGCAAGTAGATTGTGTGCAAGGCGTGCTCTGCTTCTCAGACTGAAGGCCTGCTGCTTCGTGATGCCAGTGTATGGTACCTGTGCACACACATTGCGCTATGGGGCTGCCAAATGCTTGGCAGTGAATTGTTTGCTTGCAGCTTGGCTTCCAACCACCTATTGCTCAGCGTGGATTAGGACCACAGTGCACTCACATGGCATTGCGAGGGCTAGCAAAAGCCAAATCCTGAACGTACGCCCGCAGCCTGGCTTTGAACCACCCATCGCTCAGTGTGCTGCTGCGCAGCTCTTTCCACCTCTGCGCCACGCTTGCCCGGAAGGCTGGCTCCTACCAAGCAGGAGTAATGAAGGAGCACAAAGCACATGGAGACATGGAGCCGGTGATGGAGGTTGGTGCTTATGCATACCAATTTGTGCTGCAGTGAGTTCACTTGTTACAGATCGGAATGCCGTGAACCTTTTCCTTGCATGGTGAGTTATAGAAGTGCATGTCCCCAGAGAAAGGAAATGGGCGTCTGAATCCACATTCCTTTGCAGCTCCGTTCAGCCCCTCACGTGAGGGGCACCTGAGCAGCACAAAGTCAGATACTGCATATGTTGCCTATGGGTATAACACACTCTGTTCTCTCAGACAGGATCTCTTGATGTGTCTGCTGTTTTCAATCAAAACAACAATAAGGTTCTGTCTTGCCTACATGAATTGCTTGCTTTCTATGGGCAGGCTAGCAGTTGCACTTCTTGACTGATGGCCTTATCCTTGTCATTCTTGTCATCCCTGTAAAGCACGCTGGACTTTCAGGACAAAGTGCGTTACAACCAGAGCCCATGTCAAATGAATCACTTTGGACTCTCATGTTCATCCAGGACCCGCACGCTCTTGTCTGCCCTTTTGATGGTTGCGCGTGATTGATTGGTTGCGTGTGATGGGCATAAATCACAGCCTAGTGGCATGTTACAAACATGCTTTGGCCGAGCTGTAGTGATGAAGTCAAGGCACCAGAGCTTCAAGAAGTTTACATGGCACACACACACACACAATCCAGGCACAGATAATTGGGTGCCTGCTGTGTTTTTAACCCCATAGATCCCCAGTTGGATGCTCCTACTCTTTTGCTACACTATAACAAGGTGGCAGCAAGCGGCGATAGGGCACACCCAATCTCATCCAGCTCAACATCCCTATGCATTCAGCAATTTGTGGGCTCGACTGAGATTGTGCAGCTCAACATCGCTATGCAATCAGCAATACATAGGCGCAACCACTCTTGTGCAGCAGAGGTCTCATTATTGAAGAGCATAGATTAATACCTATTAGCACGCTCACCCCCATGAAGCTTGGGATCTCATTGTGACAAGTAGTGCCACCACGCGTGCGCACATACCCGGTTCCATGCAGCTCTGAACCAGAGGGAGATTCCATCTACAGGGTCCTCGATGCATCTGTGGGGCTCGTCACATATATTGAAGCGGAACCCTTCTGGTGAGATCGCACTCCCTCCACTCAGCCCACTGCTCTTACCCTGGAGCCACACAGAGTAAAGGCCATGCAAGAACGTGTTGCACTTGCTGAAACAATCCCCTTGAACAATGTAATAAACGACTCAGCCCCAGAAAAAGCACTCCACTGAGATAAGGAAGCACTCCACCCAGAAACAAAAGCATTCACTCCACGCGTGACCGCCTGACAGGGCAAGACCTTGAGCGGGTGCAGAGGGCATGTGCATAGCACAAATGAGCTGGGAAACCATGGACCATCACTGATGGCATCAGCCCAATTCCATGCCTGCCTGTAAAGAACATTCCATTGCTAGGGTGCATGCATAGAACCATTCAGCCATTGCATCACAGTTTGACAGCCACTGCACTGCCTCTTACTCAAACATGCATCCCTCATTCTATGCAAACTATCCAGAAGTCTCGAGGCTTTCCTCAAATCAAAATAGGAATGGATACCTTGACAAACGCTCAAATGGCCTCCCATGTCCTGCTTGGCCTTTATTGCTCTTGATTGGAACACAGGCAGAGGACTTCAGCACAAACTCAGCCCTACAAGGAATTCTACTCAAAGAATCACCAACACAAACAATGCGCTGGTTTCTACTCAATTGTAATCAAGAAAACCCTCACAAGCCTAGATGGCTGGGGCTTGCCTGGCACTTGGACTAGCCCAAACATTGATTTTGCAGTCCACGTCCCTCCCTGCATTCTGCTGCTATGATATCTCCTGCTGGTTGGGGTATTCCTTTTGTTTTCCTCCCTATGATGCTGCGCATGCCTGAACTAAGCCCCTGTGCGTGCTTCTTGTACACACTGATAGCTTCCTGTCACCACTGGTTGTAATGCCAATGGAGACTCTTTTACACCATTTGGTCTGAAATTTGTGTGCATTTTGTGATTTAATGATGAGCTGCTTCTCACCACTGGTTGTGATGCCAATTGAAATTCATTTATGCCATTTGGTCTGAATTGTGTGTGCATTTTGTGGTTTATTTATGAGCCGTGTCAGCCTCTTATGAGCTGTATCTGCCTCTTATGTTTCATTGAGTGAGCTTGCAATACCGTAAACTTGACTACGTCAGCAAATGCAGTGGCAAAGCAACTGCCACAGCGTTCACAGATCTTCCATCTTAAAAGAAGGCAGGCACAGCACATATTTTACTGTTGTTGCTCACCTGGTCTTTATACCCTGTGATTGGATAGCCGCAGCACATGCCAAAAGCCTCGTTGTAGTCCCAAATAGGCCCAATATGCAAGGCCTTTCCCTTGTCCTGAGTTGCACGGTGCAAAAATCCGAGCATCTTGCCTGTTTTGCTGTTGGTTACAGCACAAGGCACAAGCTGTTATGTGATAAAGAGAGTTGCAGTCCTATCAGGCTCCTGACATAGCTATGCCATGTGAAACGTCAATGTAGCACAAGTTTGACACAGTGCTAGGATGGTATGGCCCCTTCCCTGTTTAATTCTGGAAAGGCCCCTTGATGGTGACATGTAGCAACATGTTGGTGTTTTGGAGCACCCAAGATGGACTAGCTTAATGCATGCATTTTCACATGAAATAATGGCCTAGCATGGTTGCGCAATATCCTGCCTTGATAGCAATGTGGCAAACAGGGAATTTGTTTTGCGACAATCTCATGAGGAAAAGTCACCCCCTTGAGGCTACCCCTTAGAGAATGCTGATGTGTACCAAACCTTCAGCCTTTATGTCTCACCTTGCTCATGTAAATGCTGCCCCGAAATCCGTCAGGATTCTGCAGGCATACATGAGACATTTCAAGGTGCCACTGTTGATGTATGATATACTGTGAGCTGATGATAAAGTTCATCCAGTTTGTGTAATTTTACAAATAGGCTGAAGGAGTACTTGGTCTGGATCAAACTCTGTGGGGCAAATACGTCGATCTGAATTAGTTGCCCCTTGAGATAATTGAATGGCAACATGAGCTGTTGCCGTTACAGCGCAAGCATGGCCAGGGCCTTTGGCATCAAGCACCATGCAATTCGAGCCATGGCAATGAGCACCAGCATAGCAAGCATTTCTGGAGTGGGCCCCAGCACAGGTGATCACCTGTTGGCTGTATCCATCCACCTGAGACCCTCGGCAAGCAGCTAATTGAGCAATGCAGCAATGATTTACTAAAATGGTGGTGGCCAAGCGTCACCTTGGTGATCTCGGTCACGAGCAGATAATCAATCATGGCGGTCTCATTCACCAGGGCCCTCCAGGAACCTGTCTTTGGCACATCTGCTGCGAATTTAGGGGGTATGTCCTTCACCAGAGCCGCCTCTACGGAGCCCATGTAGCTGTAAATATCAAGCAATGCCAGCAGGAATCCAGGGCTGCTTGCACTTCCCCGCCTTTTGCAATCAAGTTGCTGCTGTGCTTCATGTCCAGAGTCTGTGCAAGCCTCTGCTTCAGGGCAAGTCAGGGGCAATTCAGGCCCTGAACTCTCCTTGGGCATTGAGAAGAAGAGTTCAAGCCCCAAATGGCAGGGCAGGCAGTACAGCAGTGCAAACCGTGCAAACTGTGCAAAGTAGAAGGTTCTGATCCAGAATTTGCCACAAGCCTGGCTTACAGACATATGAGTGGGCAGCAGATTTTACGCTTTCCAGAGTGGCATAATTGCTCCGACATTGAGCTGAGTGTATTGCTTTCATGGCAAGCAGTGTCGTACTGCTTCTAAGGCAGACAGTGCATTCCCCAAAAACCACTACGGGCTAAAGAATCCTAATTTCCATCTTCCAGCAGATGCAGCAAAACATTGATGCATTACCTGAAGGCCTAGTCTGGGATGTAACATGGCTATCATGCTGGGATGTGACATGTCTATCAAGCTGGGATATAACATGGCTTTCATGCTGGGATATAATTTGGCTATCAAGCTGGGATATATTATGGCTATCATGATGGGATGTTTTTCTGTTCATGCTGTGCTGCGTGGTGGCACTTGTTTGTCTCATGCTCCTGCACCTGTGCAAAACGCCAGGACACAGCTTGTGTCACTTGCAGCTTGCCTGGAGGACATGCAGCTGCATGAGGTCTCTCTAGCTCATGCAACATTGAATGCAAGTGAAAGCACTAGAAATCCGCATCAAGGTACAGTGCTTTGTTGCAATCCCGTGCCATACAATGCACCTGCTGGCCCAAGAGACGATCCTAAGTGCGGTCCCGCTCAGCTTGCCCCTCTGCTGGTCTTTGATGGCCTGCTTCATCTTGGGGTAGTCGACCAGGTACCTGCCGGAGGGAAGGAATGAATAAGGTCGTAGAGTGGCATCTGCCACTGAGGGTGCCTTGCCAACCCTTGTGCTGGTCCTTCGTGGCCTGCTTTATCTTCACAAATAGAACGCCATGGCATGGATGCATTATTGATGGTTGTCACTTACAGCTTATTATAGGGACTGTTCAAGTGAAATTACAACTGTTCACATAACATTTGACTTTGTGCACTCACGTCAGCCCCCTGCCGTCACCGCGAAGCGGTGTGGGGGAAAACCTCAGGTCATCCCACAAGTTCCTCTCATAGCCCCAAATATATCCACCTGCGTACATGGCATTGCCAGGGCCTAACAGAATCTGAACTGATGTGTGTCAGCTTGGTGTGCCTACTTTTCTGAGGTACATCAATTGCATAAACAAAAGGGAGCCTGGAGGTCTGTCCACACATTCTAAACCTATGGTAATAAGGGCCTCTAGGCTAAAGGCACACTCATCTTTCTGCTTAGCTAAAAAGTTGGCAAAAAGGCCCAGCAATGCCCAAGATGTGTTGAGGCATTGATAGGCAAAAGTGCGCATGCATGTTTGGCTGGCTGCTGCTCACCTGACAGGTCTTCTTCAGGCTTTGTTGTGTGTAGGCACAGATGTGTTTGCATGCGTGCGTGCGCATGCATATTGTATCAGGCTACTGCTCACCTGACAATTCCTTTTCAGCATTTGTTGTGTGAAGGCACAGATGTGCATGCATGCGTGTGTGCGCATGCATGCTGCGTCAGGCTGCTGCTCACCTGACAGGTCCTCTTCAGGCTTGAGCTTCTGCACGTTCACCCTGTGCGCGCCTCTCTTGATGCGCTCAAGGAGCAGCGTGTTGCCTGCGTAGTGATCTATACTCAGGGGCCGCCCGTCCTGCATAATGCATTGTGATCTGTACTAATGGGCATGCTCTGACGGTGTTGCTAGTGATCCATGCTCAGGGGCATCATTATCCATGCTAAGGGGTGCACAGATGCGTGGCAATACAGAGAGATCCAGGATGAGGTGCAAGGAACTGCATAATTGTGCACAGTGATCCATGGTAAGGGACAAAGGATAGGTGATGCATAGTTATTGAAATTGAGGGGCATTGCGGCTGACGTATACTGATTTATCCCAAGGGGCTGCAAATCCAGAGGCTTGCATTCACACACAAGATATGCCCTTTTCTACAAGCAGGCAAGCGGTTGCGCTTTGATTTATACGTGCAAGATGGATGCAAACACTTGCAACTAAGATTGAGTATTCACCTGCGAATATTAGGTAAACAGCCTTCACTATTTCAAGGTCAGCTCATGGATACAGCTTTGCACCTCAATACAACAGAAGCCTAATCCACGCCTAACCCACTGGATGACAAGCGGCTTGGTCCTCAGCTCCCTCCCCCTCCTCACCTGGAGGACAAGTGACTCGCTTCTCAGCCCCCTCCTCCCCCTCACCTGGATGACAAAGAGCTCGCAGAATTGAACACGAGGTGCCCAGTTTCCGGTGGCGCGCGCGGTGTCATAGGCCAGGGCGTTGCGCATGCCCAAGGTGGTGTCTCCATCCCCGGCCCACAGAACAAAGTGGCTGCCTGGCGGCATACCTGGGTCAGGGGTTAGAGTCACAGTGCAGGGCTGGGATTAAATCTGCCTGGCGGCATACCTGGGTCAGCGGTTAGAGTCAGAGTGCAGGGTTAGGATAAACCCTGCCTGGCAGCATGCCTGGGTCAGAGGTTAGAGTGCAGGGTTAGGATAATCCCTGCCTGGTGGCACACCTGCATGCCAACATAATATGCATAGTACTTGCACAACACCCATCATGGGTACTATATGATAAAGTATGCATAAATACCTGTACAAATACGGTATTAATACGGTATTAATACAATGGCTGCCTGGTAGCATACCTGCACCTGCATGCATGTTGAACACGAGAGGGACCCTGGCTTTGTGCTGTTTGCGCGTGGCATGTCCCTGTTGCACATCGTGCTTGCCCTATCTTATGTGAAGGCACTTGACCTATGGGTGTGGGGAGTATGCAGCATGTTGAGGCTTGTCAGCTGGTCCAGCCAGCCTTTGGTCACTTATGCCGCAAGAACGTGACACCTCACCGCCACATCAAATGCGGCTTGTTGGAGTATAAGACTCATGGATGGTGGGAGAGGGTATTTTCCTGAGTGCAAAGGCAAGGCTCTTGGAGCATAGCAGCTTCAGCAGGTCCAACTGGGGTAGCAAGATCGGGCCTGGTAAAGCTTCTAAAATGGCTGCACCAGGAACAGGCTTGCCTACCATCAGTCAGAATACCCATTACTCACCCACCCACACCCACACCCACACCCACACCCACACCCACAATTACACCCACATCCACACCGCCACACACCCTTCCAAACGCACATACGTCCATCTGCTCATTTACTCACCCATTAAACTGGCTTTGCGCTTTTTGCCTAGCTTTGGAAGGCTGCTGGTGCTCTCGTCTGCCTCTTGATCTTCCTCATCCTCGTCATCAAGCTCATCTTCTGATGCCAAGCGCCTTCCCTTCTTGTCCGGTTATGTGTGCATGAATGCGAAGGTGTGTGTGTGTGTGGGTGTGTGTGTGTGAAAGTGTGTGTGCGTAAGTGCATGTGTAAGGAAACATTCATATACTCTCTAATTAGAAGGGGAGTCAGGCGGCATTTGGATGCCTTTTATAACATTGGTACGGCGAGCAGGGATTATGCTCCACTTGTGTCACAGGCACAGGTGAAGCACAGGCTCGTCACAAGTGGATCACGGACGCTGCTCTGCATACCATGTCGTAACAAAAGACATCCAAATGCGGCCTGACACGCCTGCTAATTAGAGGGTATATGAACGTGCCCTTACAGCATGCATGCATGTACACATGTGCAATAACATTCAGCTCGTCTTCTGCTGTCATGCCTTACCTTCATGCACTGCAAGTAAGGGATAACAGCAGCAAGGTCTCCTGAACAGTCCAGCAGGACTGCTGAGGCAGATGTACAGCAAAAACATTACCCCCATGCATTGGGTACCTGCCTATGTTGTTGTTTGGAATTCAACAGGATGGAGGATGCACCAAACCATTCATCAGACCACAATGGGGGGATGTCAAGGTGTCCAGCTAATGTCTTGCCCAGACACTGTACACAGCACCGGTCGCTGTAGCAGATCTAGGTGACAGCTCTTGAGGGCCTTTTGTCAAGAACTATTTCAAGAAAGAGCGCTCTGTCCAAATGGAGATTGGTGCGCCCTTAAAAATGAATTGCTTCCGGTGCCAGCTTCATGCGCCCCCTCCTTTCAGCACCTTACACCCCTCTGGGCATGCATTAAGTAATGTGTGTTCTCAAGCCCCAGCACACCAGCATCATTGGTGCCTAGACTCTGGCCATGCCACTTAATTGACCTGCCATCTTTTCTGGCAAGCCAACAACCCAGCCTACTGGCAAGCTTGCAAACCAAGCTGTTGGCCCGAGCCATAAGATCCCCAGGCATGCCAACACACCTGGTGCTCAGATTCTGGCCACCGCAGCTTGATCCCCAGCTGCTTTTTCACATTCTGCATGTGCCAATGCAGGAATTTGTGGGAAACCTTGCCTGGTACGCCGGTCAAAAACCGCTGCAGCATCTGCAAAGCGCTCCAACACATTATTGAATGCATGGTGGCTAGGATGAATTGACCATGGAGATGGAGCAATCAATCAGAGGCTTCCATGTTAACTTAAATCTCGGAGCCCATGTTAACTTAAATCTCGGAGCCCATGTTAACTTAAATCACGGAGCAGGAATCTTGGAGCATGAATCCATGGTGAAGGCCCACAGTCAGGTAGCTCGGGCTTATCCCATCGTGCGGAGTGCATTACACGTAGGTATGCACAGATAGGAGGCACTGCAAAGGTAATATTGTGCTGATGAGTGGATCAAGCTGCGTGCCACCTTTCAGCCTCTGTCTGCCAAGATGTTCATAGGGTTGCACTTATCACTTCTGCACATGTGCTCAAGGCACGATGCACCTTACCTGGACAGCAGAGCTCGACCCCCTCACTTTCACATTCATAAATCCCTCAAAATCCTCTGCTTTGCCACTCCCTCTTGCTGCGTGCACACCGGGCAGGCAGGCATTGCACATGTGCAGCAGGAACAAGCATATGCAAAGCCAAGCAGGATGCATGCAGGGTACAGTGCCGGTATGTCGGGCCTAAGGCAAAAGCGCACCAGGCACCACAATGTGCACCACAATGGGCACCACAATGTGCACTGCCTCAAGCAAAGCCTTCCCAGAGCAGGACCATTCTGGGTTGCCCATTATGACCTCATCAGTGAGTCACTCAGACCAGTATAACACAAACAGGATGCAAGCATCTGCTCTATCTTGACTTGAGGAACTGTGAAGCCTGACAGAGCCATAGCTCTACTTGCAGCTGGGCCAAACAGCTTGGCGGCTCTGCTAATGCGCAACAGAAGCTGGTTAGCTGATCTGACTCGTGGATCTGCTGATCAAAGACCATGGCTGATTCACTCATGGTTAGAGGCCAATGCAGGACAACGACTGGCCATCAAAGAATAACGTCAGGCTTGTGACAGTGCACCTGTGCTTCCACCCATGCACCTGCAAAGGCCGCGCCACATGTGCACATGCGAGCGCGCACATTGGCGCGCACTGGTATCACAACTTGGCCGCCTGTGTCCACCACAACTACGGGCAGGTTGCTCCTGAAGTTGATGGCATCAAGCAAGGCGCAGCAGTGCCTGCTGGCAGGGTGGCCGCGAGGGACCTGTGCGGGCAGAAAGGCAGCTACAAAGGACCTGTGCAGGCGGTTGGATGGACAAGTCTGGTAGGAGTCGGGGCCAGTGTAGGCCGCTGCTGGTGGATCCCAGCTGCTGTATCCACATCTTTTGCTTATGGATGGGTCTGGCGGGGTCGTGGCCAGTGCAAGCAAGCTTCTTGTTGGACCATGTTGTTTCTGCGATAACATGCGCCTGTGGGAACGTGCCCACGGTGTGCGCACGTCTGCGGCTTCAGGCCATGCAGTTCAATGCATGGGAACAAGCAGAAAAATGCCATGGAAAAATGCAAATGGCCAGACAAAACCTAAGTGGGGGACCTGTGAACCTGCACCTGACATAGTTTGCAAGGACACCACCTTCTGCGCTGCCGAGGCCATTGATCGTATGATGGTGATGGTGGACTAGCGTTCACACAGGGCTGTGACAAGGCCTTCAAGGCCAACACAAACTGAAGGGCAAGCCATTGTGCGTGGCGATGATGGACTAGCAATGTAACGGCCGTGATGCTTAGAAGGCCCCCATTGCCTACTCAAGCTAAAGGACTAGCCATTGTGCACAGCAATGATGGACTGATGACACAATGGCTGCGATGGCCCCTCTTTATAAGGCCCTCATGGCCCTCACCTTTGCCGGCACAGGCTGAGCCTCCTGCGCCTTTGCCCCGGACACGACAAGTGCGCTTGGCACGGGCACCCCCCCATCCCCTTCATCAATTGGAGGCCAAGCCGCCACCGGTGCGTTGGGGTCCTGCATGCAATGTCAGATCACAGCAAGATTTTGGATGGGGGGAGCAGGCTTACAGTTAAAGCGTCTTTCATGCAGACCGAGAAGCATTTGTGCATGCAGGTGGACCTGCTGAGGACCACTTGGCTGGAATTTGTGTGTCTAGGCCTAATTCAGCTTGGCCACATGCTCTGCACTCCTGCTTGTGCAAATGCATCTGCCCCTGTTGGGCAAAGTGAGTGCAATGTTTTACAACTCCATACTGCATGCCTTCTTATCTCCAAGCTGCCGTACCCCACAAGTAAAACACGGAAAAATGGACAAGCCCCCTGGAGTGATTAAGAAGTGCACTAAATTCACATAAAGCAGATCGAATGCATGTGCACATGTGGCTCCGTACCCCTTGCAAGATTAACTTGAACACACCTTAGTTGCTACGACATACTCCTGCCCTGTCCAAGGGGAAAGCGCACTCCCCAAGGTTTTAGCGACTTGGTCGTAATTATGCGCATCCACGCGGGTTGCTTCCACCTGTGTACCATGGACAAGAAAGCCTTAGCAATGCACTTCTGCTTGATGTCTCTTGCCTGAGCACAGAAGTCCAGGATCTCCTGAATAGTCTACATCCAGGATTTCAAGAATGAACCAGAAGTGTTTGAGAGGAAAGCAAAGAATCAGAACGTGCGCTTGGGCTTGATCTAGGAGGATTGAGCCTCACCGTCCATAATTATGGACGTGCTTATAAGCACCCCAAAACTTGTTCAAAAAAGCAGTTTCGTGCGCACACGCAGCACAGCATGCCATAAAAGCAAGATTCAGGGCGCAAGCAAATTGTTTTGCACTCTGAAGAACTCTAATGCATGCATGCTTACAACGGAGACCCAGACATGCTCAGAAATCTGAGATCCCCTGCACGAGCTCCAGCCACTTAAGCTTGCCTGCAGTAAGTCAGATAAGTGGGGATTGCATACTTCTACACACTCACAGCTTCCCGGAGAGGCCCCTCCATGTCTTCTCCCACATTTGATGTCCTCAGTGCAGCGTCAGTCGCAGCTTGTGCAATGTCTGGAGGTGCTCTAGCCTGCCACATCCTCTGTCGTAGGGAATTTTCATCCTCGGCAAGACAGCCGAAGGTGATGACGTCGACGGCTACGAGGATGAGAGCAAATGAAGCAAGCGACGAGCTTCTGGCGGAAGACGAGGTTCGGGTGTGCACTGCTGTCCGGGTCACGAACATTTCAGCAGTATAATATAATTAAAAGTGTAAAAGGTATCGAAAGGGCCGCGATTGAGAGCCCAAACCAGTCAATCACGAGGAAGCAACAAGCAACTGAAAGCAATGGAAGAAAAGTGAGTGGATAAGCTATTAGACCGCAAATATAAAGGAAATGCGCTATACGCAAACAATTTGGTGATGGATGGTTGCATTTGATCAGGAGCTATGTTTTGTGATGACTGTCTATACCACTTCCAAGTGCACTGTCTGCTCTGATCTCAGACGTTAAGGTACGGAAGTTGCACGCTTTCTTGAATGGCAGCTACCATAAGCCTCATCAGGTTTCTGAACCTGATTTTAAGGATCTCATGCCAACGTTTTCAGTGCATGCAATTTAGGCAGTTCCCTTCAAATCTGCCTCATGTACAAGATCGAATGCATACTCATGACAGTTAAAAATATGTTTACTCTAAATGCCATTCATTAGACGCCTCTGTGGCGGCAGATGAGGTTACAAGGCAACAACCTGGTTCCCTGTAGAGAATTCGCCAACAAACCCCTGCCCAGCCTGAATCAGTCTGTGCACTCTGTGATCTATTAATCACTAGTGATACATAGATAACAACCTAGTTGTAAAAAAGTGCTAGATCTGTAAACTGCTCACAGCACGCAGATCCGTATAGGAACATATGCTTCAGATATCTAAGTGTGATCTGCTGCACCAGGGCATCTGTGACTGCTGACCAGGTGCAAGGAGCAAAGGGAAGCAGCAGAAAGGGAAGCAGTAGCCTTTAAAGTGTATGTAAAGACTGAGGCAATGACAAAGTGCAGAAGAAGCATCTACAGTGCAAAGAGGACCTTGGACCTTCCAGCACCCCCGGGCAGGCCCACCATGCCTCCTTGGTGCCTGGCCTCTTGTGCCAGCGTCCAAACATAGAAGAATATTCTACCTGGCAATGTCTCATGCATACTGTCCATTAGATCTAGGGAGGGGGTGTAGACAGGGGAGCTCAGCTCAGGCAATGTGAGTTGTTGATGGTGGTCCATTCTGAGGCTTGTGAAGCCTGAATATGCCTGACGCAGAGTTTCTGTGGTTGCAGCTGGTGAACCTGAGGCCTATAGTACCTGTGGCTTCCAGACTGATTTGGATATCAAGAGACGAGTCAGAGCTCCCTCCGTCTTTGTTCTTCTGGGGTGCTTTCGTCAATGTGCTTTGAATACCATTTACAGGTTCATAATGGTTTGCTACTATCTGATTCAAGAAAGCACTGAAACCACTCATCACCGACCATACACCTAAAATTGGGCCGCAGGAGGACGAGAAGCAATTAATTTCTGTGTTGCTCCAGGAAGTTTTGACCGCTATTTGTTTGCTTCAAAATATCTGTCTAGCTGCTTGAGACTGGTGCAAATCTAGACAGATCTGGATACATGTCGTTTCATTGTAACTCTAAATGCGTATGTAAGGAGTGCACGAATGCGAACAAAACTTCGCCAATTTGCCAGTTGCAGAGATGCAGGGAATGGTGTTGCCTTCCTCCCTATTATGAACAGAGTAATCTATTTACACGTGATTACCAATGCTTGATAAAAATGCCTCATAATTGGGAGTCTCAATTGATGGAACCACTTTGCCAGAGCTGCAACCACTCCCTGATAGCATTAACCTTGTGATCAAGGTGTTGTAGTTATGGTTGCACAGGTATAGAATACCGCTGTGTAAGGTACCGGTAGCGTGGTATTGGGCAATAAAACCCCACGCAGGTGGCCAGTCACATGCGGCAATTTTCCTCCCCACAACAATCCCACACGTTCTTTCATTTGCCGGGTGATTTTTCATGGTAATTTTTCAAGCCAACCGCGAATTAGCAAATGGCTTGCATTGCAAGCTGCAGTACAAAAGTATAGGCAGTCTTCCAAAATTTTGGGGCACATGAACATGGGCCGCAGTACGGAATTATAGGCCATCTTCCAAAATTTTGGGGCACAACACTGTCAGCTGCGCAGGGCACAACACTGTCGGCATGCCCCAAAGATATCTTTGAAGATCACACGCTTTCGAATACGCATTTTTATAGTACTGTGTAAAGCTAGCTAGTGTGCACTTAAGTGCAAGCTTGCAACTAGTCATGACAAGCCGCAAACTTGGTTTGGTAGGTCATGGTAGGAGATTGGTGCAGTGCTTAAACCACTCACAGATGGGCTTCGAAGCGTGCTTTGTACACAAATTTACGCAATGCTACGCAGCCACAGTAACACAGAATGCTGCAGCTTGCCAGCAGAGCTTGAGAGTACAGGCATATGCAGTCATAAAGAAAAGCTCAGATGCTTGCACGCATACAGGCAAGGGTAGCCTGACAAGACCGTGTCACTTCTATTCACTTTCGTTTATAGAATTTCGTTCATAGAAGGTTGTGTTAATTACAACGACCTTGGTTAGTTGAAAACAAGAACGTATTCCGTCCGACACTTGTATATCCGCAATTCCATATTATTCTCAAAATGCTTCTACGTTCGGCCCTTAACAGGGCTACGTCCCACAGGGCGTTTGCCCAGTCCAATAAGACAAGGGTCTCGCTCACCTTCAGCTCGAAGCTGGTGGGGTGTACTTTAAAACACCATTAAGCTCCTCTTTCTTGCTGATGTCGGAAAAGGCCACCCCTGAGAAATTTGTGGCTGTGGCCATGCTTGCACACAGGCCCCTAAGGCACCACAGACTGCTGCGTACGCTTCCTCTGGAGGTGCCAACGTTCCGGCTGTTGTGGAAAGGTATGGAATACTTCAGTTGCTTGCTTGATTCATGCTTGAATTTGCACTGTGCAATCACCTAGTCCACGAATGGCCCACGAATGGCCCACAAGTCACTCTGCGCCACATCCAAGGCACTTGCACTCGTTAGCGCACTTGTGAGCCGCATGCACACACACGTACACACACACAGCCAAACACCCAAGCACACACATACAACACACACACAAGCACTCATACAACACACACACACACACACACACACACACACACACACACACACACACACACACAC